>Ga0099819_1112137_pt1 | contig 31515 bp, 11 predicted proteins | sample SidTnscriptome_FD_81129 | JGI IMG/M metagenome (GOLD analysis project Ga0099819, IMG submission 81129) | Coral microbial communities from Puerto Morelos, Mexico - Siderastrea T A metatranscriptome (Eukaryote Community Metatranscriptome) | ecosystem: Host-associated > Invertebrates > Cnidaria >...
CTATTTGGCCATAACAGAGAATTAAATCCTAGATTTGTAAGTGAATAATAGTGTTACCTTAAGGCCAAATAACAAAGAAATCCAAATAAAATATTAAGTTTTATTAATTTCTTTGGTTATTTGGTGGTGGGCCCTAAGGAACTCTCTTACGCCCACCCGTACACACGCGCCACCGCGTTTGGGGGCTGCGCCAGCCTATTCACATATAATAAAAGAAGCGTGTGAAGGACAAGAATTCCCTGTAATCAAGAGTGAAGACAGAAGTTGTAACACAGATAACCCGCCAGTTAGTAACTCAAGATATAGAAGATGGTACCTGTAGGAAAGGAAATCAGAGATTAAAAAATACCATTAAATTCACAAATAACTTTAGAAATATAAGAAATATTAATGTTATAGCGGCTGGCCCACCATAAGAAACAAAATAATAAAATGCGAGATTAATGGGCCAGCCTAATGAAAGAAGTAAGTAATGTGTATTATTAGAAGATAAAGTCAGGACAGAAGACGTAAGCTGTAAGGGGCCTAGAAGGTGAAACAGATGATGCAGTTACCGCTGGCGTGTACACAAGACTCATAAACCCTGATATACCTTAATAAATCTCCAAGAGAAAGAAGTAATGACAATGAGAGAAAGAGATGTAACCTTGGAACACCATAAGATATAATCTGTAAGCAATCAACATGACATAGAAACCAGAAAGTATTCGCAAGGAAAGGCAACAATGAATCCAAGATGACGGGTTACCAAAGCCTTTAATGACCAAGAACGCAAGATAATAAAGATAGGATTAGCAAAGACTATTAACAAAGAACACTAAATAAGAGAAGTAGAAACCCTTATAGAAGACGATAGAAGCAGTTAATAAGAGCAAGATAATAAAGAAAATCACAATAGAATGAATGGCCAGTACAAATAAATGATGAATTCAGAGATTTATGAAGTGATTTACACCAGATAAAAACTCATTAAGTTGTAACAGATAATAAAAGAAATATAATTGCCAATAGAATAAGAGAATTAACATTTAATATCAAAAAATAATGATATTATTTGGGGATTTTACAGCTATTAATATTGAAAATTAACAGAATTTATATTTCTTTATTTAGTTTATGGAAGGTGCCAAGCACATAATAAGAATGAAACACTTAAAAATTGATATTTTATTGAAGGAAATGTAGGGTCTAAACGGTTAGGAAGAAAGCCACCAGAAATGCAAGAACTAAGTTATTTTTGATTGGCTTTATAGGCGCTTACGCGAGGATTCTTAGTCTTGGGGTTAGTGGAGGAACCTTGGCACATACACACGCCTAATAATCCAATAAGAGAATCAAGCCAAGGGAAGGTAGAAACTAAGTTATAGATTGGTCATGAAGGCAAGATCCTGTTCAAGAAGCCTGGGAGATCCAAGTAATGACCAAAAGACTCTTATGCGGGGCCCTTGGCCCCTGTGCGAGGACACTATTAATTCAATAATGAACATGAGATTATATTGGTCACGGATTACGTCTGATGCAGCTTCCATTGTCAATAACCGGCAGTTACCATTCCCTCATCTAGGACGCTCCACAATAGAAGGTTGAATGTTGAATGGAGAAATCAAGGAAATGTAATCTTGAATGCTTACAATATGCTGTCGGGAATTCTCTTTGTCAACCAATCATAAAATCATTATTTTTATATTGTTTTCTCTGTTAATGATTCTCATTTCTTTGATCTTTAATGTTAATTTATTATTATTTCTTAGTAACTTCTTTGGTTAATGATCCTTGCCATGCTCACTTCATCCTTAATCTGTGATAGAAGACATTAATTCTCACATCCTAACAGCTCCACCCCTGTCATCACTTTAAAATACAATTATATTATTAGTGTGTATGCGTCGCTAGACCCCGCTCCGCAGGAAATGAACATTAGAAATGAAATTATTAATGCTGTAGGTGAAAGACCCAAAAAATAAAAGAAATTTAATTTTCTTGGGGCTTTCCCCGGTAGCAAGTGAGTGTAAAGATAGGATTAATTCTGAGGATCAAATCTCAGTTCCATTCAGTTACCTACTTTCCCCTCCAATAATGCACTAAAAAATCAAGAAATTTTATATTTTTTGAGCATTATTGGGCCCAAAAACCCACGCAAAAACCATAAAATAAGAGAATTTTAATGGATTTTTGCAGGTTTTTGGAAGGGAATCAGTGTTCAATCTTAGGTCCAAACCTTACAGTAGCCTCTTGTCTCACCTTCTCCATCTATTGGGTCTTGTGCTTGGGGAAAGCCCCGCATGGCGGCTGCGCCCAAGCCCCAATAAGAGGAGGGAGAAGGCCACAAGAGGGTTACCAGTTGGCTGGGACCTAGATCTAGAGCCACGACAGGTTAATATTGTCAGGACTTACGCTGGACGGTCTATTACCAAGAATTTATTTTATTATTAATGGTTAACCGAGGTAGAATGTCAACCTTCCTTTCACCCACTTGCGTCCACATCCAATCTCATGTTCTCCTTCCCTGTCAGTTACCTCTAGTCTCCCAAAGACACCCCAAAATTATTAAATTTATTGGCATTTTGGGGGGTCTTAGTAAGGTGAATCAGTGTTTAATCTAGTGAATCAAGGGTCTACTGTCATAGCCTGGTAAGGACAAGACCAATAAACTGACAGGAAATCTAGATCTCGGGTTACACGTTCCCTTCCTTAAGGCACCTTCATGGATTCGTCTGTTGGCCAAGGCGCGGGCATGATTGGAGGGAATAAGGCAAGAGAACACCCGCGCCAACAGACGAATAACACAACATAAATAATATAATTGAATCTTTTTGGGTGAGTGTAAAGACCGGGGGAAGAGGCCCTAGGAAGTGACGAATGTTAACATCAGATAATTTTATATTTATTGGTGCTTAAGGGCCTCTTCCCCCTCCATTATTCACTTTATAGTTTTATTGTGTGGGTTTATGTGGGTGTGTGGGAGCATTCTCTAAGCCATTAAGTCACTTACGCGGGCTCCCACACACACCCACACAATAAACCCCAAAGAAACAGCCAAAATAAATGATTTTTTAAGTGATTTTAAAGGCATTTTGGCTGGTTTCTTTGGCCATATCCTTACCATTCCCACCCATTCCCCAAGAACCCCCCATAAAATAACAATAAATTTTATTGATTTTAAGGGGTTCTTGTAAGTGGGAATGGATGTAGGAAGTTGAATCTTGAGGTTGATCCTAAGCCTTGGAACCTTCGGTGGACGGAGAACATGAGATTGCAAGTGAACAAGATTACATTGTATGCGGCTGGCGCTAGGACACTAATAACCCGGGATCACCCATCAAGATCCGGGAACCTGCGTTACCTTCGTGTGTCCTAGGGCGGGCTCTGTGCGGGCTTGTGTGAAGTGACTTTTGGGAGCCCTTATAGCCCGCCCGGGAGAGTAAACACCAATATTATATCTTCTAATTCATTAATACTTTCTGGTCTCTCATTGCCTTAAGGACTTATAATGTGATCTTATTGGGTCTACATCCTATCTTTCTATTCGCTAGTTCCTATATCCTTAATCTGTAAAACACTCAATAAAATCTATATTTTTTATATTTTTTATATCTTTTTAGGCTTTCTGCGTTACCTTTGGGTCACTTCCATGAATGATTCTTAATAATACCATTTCTATAGCTCTTTTGCTTTATTATTCTATCTGTGTATCAACTATTTAATTTACATTATTGCTTTCTATCTTTGCTGGAGTTAACATTTCTATTATATTTCATTTCTAATTTCCTTTCTACATCTCTTATAATTGATATTTTCTGGTTATCTTCTTCTTTGCTTCTTCCTTTCAGCTACCTACATTCCCAGGATTTTATATTAATTATTTGTTTACTTGGCTCTTTGCTAATAATACACTTCTATTTTCTTATCTTAGTAACCGCTGCATCTTGGCTTATGGTCATAACTTATAGTTTTCTCTTATGGGATGCTATGTTAATTCTAATTTCCTTAATATTTAGTGTCTTTTGGTACAGTTTCTCTCTTATTGTCTCTTGGGATCTTCTCATATCCTTGCGATTCTATCTTGAGGGTTCCTTCCGCAGGCTGGATTATTAATGTTATAGTTTACAGGATTTTTCTCTTAATCCTACATCTTCTTCTATCGTCATCTCTCTATCTTAGGGCACATTCTGGTTGATCTTGGTCATAATAATGCATTTATTAAGGTTTTACACTTCTATTTTCTTGGTTTCCTTGCACATTTCTCTCTTATAATGCATTATCATTCGTCAATATTCTTCTGTCTAAGGTCCATTCACTAGGCTTGTCTGGGTTACACTCTTCCCTCTCATAATATTATTGAATTATTTGTATCTTTTGTAATGCTTCTTTACGCTCTATTAATATAGTTCCAGTTATTACTTTCTACATCAAGGATTAATTATCTGATATTATATTTGTAATCTTCTTTTTTACTCTCTTAAGGGGTTATAATATCTTCCAATATCTTCCATTTCCATAATTTGTAAAATCTTCTTTATTTATAGGGTTTACTTCTTCCTTTAAAGGTTAAAATTCTATATTTATTTGCTTCTATGTCTTGGATCTTATTATTTATTAGTTTCTTATTGGCACTTAAGCCGGTTAACAAGTCATTAAATTGATTGGATTCTTTGATTATATGCTTCTTTTAGTATCTTCCTCTTGGCTTACAATGTCAATAATCTTTCTATTTTAGTATTTTCTGGTGTTCTTTGGTCCTAAGGACTGTTAATAATCTTTGGAGGAGTTCATCCTAAGTAAGCCAGGTAATTACTCGTCCACAATAGGCTCTTGATTCATGGCCAATCCTATCTTTTTCTACTTTATGGTCCCGGTAAGCGTGTTATCCGTGCGCTAGATCCCATAACTGGAGGTGGATATCCTAGCAATAATCCCAATAAATGAAATATAATTGGCTTTTTAGAAGCCTTTTGGCGTGATGGATTCTCTGTTATTATTCTATTTTATTGTCATAATATTGTCATTTCCGGGACTTTTCTCTAGCTTTTAGGCATCTTATTGTTTGCTACATCAGGTTCTCTCACGCCTTACGGCCGCATAAAAGTCATTAATTATTAAGTGGATCTTGGTGGATTTCCTATTATTATTGAAGGTGGTACAGTTTCTAATTGGCTGGGATCGGTTAATCTAGTTCATGCACATTAGGCGGGAAGTGTCTCAATCATAACTTGCTAAGCCCGCGATAACACTTTATAGTTTTCATCTTGTGGAAGGCATTATTAATGATGTTATTCTTAATCTTTGGCATAACTTTCCCTTACTAGAAGCTCTTATAATGCCTTCCAGCTGGCGTACAGGGTCTATCTTGGCATCATATTGTTGTCATTCAGCTTCTTACCTCTCATAAACCAAGTAATTCATATATTTTAGAGGTTCTTGTCAGTCTTTCCGCGATAGAAGAAGTTGTTATCTTTGTGAATCTTAGGTTGAGTTAGTGACCAATAGACGGTTAACCATTCATATAAATCCTGTAAAATACACTCAGAAATTATTATTTTCTAATATTTTCTACTTTCTTTCTTTCTTTGTGCTACATCTTTCTTCTTTCTATCTCAATATTATTCTCTGGTTTTCTTTGATCCTAAGGCTTACAGACGGAAGGTTGGTCCTACATCTACCTCTATTCACAAGTTATTCTATCGGGGTCTCGTCTTCTCACGTGACTTTCTTCGTGAATGATTCTTAGTTTTGTTGTCATCTTTTCATTTCGTAAAATGCATCTATTATATCTTCTAAGGTTCACTTCTTCAGTCTTTTGGACACTACTTACCTCTCTTAATCTTTCTATTTACTGGTGTTCATTGGTTGGTTTACAATCTACATTTACGATTCCCAGCTCTAATTCTGAGGGATTCTTCGTCACTAAACCAACCATATAATTCATTAAAATGTCAATAATCTTCATTTCTGGGATTCATTGGTTGACTTTTTCCTTTACCAGTTTCTACAGCTTCAGTCTTTGAGTCTCTTCCCCCAAATACGAAGGAAGCAGTGTCTCATTCTCGGGCCACAACTGCCTCATTTCCGTCTCTTGTGGGTGAATAATCCCTGGAAAGTAGCATAAAAGCCATTAAAATTCATATTTTGTTCATTATTGGTGATTACTTGGATGGGATTCTACAGTTAATATTCTTGTGTCCAATGCCAGTTCTCGCCTTATCCCTGTCCTATCCTACCCTCCACCACCAGCTTTCCCTCACATATCCCGCTACACCTTCCTTGAGTGACCAATCAGCCGTATCCAATGCCAAGATTTCTTCGTGAGTGAGGCTTCCTTCGTGTCTTATAGGTGCTATACCCCCGTTCACCAGTCCATTCGCTAGAAGTCCTTCAATCATAACTTGTGGATTCACGGTCCTACCTTCCAGTGGCTTAAAGTCCTAAGATAATCCCAGCTTCAGCATTCAATGTCTTGCCTCACATTATCCCTCTTTATTAAGTGTCTCTTGGCATAACTTTTCTATCTTAATGGTTTCTCTGTCCATAAAGCCAATTATATTTCCTTCTAAGAGGCTCCTCGTCCTTAGGGGCGGCCACAGGCCCGTTACTTCAGTTTTTATATCTGTAAAATCCCCTATAACTTTCATTTTTATTACTTTCTTTCTCTTATTGGTTCTTATGGGCCTATACACTCTATTTTTAATATTTTCATGAATCTTTGATTGACTTTTTCCTTCTTTATAGGCCCATAAGCATTAATAATATCTTTATAATTCTCTTTTAATATCTTCAATATCTTTCTCTTTTGTAAGGTAACCAATGTAAACTCATAAGTTTCAAGGACTTTCCTCGTGCCTTAAGGTAACATAGAATTCATAATAAATCTAGGAAATTCTTAGTAATGGGTGGTCCAAAAGATGGATGAAAGGCAATTAAAATACAATAAAATAACTTTAAAATGAGAATATACCCAATAATATTAATAAATTAAGCCATTAAATGTACAAAATAACCAAGTAAATCCCATAAAAATAATAATAACAGATAATAAAATCCTGATAATTGAGACGAGTGTAAGCCAAAGAGATGACACACAGACCCAACCCTAAGATCGAGAGCCTGATGATGGAGGATTGGCAAAGTAATAACCAAAAGATTCAAGATTAATGATCACAGAAACCCTAATTAATAGAGCGTATAAACCCAGAAACGACAGGATTAAACCTAAGATTGATAACAGAGAAGCATATAATCATAGAAAATATCAATTAATATATAATTTTCTTTATTAGAGAGAGATATACTCAAGAACATAAATAATAGATTTAATATGAGATCTAGATACTAAAATAAGAGAGATTTAATCCATAAAATACTTAATAATAAGAGACTTGTAATGACCAATCAATAAATATTATAAGAGAACCATAAGACATGAAGATAGAGAAAGGAAGATAAAAGAAGATTATATATGAAGATAGAACCATAAGATAGGATCAGAAACTAGAATGTAAATGCAAATAGATTTATTCCTGGCATTAAAGAAGAGAATGCGACGGTAGGATGGCCAAGAGGGAGACCCTTAAAGCCTTAACTCCTTAGAAAATAATAATAACTTTATAGTGACATAATAACACCTAACAAATAATATGAATGTATATGAGAATGAAAGACTCTTGAATGGCCCTTAGAAGACAAAGATTAAGATGAATCCAGCCAAATAGACGGTTAACACAGATAACAACTGAGAAACCATAAAGAAAGACATTAAAAATAGAGAATTCATTAATAAAGCGGTTGACCAAAAGGAATGATAATGTGAATTAAAGATTAATAATAAAGAAAATCATAAAAAAGGCAATAAACATAGAATTAAAATAGAAAGTTATACTAATAATATTAACTCCTGGGAATGTACCTGAGAATAAAGAAAGGATTGGAAACAGACAATAAACCTCCAAGAACAAGATAATAGAAATGAAATTAGAAAGACTATTAATAAAGAGAATTCAGGTAGAAAGCTGCAAAGGAAACATTAATATTAAGAGAGCGTAATTACCAAAAGGATTCATACAAAGAATGCAAAGAATTAGAACTTTATTAATAAGGGATAATAGAAGACAAGATAATAAATATCAGATATAATCCTATAAGATCCTGCAAAGAGACAACTAAAAGAAGATAATACTAATAATATAGCATATAAAAAGAGAAAGATATTAATAATTGATTTTATGGCCAATTAAGCCAAATAAACCATCCAGTAGAAACAAATAAGTAAAAATACTAAAAAATATTAATCTTTAAGGGGCTTTGCCCACCAATATTAACCCAGAAAGCTCATAATATGATTGAATCCATATAGAAAGCTTGCTACAGATAATAAAAATAATGATATTAATAAAAGCATAAACTACATAATATATATAAAATATGAGGACTTATTAGGCCGTCCAGGTAACAAGATTATCCCAGATTATAAATCAAGGAAGTAGTGTTCACGCCTAACGAAGGAAGCAATGAAATCTAGATTGTAAACTGATGAAGTAACTAATAAAAAGATAGAATTAATGTAGATGGAAAGCATCAATAAAAATAGAATGTTAATGAAAGACAAGAGACTTAGAATGTGAAGATAGGAAATAGAAAGGCAAATATTATTGATTTTATGACCAAGATACAATCATAATAAAGTAAAACACAACATAAGAAATATAAAAGAATAAGAAATGCATTTATAAAATCAATAATATTATATAGTTGGCATGTGACATAAGATCTAGGAAGTGATAATAGAGGTAGAAACTCTTAGAAATGAGAATTAATAAGCTGCTTAAGGGTCAGGACTCATGATGGAAGCGGTAGGTTGACGGAAGGAACGACAGGATGGACGGATGAAAGCCTTTGTAACTCTTAGAATCTTATCTGGTGACTTCCTTCCGGCGGTAGAAATGACAAGATTTCCATGAATTTAGAATAGTTTCTGATGGGTAATCCCTAGTATAAACCCGTGAATGAAGCTTGTGGGATATCCTCAAGACCCAACCAGTTAATAGTCCTGTCGTAACCTCGTCCCCTACACTATCCTCCATTCACGGTCAATCATTAAGGGTTCTCGTGTTCTAAGACAGCCCAAGTAATCCCATAACTGACGGGCTATCACAGTGTCACCCACTTGTCTCTCGGAGGCTGTGCTAAGGCCAAGGAACGCTGCTACCTTCATTTTCTTATTCCTTTCAATGAATTATTCTGGTGTTACAATCTTCTTCTCTGGGTGTATTCTCAGGTTAATAATCTCTTATGGGGGTCCCTTAGCAAGACTTTCAATTATCTTTTCAATCATATTATCTTGTTGGTCTACATCAGTTATTTCATTTCTAATTATCTTTCTAATTCTTTGTATCTTTCTCTTGCATATATCTCTCTAATCCTTAATGCTGTTACCAATAATCTCAATAACTGGTTCAATAATAGATGTTGATGGTCCAAGGAACTAACCAAATAGATGAAAGGAAAAAGATGCAACCGATCAAAAAAGATAGGAAATGCATTAACAAAGAAGCATATAAAAGTAATTTTAATATCAATAATAAATGAAATAATTGTAGGTGAATGTGTGAATGGAACTAGAAAGTGATATCAAAAATATGATAAAATATAATAATTTTAAGGTATTTTACGAGGCTCTATGCCAAGTGTCAAGGATTTTACAGAATAATAATAGCATAAAGCCAAAGGAAAATAAAATAGAAGAAGATATAATTGGTAATGGCAAGAAGAATTCATCCAAAGAAATCTCAATAATCATCCAATATTAAGAATCATTCCTGGGGATGGCACATAAAAGACGAATAAACTCACGAATGACACACTTACCCCTTCCATCTAGTGCTTATACCGCCTACTGGAGGCCAAGGAAGTCCTGTTACCCGTCCACAATGGAGAATGTAGGTGTGAGTAGGTTCCAAGAGCCTTGTATGTGACATTAGAAGATTATAAATTAGTAACCAAAAGATGTAGAATGATCCACGGAAAGAAGCTTATGTCCAAGAAGAATGCATGACATTAAAGATATGATAATTAGAAATTGATGTGAATATAAGTCCAAGAAACTACAAAGAATGCAATAAAATAGAAGAATATTAATCTTTAGAGGTGATCCCCAAGGAAACAAGAATAATATGGGATAATAGAGGTAGATGAAAGAAATGAGTGTTTACACGCGCCTAGAGACGGCAATAATTAAGAGATTTCCACACCAGATTTTATTCTTGAGGATCCATAAGGTTGATTTCCTTCCAATAATGAAAATTCTGTGATCTTTGTCAACTTACGACCGCTACTTGGTTCCTTCCACCGGCTTACTTCCTCCAGAGAATGAGACACGGATAAGGCCTGACATAGCCCGGTAAAGGCAAGAATAGAATTAGAAAGATAATTGATAATAAGAGAAGCATATAGAAGCAAATAATAGCAATAAAAGATAGAATAATAATAATAGAGCATTAGAAAGGTAAAATAAGACAAATATAATATCTGATATTTATTGGGCATTGGGTATCTGGACGAGAGGTTACTAAGTTGTTAAGGGTCTTACCTTCCTACAACTGCCTAAGAACTCGTGAATCTAAGACTAAACCACCAGCCAGGCACTAAAACTCCAGGATTTCTTCATCTTTATGGGACTCGTCTGGGGGCCAACAAGAATCTCTTAAGCGAGTGGCCCCCAACAGACGAGTCTATGAAGGCACAAGGAAATACAAATAGAATTCTTGTCATTTAATTGGCCTTCCTTCACTAACTTGTGATCACGGGTTACCAGAAGAGGCAATGCTTCCTACAAATGATGCACTTACAACTTTCATTCCTAAAGATTTCTATCTTATTATTACTTAGTAACTCCTATATCTTATAATCTTAGTATCTTATGCCACATTAATCCCTTTCAAGGATTAATAATCTTCTTTTATGATATCCTCAGCCGCTACGTTTAAAATCCTTAAATATTTTATGATATTATTTGTTATCTGGTTATTGAGCCACCATAAGGCTGTAAGTGTAAAATCTTCTATTATATTTTCTGGATTTCTTTGTATTTCCTAGATTTAATTCTTTTATTTGGATGTTTCTGCATAATATTTGTCTTATTTTATGCTATCTTAGTGGCCCTTATCAGGATCTTTTATTAGGTATAATCTTGTCATTTTATGATTATTTCTTTGTTTTTATGTCATTAAATGTATTATTTCTGGGATTCTATGTCCACTGCTCCAGCGTTAACCTTGACAGCCGATGGCCGGGATCTTGACGGTCTAGAAAGCACTAAATTATAAGGATTTCTATGCTATTTTATCCAGGATTTAATTCATTATATTTGGGTTTTTATGTGACCCTATCCTACCCACATGACACCTGGAACGTGAATCCTAAAGCCTGTAGAAACGTCATTAAGTTGTAATAATATAGGTTGTTGGGGCTCCTTTGGGACGAGAATCCTTTGTGTGGAGCCCCATTAATAATAAAGGTGTAAGCCCGTCAGCCCTAGATCTAGGATTGTGACTCACATTTCCTTCACTTATGCCTTCAATCACCTGTCATGGATCTCGTGTTACTCGGTTAATCATAGAATTCACTATTAATATTGGTGTTTAATTCTCTTCTTTAATGCATTTATCAGGATTTATTATTAGTTGTATCAGATATTTTATTTGTCTTTATTATTACTTGCTATATTATCTGGTGTAAGAAGCTGGGGATCGTGTATCTGGGTTATTCCCGTGTCCTAAAGAAGCATACAATGTCTTCTCACGCCCATAAGCAGCGGTAGGTCGTAACTGGTGAATATGCTTGTGATGGACGGTCCAAGTAATCCACATAAAAGTCTTAATAAAATCCTCTAAATTTATAGTTTTTATATTATTTATTGAGTTTATATCTGTAAAATTCTCGTTTCCTATAGAAATCTCTTAGGATTATTATCTTCTTTTATGCTATTTTTGCATCGTTTTCTCTTCTTAGGTGTTACTAAGCCAAAAGGCCGGATTAAATCTCATATTTCTTATCTTATGTTCTATCTAGGTTTAATTCATTCATATTTTGTGCTTTTCTTGTCATTACTTTCTTATAATATTCTCTGTTATCAGATTTAATCTTGAATTCATATTGTGATTGAATCTTTAATTGACTTTATGGTCACTCATTATTATTGATATCTTTTAATCTTTGCTCTTTACAGAAGTTATTATTATTTCTTAATTCAGTTTATATAGTTTTCATCTTATTATCCGCTATCGCGATCTTCTCAATAATAAAAGGTTACAGATTATATCTTATAATTTCCTATATTATTATGCTTATTCCCGGGAGAAAACTCTATTATTTTTATCTTTTAATGTCTCTTTCTACATCTATAACTTATTATTTTATCTTTTAAGGGATCTTTTGGTCTCGTGTTACATGGTCAATCATTAAGGTTTCTTCAGAATCTTTTCTAATCTTATGTTAATTCTAATCTCATGTTCAATCTTCTTATGCATCTTTCTTTGGTTTCTATCTCACTTATCTTTGGTATCTGTGCTTAGATGCAGTTATCATATTGTGTTCATCTTAGGGGCTTACTCGGGTATCTTCCTCTCGCTTTAGGGGTCATCCTCACTCCATTAATGAAGGTTAACATCCTAGATTTATTGGTGAAAGGCGGGTAATCCCTCATGTCCCTCTTTATTAATGCATTTTACAGGAATTTTATGTCCTAAAGAAGCATATTATAGTTTTCATCTCTTATTTTTGGATAGTTTCTTTGATTTCCTGTCTTTCTTGGTGATATTTCCTTGGGTTTATGCCAATATGCTTCAATAATATGCTAAAGTTAATAGATTTCTTGGCCAGTTTAAGGACTTTTGAATAGATCTTGGGGTAGAAACTCAATAATCTTTGTTGGACCTTACCTTAGAGGCTTGTACCGGATACTAAGAATGAATGATGCATGACCTAGACCGTCTATTGAAGAAGATATCAAGAAATAATATGAATTTATATGCTTCTATTACCTTGCACTCGTCTCATTCACCCTGCATTTATTAAGGTTTTTGTGCTTATTGGTTCCTTAGGCGAGACGAGTGCTAGGAAGTGATAATAGAAGCATATTAATGAAGCAAGATACAAATAATGAAAAATATGAAGTTTTAATAGTTTCTTAGTAACGTCCAAAAGACGAGAATGCGACGGTAGGACCAGAAGATGAGATCCAAAAACAAGATTAAATCTGAGGGATCATTAAGTCCCAAGAAGGCTTACAAAGTCGATAATTTTCCAGTTTTAATGTCTTCTATGCGGCTGTGATGGTCAATCTTGCCTTTTCCTCGTGTACGCAAGCTTCCTTAATAATAACAATATAATTTCATTCTTTCTTTGAGGGAAGCTTGCTAAGAAGATAAGATTGCTTTCATCCGGCGCTCGGACGCTAGCCTCGCGAGCGTACCATATGCTTGTATCCAGCCACAACTTGCGGAGAAGGACTTACAATATCCTCTTCTGGTCAATGAATCTAGGCTTAATGGTCCCTTTCCCTCGTATAAATCCCTTAAAAGATAAAAATAATGTGTCAAGGGACCATTAAACCCCAATTATATCTTCTAATATCTTTTATGCTGTGGTAACCCTTGTAATCCCATATGCTATCTTCAATCTCAGGTTTAATCTTCTTATTGGGGTGGCGGCGGGCAGGGACTATGGGAGGTGAATATGCGTCGCTAGACCCCACGCGGCCAATAAGTCTCTTATGCGTCCCATCCACCCTAGTCCCGACGAGCGGGCAAAGAGAGCGAGGGAAGGGGTGGATGGGTTAGTGGACATGCCTTCAAAGACAGGAAAACAAAAGTAAATTGTGGACTCTTGGCAGTGTGTAAGGACTTACAATATCCTCCAAGAAGAAGAAAATCATATTATGGTTGAAGGTAGACACTGCATCTTAGTCACTTCATAAACCTGCATAGGGCCAACAAAGTCCTGACACTAAGCCCGAGAATCAAGCAAAGATTCATTTTGGACGAGATTATCCCTGCCACCGGCTTGCGCGAGATTAATAATCCTGCATACTTTGTATCTTTAATATCTTTCAGGGATTTTATTCTTGTGTATTTCTCTCTTATAAGCCTTGCTACCTTCACTCATCAACATTTATCTTCTTATATGCTGCCAAGGAACCAACAATATAATTCTTTGTATTAATATTAACCAGTAATGTCCATGAAAGATAGAATGCTTCTTGGATGATTTGTTCCTTGGCAGTTAATGGTCAATAATTCTTTGTAATAGACGGTTATCTGTAAAATCCTTAACTCTTGATATTATAAATAAGAAAACTTCATTTTTATTATTGAATCCTATCCTTTTCTAATCCTATACACTTACAATATCATATTTTATTAATATTCTTTACTGGTGATGTCCTAGCAAATGAGGCAAGACTGCTTCTAATCCCATGAAATCCATTAAAACTTTAATATTTTTATAGTTTTCTATGGTTGGTTTCTCCGCTACATTCTGGATGGTATTTGCTAGGTCCATTAAAACCCAATATAAATCTCTAGAATTAATAGGTTTATTATGTGTCTTTACACTCACCACCAATTCTATGCCATTAAGCGTTAACAAAGTAAGTTGATAAAGTTGTAATTCACCGGTTACTCCAGTTATCCTATTGGCCACATCAGGTTCTCTCAGAAATTATTTATTTAATTTATTTTATGGAAGTGTATTGTAGGTGTGAGAGGGTTGGGGCTGGTAAGCCAAGCATGAGATTACATTGTTAACTTCTGTATGGGCCAAGAGGCTTCTAAGGGCCTAAGATACACTCCCACATCCATCATGAAGCCTCTTGGCGGTACACACTGTGGCTGGGCCCTAGGGCCAATTATTATAGTTTTCTATTATTTTTTAGTATTTTTACATCTTTCTCTAATAATTCAGTTACATTCATTCTCATATTTCATCATTTTATTTATGGGTTTTAGAGTCACAACTTGGGTTCTTGGTGATCTTATCTTCTTTCTAATGCATTATTCATTCACAATTTCATTATTATTGGTTACATACAATATCTTTCTATATGGGTTTATACTAAGAATTAAATCTCTTTTATTAGGTGTTATTATTGCTTTCTTTGCAGGTATATTGTCATTTCTATAGCTCTTATGCTTCCTTTTGGGTACCGCTTCATGAATGATTATTGGTGATCTTCATCATTTATTAGGGCTTCTGTTGCCTCATTTCTTCTATCTATCTATTAATATTGTGTGTATCTTGTCTTTACACTTCTTTCTTCATCTCTTTCATCTACATTCAATGTCTTTCATTTACTTACAATTTCCTATTGATTCTGTCACCAAGAAGAATTCCTGTAAAACCTTCAATTATATCTTCTAATTCATTATTATTATGCATATTTCTCTTGTTTTTGATATTAATTCATTATTCTATTATATTTTAATTGTTTCTTTAATATCTTTCTCTATTAATATTATCTTAACCAGTTATTTACATTTCTTAATTATTGGTCTTTCTTGGTTATCATATCCTTGGTATCTACTCACGGGTTCACTCTATCTTTATTCCCTAAGAACCATTCAGTTTCTAATCTGTCAGTCTTGTTCTCAAGCATAATCTGTGGGCAACTTTCCTAACCTATTCACCAATAATGTAAGCTTCTGTATGATTGAGCGGCTAGGCGGATACACACTGGCGGTAGGAAGCTTACTTGGTTTCTAAGTCATGAGAACAGTCCAGCGGCAGTAAGGCTGAAGGGGATACCAGAGATTTAATTGGTCCAAGAGTCACAACTAAGTTGATTCACAATGAAAACAGAAGTTGGTACAGATACAAAAGTTATAATTAATTGATTTTATGGTGACCAACAGACCAACAAAGCAAGGCAATGAGACCCAGATAAGAAATATAATAACTGATGAAGAGCCTCTTATAAGAGATTATTAAGATAAATATCATTAAAACTGAATTATTTTGTGAGGATACAATAGGCTTAGAGGGACTGGTAACGGAAGGTCTAACACTAAGAGCCAGAAAGAAAGCCAAAAATAATGAATTATAAGAGAGTAATAACATAAATTAGAAGAAATATTAAATATGAAGATATCAGAAAACCAGTAAATATAAATATGAAAATATAATGAATTTATTGTGATTGTATGTCAAGAACCTGCAAAGAGCAAGATTAACAATATAATGCGAAAGGTAAATTAAGATAGACAAATAATGAAATCCTAGATTCATAGGCCCAGATAGATCCAAAAGATAGAAGCATATAATCATATAGGAAGATAGAACATAAAACCTGAATTAATATAAAATGTGAATGAATAAAACTATAAAATTAACATATTAATCCTTAAAGGTGAAAGAACTTAGTAATCTTAGAAATCGAGGATTTTACAGTAATTATTAATGGAGAAAGCGTCAGCCGTGGACACCCGAGAGTATTAACACAGCATAAACTCAATAAAAACATGAAATTCATAATATTTTGAGGATTTAGTGACTTGTTTGCAGGCTTTTGTAAGTCTTGCTAGGCACTATCCCGGGTAAGGAGAGTAGACCCTCAGAATCCAATCAATCCCCAAGATTTCTCTCACTTTAAGCGTCTACCGGCACCTTCAAGGATTAATGCTTCCTTCACACATGCCCCTTGGGCCCCTAAGCGTTCACTCGCCATGCGCCCTGCGCATTGGCCATATAAGCACATAAGATTTCATATTTTTTATATTTTATGGTATTTTCTTGTGTTAATCCTAAGTTTACAATCTGTATCTTGGACGTTATCAACCTTAATTTCTTTCTGATTTCATATTAATGTCATCTTTTCAGCTATTTTGCTCTATTAATAACTTCTTTAATTCATTATTTGGTTTACATGTGATCTTTGGGTTATCTTAGGCCCCTGTAAGGCACTATATTCTCATGTTAATTCTATTCTCTGGCTCTTGAGGTTTAGTTTCTGCTATATCTTTAATCTTATTTTCTTATATCTTCTTATTAATGCACATTATAAAGTTATTATTTTTGCTTTCTTTGCTATAACTCTCTTAAAAGTTGTTATTATTCTTATATTTTAATAGTTTCTTTAATATTATTTGTTAATTTCTTCATTATCTTTGGGTTTTAATGTCATTCTTTATGGATTAAGTGTTATTTTTGTATTTTAATATGCTATTTTAAGGAATTCTATCGTCTATTGGGTATTCCAGGACTTCTATGCAGGTTATTGGACTTTAGCATATTATCCGGTCAAAGAATCTCATATTTTATGTTATTCTTAATGAATTATTAGTGAGTTTATGGACGTTATCGCGAGTAGACGCGGGGAGTGCTAAGAGGCTTATAGCGTCCAATCCTTGATCTTGAGGAAGTGTTAAGCCTGTGAGTGCAGGACGGGACCCATAAGAGGCTCTTGTTCACTCGTTTCTGGAGGTTTACATTAGGTTCTTTGCCAGTCTTCTTTGCTATCGTCAATCTCATGACTTTATTAACCAGCTTAGGGACTTCTCTGTGGGTGAACGGTTCTACCTTCTTGTCCTTCCACCGGCCCAAAGGGACGGGCCTATGATGAGTGACTCTTGTACCTGGATCTATAACTGAGAAGCGTCCATTGTGTGACCTTAAACCCAGAGAACAGAATTATTGACGAGTTTACACCTTTCTGGCTCTCTTAGGCTGTGTAAAGGCCCTTAAGATTATTATTTTCTGTCTTTCTTTGTCATCTGTTAACCATTTATTTGTATTATTAGTGGGTCTAGCACGAAGGCCCGGCCACAGGGCCCCTATCAAGGATTATTTCATTCATAATATTATTTGCTAGTATCTTTGCATCTATTATGACTTCATCTTTTTCATTTATAGTTCTGGTATCTGCACTAGCCTCTTCTCCTTAGCCAAAACGCTTGTAAAATCCTCTATTAAAATCAATAATTCTTGATCTTATAGTCTTCTATTTTATATCTTTTAATTGTTTTTATTGCTCTTATACACTCACTAGACCCCATATAGAAAGCTGGGAAGGTTGGTCATGAGCCTATCATAATTCTATTGTAATTCTTATTAGCTGTCTTACTCTCATAAACCTTCATTTTGTTATCCTATGCCAATTAATTCTCAATTATATGTCTCTTACCAAGACTTTCAATCATATACGCTGGGGCTCCGAGTGACGAAAGAGTGACGAGAGAGTGAAGGAGCCCCACCTACCCCAGTTATCTCTCTTATTGGGATCATATGCGTCTACACCAGCGGTTAACGTCGGGAGTGAGTATCCGCCTCTATCCTATCGTTCGTGAGCCGGTTTACTCCTGACAAAGGCCAAGAATTCACTCGCTTCCAAGGATTTACACGATTCTATGGTTGATTTCGCCCTTAGACCGTGTGCTAGAGACGCTTCTACACCCATAAGATTTCATTTGTTGAGATTAGTCCTAGAAAGACCCCTAAAAGATACAAAAGTTATGAATTTTAATGCCAAAAAGCCCAAAAAGAGATCATAAAATCTATAATTTTTTTATTTCTTTATGCTTTTTGGAGGAGCTTACATTAGGTTGAATACTGTAGGATATTAAAATTCCTGTCATTTTATTTGTGTTTTTAGGTAACTTCTTGGATAATAGGAGCTCATAGGATTGGATCTAGGTAAGGGTCTACACAGAGAATTCCATATAAAAATTGAGGATTAATTCGTCATTTGTAGGTCTAGGAGGGACACAAGGCCTGGTAACTGTGGAAGCAAGTCAATAAATCTATTGTAATTTTAGTTTATAGAAGCCTTTCTACCATCCTCAATTCTAAGATTTCTTGATTTTCTTTGTGATTACAGGATTAAGTCATCCCTCGGGACTAATAATGAAGGGTTAATGGGCAAGCGCAAGCGTACGCGAGTTCACTTTCTTTGATATCCAGGATTAATAATCTTATTTACGCTGCTTGGGTTCTATCTCCAGAGACGAATCTAGGCTGAATGTTTACTCGCGATAGCGCGTTATCCGTACCAAATGCTCCAATAAAATGATTGGTTTTAGGAAGTCTTTCGTCAGGATAAGAGACCCAGAAACCTTTAGGAATGAAAGACTTAGGATTATATTATTAGGAATTACTTAGTTGGTACAGAGATTATTAATGTCCAGAGACCACAATAAATGACAAAGATTCATGTAAAACCCAAGAAAACTAATTAAATTTCCAGAATTCCTTAAATGAGACAGATAATGATAGAAATGAGATTGTAACTCCAGAAACTATAATGTAGAACCAAAAAGATAAATGCATATGAATATAAATATAAGATTAACTCCAATAAAATAATTATAAGAGAGTATTAAGATAGAAAGTGAACTACATTAATTCTATGACAGGAACCTCTAAGATAAAACACTAAAATATGCAAGAATATTAATAAAGTGAGATAGCAAATATGAAGCAGAAGACAATAAAAATGAATTCTTAATAGAGGATTTTACAGGTAGCAAGTCTTCTGGTGGGACGTTACTAAATAGAAAGGTTATGGATTAGAAAGCCAATCAAAAATACGCATAGCATTAATAATTTGTGTCATTACTCCCGCCAAATAACTCAGTTTACAGGATTTTTAGAAGATTTTAGGGATTTCTTTGGTCACTCCCGGCTTTCTCTCACTAAAATTCCCTACAGAATCCCTAATAAAGAGAGAAAGCCGGGCCAAAAGACCAATAAAATACCTATAAATAATAAAAACAAAGAAATAAGCATAATAAAGCAAAGATTATTAGATGGAAGAAGTGAGTGCAGATACCAAAAGATTCATTAAAAACTCATGTAAATACAAATAATATAAGATTATAAACTCATGATAATAATAGGAGATGAAAATGAAAGATTAATGGGCATAAGATATAGGAAGTGAGAATGCAAGGTATAATCTCATGTAGAAAGACACCAAAGAAGATAATAAAAGAAGTAGAAATCCTTAATAAATACTCAAGAAAATATCAACTTTATAGATCGGTTGAATCATACAAAGATACAATTAAATCAAAATAAATATGAAATCTGAGGGTCTATCCGCCTTATCCCTGGCCCTTGACGATAGGATATGATTGATAATAGAGGTAGAGCGTGGACCAACAAACCATCCTATTGCCTACAGAAGCTGAAACACTGTTAACTGGCGAAGTAACCCATAAAAGATATAGATGTAGCGGTTACGTCCACAAGATAGAACGATTCTATGACGGGACCAAGATACAAGAGTAACCGCCCATGCTGCCTAGCCACCCAAGCGTATAAACACATAAGAAATGATATTATTTGTAATGACCAATAGACTGAGGAAAGAGGAAGAGGAAACCTAAAAAGATGAAATATTAATGGTATACACCCAGAGAAAGAAATGTAATTCTGAGGGATGGTTAGGGCACGAGAAGGTTAACCGATGCCAACTATAAACTCGTCCAAAATTCTATGCTAATTATCTGAGAGAACTTGTCGTGTCTAGTGGGGACTATTAAAACCTTATAAAATTCTTTGTTAATTTTGGTGTTACAGTTATTTTATTACATAGAATTACTTCTTTTATTACATGTCATTCATTCTTGGCGGTTAATCTTTGTTTCCTAAAGGTGCCATAAAACTAAGAAATTATTATATTTGTATTATTATCTGGTATTCTTCTTATTCTCTTCATAAATTCACTTAAGATTACTATTTTTATATTGTTATTATTGTGTTTTAATTTAGTTTTTACAGGTATTTTGCTATCTTATCTTCACTTGCCTTCTTTCTTCATCCATATCCTGTACAAGAACCTTTAAATTCACATATTATATTTATTGGCATATTTGCAATCTTATTATTTTATCTGTGTAATTCTCTTCTTTCTTGATTATATTCATTGCATTTTCTGGATTTCTTGTGCATATCTGCCTCCAATTATTGGTCTTGATACGCTTCTTTAATATCTTTTGTGGATTCATTGTCTATTTCTATAGTTTCTGGTTAATAATTTCATTAATTCTATGCTGTTTTTTTTATATCAATAAGATTCCATTAGAAACTTCTCTAATAATATCTTCCTTTACCAAATCTATAACTTCTTTATTCCTTATGGTTCAGTTATTATTGTTTCTGTTGGTACCTTCTAGGACTTCTATCTTCATTTTCTAAGTGAATCTTATGTTTACTATCTTCATTCCTCATTCCTTTCATAAAACTATATTATTCTTATTATTACTTCTTTGATTCGTCTTTTGGATTCTCTTGTTAACCCTTCAGTAACTAATAATCTTAGATTCTTGGGTCTCTTTGCTTGAGTTCAGTCTTAATGGTTGATTCCCTTCTTATAAGCCAAGCGGCCGTAATAATCATCAAAAATAATTGAATTTATAATAGATTTAATGCTGAATTTACCTGTCATGGCCGCTTGGGCGAAGGAAGTGCTAGATCTTGGACATTACTAACGCCTGATGCACTGGATCTAGATACACGATTACAAAGAAATAAAACTATTAAATTTACAACTTCTGTAGGGACTTTAAGGGACTGGATATGATCATAAAGAAACTCATGTAACCTTCAAGGAAACAATAATAGGATTGCCAAAGGAAGTAGGAACCAAATAATCCCATAAAAACTATAATAATATTAATATAATGACAAGAATCCATTCAAAGAAAGAAGGAAATATTAATAGAAAGAGAAATAGATTGGTATAAGAAATTAATGTAAATGAACATATAAACCCATAAATATTAAAGATTAAATCCCTTAAATGTAGCATTAGAAGATAAGATTATAGAAATAACCATAACATGTACAAAAACCCTTAAAAGATAATAATATGGCCAAGTAAGCCAAAAACTATAATAAAACACCAATAATATGACATAAATTCATTAATTGTATCCTGCTTTAGGAAACGAAGTAAGCGAATGAACGCTGCTGCCAAGACACTCTCATAAAAGAAGTAATTATTAGGGGTTATAGAAGCCAATGGACTGGATTATAAGAGAGAAGAGAAACCAAAAGACTAACAAAATAACTATAAAGTGTTAATTATTAGAAAGGAATGAAGGAAGACCACAAAATCAATAGGCTTTCTAATTGAGAATTTTACAGTTGTGATTGGTTATAGAAGAGGTTCCAAGTAAGAAAATAATAGTAATTCTAAGTGAAAGATATGTGAAAATAAGATTAGATTCATTGCTAGGGAGAAGTAACCTCAAGAACTAGAATGTGGAAATCCTTGGAATCTTCTTGGGGACAGACGGTAGACACTAGAAACTAAAATAAGAGATAGAAAATATGAAGCTATTATAATGTCAATAATCCTGGGAATCAAAGGTATAATCACAAAGAAACTAGCAAATACTAAAATAAAAAGATATTATATTCACGGATTAAGAGGGATAGCCAATAGAAACAAAGATGAAGATATGACCATAAGAGAGAACAAGATATTAATGTGGCCCGTGGGCTACAGCCGCTGCGTAAACACTAATAAAAATATTAGATTTTATGATTTTCTTGGTTATTTGTCTTAATTATTTCTTATGTGTGTTTCCCTGGCCCTTGGGCACTTGCCATGCATTATTCATTGATTTTTGATTGACAAAGCTCCAAGGAAGAGAGACAAGTGCCCAAGGAAACACACAAGATAAATTATTAAGAGTTTTTATGATATTATTTGGTAGGTGCTTCGCCCCAGCACGCGGGACGCGTGGGCAGGGAAGGAGATGGAAGTGCCCCAATAATCCTAAGTGAATCGTATGTTAATGTGTGATCCTAAGGCACTATCCACCTCTAATGATTGGCCGTGACTTACCATTCTCTCCTTACTTGGCCAAAGAAGTCTTGCCTTATGATCAGCTCCATTTCTAATATCTTTGTATTCATCCGGGCAACCAGTGTATCTGGAGGTTTATTGTGGGATTCTGTGTCCTAAAGTCACCCAATGAATCTAGAATGTTATCTTCTTGGACATTATGCGTCAACCGTAAGTTAGGAAGTCTTCTTGGGTATCTTCCCCGTCTATTTGGTATATGCTGTAGATGAAATCTTCTTAAAATCCATAAAATTCTTCACTTTTGGACACTTCTTTGTCTTCTAATTAATATAACTTTCTATCTTATATCTCTGTAAAATCCTTAATAATTATTGACTTTCTTCTTCACATTCTGTAGCATCTTCCTCTTGCCCATAACAGGGATTTTATCTTCTAAGATTCTTTTATTTGCATCTTTCTCTTATTTTAGTTTAGTTTGTATGATTTCTTCTATATCTTTATCTTTGTAAGCATCTCTTATAAGCCATTATAATTCTCTTTTTACATGTCTTTTATTACATTTATTGTCATTTCCATATTATTTTCTTATCTATTTCTCTGGTTTTTATTACTTTTAGTATCTTCTGGGTCTATTTTCTTACTTATAATATCTTCTTTTACATATCTTTTCCTATTGTATTCTTCAGGATTTATTATCTGGTGACCAATTTCCCCTAGAAATTACAATTGTTTTCTTGGATGCTTGCCAATCCTTGGAGGTTCCTTCGTCCATAAGCAGGGAAGGCTGGTAAAGTGACTTAAGATAATAAAATTGAGTGACTTATGGCCATAGAACACCTGCTAAGAGACCCAAGAAGTCTTTCAATCAAATGTAAACTCATTAATAATTCAATCATAATTTATGGTTTTTGGTACACATTGCGTCTGGTGTACACGGCCATCCCTCGTATCCTCCGCTCGCTTCTCTCGCTTGGGCGTAGCAGACGCTTACAAAGAAGATAATAATCCTGTGAACCCAAGTAATTACTAGAGGAGAAGATTCACCAGAAAGTATTATTAAGAGAGGTAACTATAGGATTAATAGAATTATAATAACTATAAAGAAATATTAATAAAATGACAATAGAATTAATTATATGGTTGGTCCCTTACAAAGAACTTAATAAAAGCATAAAGACCAATAACTGAAGGTGAAGAAAGGCATGTTAAAGATAGCAAAGATAATAGAATAAGAAGATTCCTGTCATAGAAAACTATAATAAATTCCATAAAAATGAGAGATAAGAGCAATAAAAACTCAATTATAACATATGATCCAAGTAATGAACCATTCAGCCGCAGCGTATAAAAAGATAGAAATCTTGGAAGTTATTGTAGGGGACTCTTAACCCGTTACCTGGATGATATGATCCTGAGGTTACAACTGTAAAATCTTCTTCACCTAAAGGTTACAACTTAATAATTTCATTTATTCTATGCTATTTTCATTTGGCTTTACAGGACTTTATAGTGTTCACTTTCTTTGATTGCCTTGCTGCCTTCACCCTTCTGTCGTGCTTTCTAATTGGTGAATCAACTTATTTGCTTCTTTGGTGTATCTTCCCCATTAATGAAGTCTTCTATCTCACGTAGGAAGCATGGAAGTTGTGACCCTTATTGACCAGCCGTGACCAATGATCATGAGTTTAGGCCTAACAGATTCTAACCTTCTATCTAGCTCCAGATACCATAAAATACCAATAGATTTATTGATTTTATGCATTAATATCCTGTCCAAGACCCACAATGGAAGGTTTTATTAATGGGTTTACAGCTGACGATATCCTCCTCCAATTATTGACTTGCTTCCACGGTTAAGGGCGGTAGGGCGTACTAAGACTCTCTCACGACTTTATCCTCTTGTATGACTTCCCGCCTACACTAACTTCCAATATCCTAAATAAACCATGCAATGTTAACGTGTGAGAGGCTTGTGGATCTAGATGGGTGATTACCGGGTGAACTCCTCATAAAAGATATTAAAGTTATAATTTTATTATTGGTATTTTCTAGTATCTTCAACAGTCTTTAGGTCCAAAGAATTCTCTATATTTAATTTATTTTATCTTATTTTATCATATCTTTTTAGTATTTTGCTCTCTTAATATTATTGTTTACATGAAGGTTTCTAGGTTTACTGTAGGCTTCTTCTCTCTCATAATTAGTGTTCATCAGTTACTAAGCATCAAGGATTATTAATCTTGCTATCTCATTTGTTAAGGATCTATTATAATGGTTTTTCCTATCTTTTGCTCCAGTTATTGAGTCAATTCTAAGGTTTATTGTCTCGCTTTACCCACTTACGCTGGATTCTGCATCAGATTTAATCTAGTTTTCAGGGATTTTATGCTTTATTCCGGCCTATTAACACAGTTACAACTTTATGATGCTAACTTCCAGCGGTGATCGTGAGTCTAGTTACGAGGCTGCTACCGTCGTGAGTCCACATATTATGATTGAAACCTTCATGAACAGAATCTTATTGGACCTTTAGAGCCTATTGTCTGGCTCCATTCCTTTCCTAACCATTCAGTCCCAATAATCTGATGTAACCTTCCAGGCACTTTGGTGGACTTCTTGCGTCTACATCTTGGGTTAAGGCAGAAGTGTACATGAGGTTGCAATGATTTCCTTTCGTCTATCTACCTGGGAATGAATCTTATGCTTGATATTGAGCGTGAACAGTGGACATTATTATTAACTTTTGTATAGTATTTCTTGGACTTATCTCTTTCTTTATTCATCATTTCTTAGGATTGTTATCATATCTTGTTCATATCAGGAATTTTATTATTGCTTTTTACATGAATCTATTAAGTTATATCTTTTCTATCTTCTAATAATCAAGGAAATTCTTGTCTCTCTTTCTCTATTATTTATGGGTTTCTATGGTAGGTTTACTTCTTGGATTTCATTCTGATGGTTCATATCTTGTGTCACCAGCCGCTATAATCCTATAATAATTTCTTGATTTTATATCCTTAATTCTGAGGGTTACAACCTTCTATTATGGCCATTACAACTTCTTTTCTTATATTATTTTAATAGTATTTTATAGTTGTAACCTTCAGTAACGGTCATAAAAGTCATGAAATCTTGATTGATTATATGGTTTATGGGGTCTTCTCGCGATTAGTCCCATCAAAATTCCTTAATAATCCCTGCACATTGGACGCGAGAACACTATTAATAAAGGTAGAAATCTTATGGCCATAACCTACTGTAACCCTCCATCCAGATAATTTCCTTGTGTCCAAAGGCTTGCTAAGGACCATCCACACGTTCATCTCTCTCTAAAATCAATAAATCTTGAATGTTTACTCGCGTTATCGGTGGTCAGTTTTTCTTTATTCTATCTTCTAAGCCTCTTGTACGTTCCCTCGCTTGTGGGGTCTCTTACGCGAGGGCCAATTAACATAAAATAAGACAAAATAAATACAAAAAATATTAATTGTTAATTTTATATCTTTATTTAGTTTCTTGGAGGTTCTGTTGACTCCTTGCGTCTATTGGATGACTTTCTACTGGCAATGTGAATCCTAAGACTTCTATATGGCCAAGAGTCACTGTAAAATCCTTTAAACTTATCTTTTTATATCTCTATTATCTTCTATTATGCTATTCTTCTTTGGTCACTTCATTATTAATATTGTATTTTTATATAGTTTTTATTCTCTTATATTATCTTGTTTCTCTTATTTTATGTATCTGGTGTTCTTCCTCTTGCGCAAGCGGCTTAAGAAGTTAATATTATTGGGTTTATAACTGAGGGGCGTCCACATGACAGGAATAATCTTTGCTTTTTTATTAATATTTTTACATATTATATGCTTCTTTCCGTCGGTAAACGTGAATTCCAAGAGTGATAAGGCCCTAAGAAGTTAATATTATTAGAGCTTCCACAGTTTATGCTTGAGGGACTTCCCAGGTGCCTTCATCCTTGCTTACTTGCCGCTACCACCATTCTCCTTGCCGAAGGCCCACAATATGCTTCAATAATATGCTAGCGCCAGCGTGACCCCGCGTCCCTTGTCGGGCGGCCATAAGGATTAAACCTACTGTAAGCGTCTCGTGACCAATGATCTCCTCCCAAAGTTCACGGCTGATTATTGTCTTCTTCTCTCATATCTTTATGATTGTTTCTTTAGTTTCATTCTTTATATGCAGTTATTATTAATGCATTCTTGTTGGATTCATTGGTTTCTTTGCTAAGGATCTTTATAAAGTTACTATTATTTTCTATCTTAGAAGCTTCTTGTATTCTCATGTCTTATATGCAGGTATAATTCTATTTTAAAGTATTTTTACAGGAATCTTTGTATTCTATTATCTTAGTTCCCTTAAGGGCCAATAATATGCTATGTTAATAATCTTTGCTTTTCTTAGGTGTTACTCTCGGGTGACTTGCTACCTTCATGAAGGATTACATTGCTTGCCTTTTGATTGCTAGTTTCTCAGCTTCTATCTTCTATCTCAGGATTTTTCTCTCTTAATGGGTCATCTTGGTTGATTTTCTTCTTAATAATGCATTAATAATGAGGGAGAAGGCGAGTGAACGAGCGGGATACTTGGGGATGAGTCTTAATAGAGGGAGATAAGGGGTGAGGAGTGTTGACCCACGGCTGGTGAACGAGAATGTGAGGAGGTTAGGCCCTTAGAATTCACTTATGATTCACTTCCTAGGACTGGAGGCGTGTTAAGGTCACAGGATTATTATCTGGTGTACGCAAGGTCCTAAGAAAGGCTGGGAATGCATGATCTTGTGAGCCTATACGCTGGTTCATTCTCCCTCGCGAGCCCCCATTATCCCTCACACTTGGCTCCCGAAGGTTATTATTATTGGTTATTTGGTGTATAGGGTGGTGTCCGGCGGCATCCATTCCCGGAGGCTGGTGTGGCCGTCTAGCCGCCTATTGGACACCACCCATAAACCAAATAATATAATTGTATTCTTGTGGCCGTGTGAATGAACCTAATGTAGCTGCATATAATAGAAAATTTCATTAAAACTTCATTAATAATATGGCACATGCAGCTACATCCATTCACACTGCCACCCCAATAATAAACTGTCAAGGAATTTTAGACATTACATTGACTTCCTACCGACGGTTACCAGTGTTCACACGATTCTATCCTCAATGTCTGGCTGTGAAGGAGTGTTCACTCGTCTTCTTTGGACATGCATTCACACTCCTTTCGTCAGTTTACACGGTTAATCTTATATTATTAAGGGATTTAAGGGCTTAATGGGTCATCAGAGATTACGATAGACCGAGAATGAGAGATAGATGGCCCCAAAGGAAGGTAGAAGTAAACCTTCATGGCCACGCGTGAAGCGCGTGCAGGATACAATTAAAGGTTTAAACCCACCAGAACTTGAATGAAATGATAGGGAAGGAGTCTCCACGCCAGTTCTTTCTCTTATGTGTCTAGGATTATATCTTCTGGTACAAATAACTTCCTAGATTTCCAGGTTATTCCACTTACAACTTTCATTTCCTTCTTTATTCGCCCTTATGGCTTACTACATCCTCTGTTTCCAATCTACATCTTTCTCTTTTATTGTTTACTTGCTTCCTTAGGGCGAATAAACTCATGTAAAATTCACTTTATATTAATTCTATTATGCTTTATTAGTATTTTTGTCTTCATTTCTCTCTTAGAAAGCCTTCTATCTTATAATTCTCTTAATAATCCTTAGTGAATGCTTCTGTCTCTCATTATAAAGTCATATTATGCATCTCTTATAATTGCCTTTTCATTTAGTATTTTAGGGTTTTCTGTTACCAGCCATTCAGTTTCTACGTGAGAAGTCCACAAAACCTATAATAATTCCTTTCGTGTGTAGGCCAAGCACCCGCCGTAGGGCCACATAAGCACATAAAATTACATTTTTATTCTGTTCATTCGGGTGCTTGGATGCTATTATTAAAGGTTTATGTCAGGAGGAAGTCTCCCTCAGATTCATTCTAAAGTTGAATCACAAGTCCCTAGGCTGGTCAATAAATCTCTTGGCTTACACGTTACCAGCGCTTCCCACGTCCCTTGAACGAAAGGATGACTGGCAATAAGAGAATTATATGGGCTCTTGGCAGTTAATAAGCCTCTTACCCCTACCATAACTCAAGACCCAACCCTCATCAAGATCCAAAATTGGAAGCAGTTATAGGGCCAAATAACCAAAGAAATAAAATAGTTTTTACTTTTATGGTCCCTTGGTGGGTTATTTGGCCAAGACACAAGCATAATATCTGGAGAATAAAAGTCATAACCTTACCATCTTCTCCCGTCACCAAAGAAGTCCAGATAGAAAACTTCCTAGAAATGGCAAAGAGAATCCAAGAAACCTACATAAAATAGAATAATTCTTGATAATAATAATATGAATTACATGGATTTCCAAGTTACCTAATGCCCAAGAAGAGTGAACGAGTAGACGAAAGAAGTGGATTTCTTAGGATTATTGGGGATCATTAAGCATAAATTCAATAAAATATATTATTTGCTTGGTACATTAGGTTCATCTTTTTGGCTTAATGATCCCCTATAATCCACATAATAATTCTATTGTGTTTACTGACTCGTCTGTGGGCGGGCTTAATGGGCCATCATAAGTCTCTTGGTGTAGGCCCGCCCACGTGGCAGACGAGTCCCATAAACACATTAAAATAGAATTATTATTGTTCCTGGAGCCTTGTGGACGTCTCACATAAGAGATTATTGTTGTCCTTGGCCAGTTATTCCTCTTCCACAAGGCTCCATAACAGATAATTAAGTCATGAGATTGATGGTGTACGAAAGGAAAAGGAAAGGTTAACCGCTTCTATCCTCTGGTGTCTGGGTCTTGTCGTGCCTCCTAGCCCCTCCACCAGGCTGCCACCACCCAAGCCTCCTATATTCTCTTCCTTAAGGCACTTCATTCATAATAGGTGAAACGATGTAAGCTGATTGGGTCCTAAAGATACAAATTAATCCTGATAAGAGCCTTCAGAAACTGAGAAACCTTCATTAATAAAGTGAGTGACAGTAAATAATAGAATAGAATATTTTACAGGTTTTGTGAGTGTACACACGGCGGCTGAATGGGTTACACCTTCCATAGAATGCATTATTATTGAGTGATTCCCCGTCCCTCGGCAGCCAGTCGATTGCCGGAATGAAGGCTTCATGGTTGGTGTCCTCAGGTTCTATCTGGGAATTACCAGTCATTCTTGGGTTCATGCTTCATGGATTAAGGCTTCTGGTACGGGAAAAGTCCCCAAAAGACAAAAATAATTGATTTTTTAGAGACTTTTTAGGGACTTTTCAGCCATTATGGGCGAGGAAGCTTAGAAGGAGTGAGCAAGATCCTGTAGCGGGACATTAGCAGCTGTGGACCAGTGGACAAGAGGCTTACAGTATGCTCCAAATAAGATAATAACTGTAAAAATCCTAATAAATGAAATAAATTCCTGGAATTATTAATGAAAACAGAACCCAAGTAGAAGGGGATAGGAAGACAATGTTAACTTCTGTAGGTGGACAAGACTCTGATGCGGAAGGTAAGACGAGTGTTAACCAGCCAATATAATCACAAAAGATATAAATTATTAAGTTTATTGGTGCTTTTGGTAACTAAGATAAGAAAATTAATATAAATTTAATAGTTATTGAAGGTAAAGGCAAAGAGAATGAACAAAAGCACCAAGAAACATTAATAATAGATGATAAAGTCATGAAATCTGAGGTAACTTTAGGATTCTAAGTCCTGGAAACAAGCATGAGACACTTAACCCCTGATCCATAAGGACGAAGGAGAGGCGGATAAGGCCCAGAAAGTGGTAACAGAATCATATTGGCTTATAAGAGAGGTAAGCACTGGTAACAAGGAAATATAAATGAGTTTATGGTGGCTTACGCCCAAAGGAACACTAATAAGAAGATAGCATAAAGAAGAAACTATAAGAAATGTAAATTAATAGAAATATAATAGGAAATGCAAATAGTATTAATAATAGAGAAAAATCCTGGAGAAGACACTAAGATAGCAAAGAATATTAATAAAATGAACCATTATAAGAGAGTATTAACAAGATAGAATTAATGAAATGGCAAGTTAGTATTAACAAAGAATCCAAATAGAAGAAGATGGTACCCGCCAGTTAATAAGATCAAGAATTATTGATTTTAAGGAAGCATAAGAGAGTAATAATCCTGTAAACAAGAGAATAGAGGCAGATAAAGATAGAAAAGTTATTAATAGAGAATGGTAAAGAAGGAAATAAGAGAGTAAAACCTAAGATAATAATAATAGCATAAAGAAGAATCCCAGAGAATATTCACCAAAAGATACTATAGAAAGCATAAAGATATAGAAGATTTAATCCTTGATATAGAACCAAAAGAACTAAGAAAGTATTATTAATGAAATGTCCAAGAACTAGAATAACTATAAAGAAAGACAGAAAATAGAAATCTTATTGATAGGGACCAAAGGTTAAGGATATGATAACAAAAATAACACAGAATCCCTTACAAGAGACGACAGAAGTGCGAAGGAAATCTCATTAACACAGATAACAAATAAGAATTCCTGCAAAGATACACATAAACCCAAATAAATAACATGAAAACTATAATAGATTCATGAGAGAGAACCTGTTATCCTTGCTTCCGTCATGATGCGTCTTTGGGAG
>Ga0099819_1024172_pt1 | contig 22695 bp, 2 predicted proteins | sample SidTnscriptome_FD_81129 | JGI IMG/M metagenome (GOLD analysis project Ga0099819, IMG submission 81129) | Coral microbial communities from Puerto Morelos, Mexico - Siderastrea T A metatranscriptome (Eukaryote Community Metatranscriptome) | ecosystem: Host-associated > Invertebrates > Cnidaria >...
GGTCTATGCCTGCATCTCTCTCGGAACCGAGAAAATCTTTCAAAGTTACACCAAGGCATCAGTTTTCTCAAACTGGCAGCCATGGAGTTGAACTTCTTGTTGCCCTTTAGAATTGGGCCACTTCCAACTCCACCTCCTCTTCTGCTTCCTCCTCAGCAGGTGGCAGAGTACTCAATGCAGTTGCTGCCCTGCTATGTTCCGGAGGAATGGAAGGATTGCTACTAGTCTCTCGAGGTGTGCTGGATACTGCATCTGGATTGAAGCTACCACTGGACGTATCATCTACATCGGCCTCTTGATCACTCTTCTTTCCAACGAAAGCTTCCACAATCTCGTCCATGTCGACGATATCCTCCTCATCTTGGTGATGTTGACCTTCCTCATCTCGGAGGTGTACAGTCTGGACCGCGTTGTCGTTCTCGGCCTCTTCCTCTGAGCCTTCGAAATCTTCATTGTCCTCGACAAAGGTCTCCATCTTTAGGTTTGGCGCGTCTTGCCCCGGGCTTCTCGGCTGATCGACAAAGACCTCTGGTGGTGGCGGCCCAGGCTGATCCCAGGTGAACATCTCGGGAGCCAAGTTCATGTCCTCAGGAAGGCTAGCCACCTGGTTACTCTCTTTTTCCTTGAAAAGACCTTGAAGCTCCTGTTCCTTCTTCTTGCGCATATGCTTTGTCACCTTCCATGCACAGCACAATCCAGCAATGAAGGCACCCAATGCACCAGCCAAGAGTGCCACAATCAATGCTGTAGTATCTTGACTTTCCAAGGCGTCCACCTCTCCAGTAGTGATGTTTGGATCCTCCACCGCAACGTAATTCACGGCCACACGAGGTGTCTCGGTATGTTTCACCTGAATACCACTTTCCTTAACAGCCTCCGCGGCTTCTTGCAATAAGGCAGCAGAAGGATCCTCTGCCGCAGCTGCCTGCAGGTTGGTACCCAAGGTTGTGGCAAAGACTTGTTGCTCGGAAGAAGTGGAATCACCCAACTTCTCAATCTTTCCAGCAAAGCTGGCGGCCACATCTCCCTGGTCGCTATTGGTGCGCAGTTGGAAGTTCACATTCACCTCGAAGTTGGCGTTCAAACGTCTGCCAGTGCTGGTAGCAGCCACAGACTCTAAGACTTGGATGAAGAGGATGATGATATCCTCTTGGTTGGCTACTCCCAAGCTGGCTGCCAGAGTAGCAGCATAAGCTCGTTTGGTGGAAGGTGAATCCATGGCAGCCTGCAAATCTTCTTGCGTTGCACCCTGGATCACTGGCAATGCAAAAGCCACGGCGGATTCCACCACCTGCACAGCCTGTTGCACTTGTCCTTCCTGTACCACAGGAGTACATGCGCTGACATCCGTCAGCAAGACACCAGCCTCACAAGTGATACTGATGTCTCCCGCATAGCTTTGGTCAATGGTAGCACAGTCTAGGGTGGTAGATCCAAAACTCTGCAATTGCTCCGTGATAGTGGTCTCTGTCACGGTGCTGCCCACCACCACGGTGACTGCTTGACCAGATGCGCACGATGCTGGTGAACAACCGCTGCTGTCGGGATTCAGGATGGTGAAATTACACCCAGTCGTGAAGGTACCCGTCCAGCCATACATCACTGATTCACACAACCTGGTGCTGCTGCCGTTATGAGGTAACGACTGAGCCACCGTCAAGGTAATCTCCCGACTACCCATCGGTGTCTTCATGGAGCCCGCTGCGCAGTCTTTCGGAGCACAACCCGAAGCATCCATGGTATACACGCCCTTGAGGCACGTAACACTGGCGGAACCAGTCAATGCTGAAGCCATGGCACTACACAAGACCGAGCTGTTGGTGAAGTTGCTAGGCGTTCGAGTGTCAGATGTGTCTGTCACAGATCCAGGGGAAAGCTGCACGTTGATGCTCTGGCCACTGTAGGTCAATTGCCTTGTAACAGTGCCGCAGGTCAATTCGATACAGTTGGAGTTGGCGGTCAAAACGCCACGTACGCAGCTGACGCTAATGTCGCCCTCGTACTCAGCGTTGAAGGATGAACAGTAGACAGTGTAGGAAGAACCACCTGGAGGCATGTCTTACGTAATTCACTTCTCCGATGATGAGCTCGGCTCGGCTGATCCTGCACGTTGGCGGACATGGATGTGGTGCAAGAATTGGGCTGACAAGCACTCACATCGACACTGAAGATACCCTCATTGCAGCTGGCAGTAGCAGAACCACTAAAGCCCAAGAGATTCTCACAGCTCTTTGTCTCGGTGGTGCCATGTTGCAAGGCGCCCGAAGGAGCATAGATCGTCCAAACGCCATCTTTCTCCGTTGGAGCACGTGCTGTGGCAGCACAAGACGCAGTAGAGGATGGGTTGCTGCAACCAGCAACGCTGCTGTACAGGCGTCCATCAAGGCAAACCAGGTTCCCCTGGCCTGTGTAATCAGCACTGACATCTGCACAATCAAAGCTCTCAATGCCTTGTTCCACATTGTCTGTTTGCAAGTAGATGGCCTTGCTAATGCTTCCCAATTCTACTAAGGCAGCACTGGGTAAAGCGCAAGTGTTCAAATAGCAATTGCCCAAATCCAAGCTATATTCAGAAGCTAAACAGGACACGCTGAACGTTCCAACCAGCTGCTCATCGAAGATGCTGCATTCGCCGGTGCCCTCGAAGCCACTGGGGGCTTGCGAGGTGCTTCCTAAAGATGCACCATTCAGCCGTGCTAGCAGGTTCAAACCTGCATGTGTCACGTACTTCACGGTGTCTTCGCAGGCCTTGGGCCTGCAGGTAGAGGACATCAAGGTGCCCAAGTAACATGTGACGTTGATGTCGCCCTCATAACCACTGTTCACGTTGGAGCAACTATCAGCAATGAAACTCTCTCCATGGGCCATGGCCTGTGTGGCGGAGATGCTTCGTGTCGTTCCACCCACCAACACCTCAATGGAGCTAGTTGTGGTATCACAACCAAGCGCGCTGCAGCTGGTTGTGTCGGCCTTCAAGACGCCTCCCGAACATTGGATGGTCATGGTGCCAGAATGTCCTTCAACTGCAGAAGCACAGGATCGTGTCGTCGAGGCCAAGGAAGATAAGGTTTCACCCAGTGACGGGGTGACTTGGATACCACTCAGTTGGACGCTGAAGGTGGCAGTAGATGGGCAGCTAGCAGTGCTACAAGCTTGTGCCTGACAACTGCATGCGCTGCTATCTAACTTCAACTCCTCTGCTTGACACGACATGACGGCTTCACCATCATAATCCGAGTTGACTTTATTGCAGGCAAAACTTTGTGAAGCACCATGCGCCAGCTCCTGGCTCAGGGTGAGGTTGGCTGTGGCATCATAGAGCGTCAAGGGTAAGAAGCTACCAGCAGCACAGGGCAAGCCCGCACACATGGAGACATCCACTTCCAACGTCGCACTGTTACACGTCGCGGAGATCGATCCGCTGTATCCACTGGCTAGGTCGCTACAGGGTTTGAAGAAACCCTTGCCATCCGGCAAGACCTCTGGTGTTGCAAGGCTATGAGTAACTCCAGCGAAGATCACACTGGCAGGTCGAGATGGTAAGCACACCAAGTAACAGGAAGACGTATCAACGATCTGCTCTCCATATTGACAATTGATGCGCAAATCGCCTCGCAGAGCCTCGTTGACGGACTCGCAGCTGGTGGTCTCCGTTTGCAAATGGGCCAAGGCCGAGGCGGTTGTGACGCTGCCAGTCAAGGAGCCGTAGGTGACGCTGAGAGATACACCTGAAGAGCATGATTTAGGTGCGCACAAGTTCTCCACACTGGAATAGTTGCCCAAGCGACCGCAAGTTACACGAATTTCACCAACATACTTCTGCTGCGTGTGCGTGGCACAGTCTACAGTGAAGATGTCTCCCTTGATCACATCGCTTGTTGGCAGCAGGACCCAAGTATCGCTTCCCACGGTGATGTTTTCACCAGTGCCGGTGCTTTGACAGCCCAACTCCACTAAGACGCAGCTGGAATTGTCATATCTCACATGACCCTTATCGCAACTCATCTGCACCGTCCCGGCATAGTCCCAATTGATCTCTTCACAGCTGGCAGTCCAGGTGCTTCCATGTACCACCTCTGTGGCTGGTGAACGTGAAGCCTGGAGGCCTCCCACCATCACCTGCACAGATGCTGTGGTCAGGCATGGGTTTTCCACGCAGGTAGAAGTATCCACACTTAAAGCGCCATAGGCACAGGTCACCTGGAAGGCGTTGTAGAAGTCACCATGCTCAGCACAATTCACCGAGTAGTTGCCATTGTGACTGGTGACCGCCTGTGAGCTGTGCGTCGTGCTGATATCTGCCAAGCTTACGGTGACGGAGCTGCCCGAAGCGCAGGGTGAAGGATGGCAATCCGTGGAATTCAACACGAGGCTGCCCAAGTAGCAGGTGGCAACAATGACTCCTGAGTAGCCTCCGTTGATGGAAGAACATTCTACGTTGAAGCTGCCATCATGCGTCAGAACCTGGCTGGAGATCTCTCCACTCATACTGCCCACCGTCACCGTAACGGCAGGTGTGTTGGCATCACAGCTGCGCGGAGAGCATGCACTGGTATCTGCCGACAGGACGCCTCCACTGCATAGCACTGACAAACTTCCATCATGACCCGGAGCAGCTGATGCACAGGTCATGCTTAAAGATTCCAAAGCTTGAAGCGTCTGAGTGATGGCAACGGGACTTTGTACTCCTGTCAAGGGCACCGCGAAGGTATCCCCCGAAGGACATGGAGCCAGGCTACAAGCTTCATTCTGACAGCTGCAGCCACTCTTGTCAAGTTGCAGCACATCTGCCATACACTGCAATTGGAAGTTGCCAGCATAATCTGAGTTGATGCTGGAACAGTTTCGAGAAGTGGTAGCTTCATGCGACAACTCCTGCGTCAATGCCACACTCTGCGTCACGTCGTACAAGGTGATGCTGACGCTGTTGCCCACTTCGCACGGTAAGCCCGTGCAGCCAGAAGCATCCGCTGAAAGGGAACCAGTAGTGCAGCTGGCAACCACATTCCCTTCCCACCCGGTCAAATAGCTGACGCAGGGCACGGTGACACTGCTGCCATCCGCCACTTCCTGCGAGGGTGTCACGGTGTGCACCGAGCCGCCGAAGATGGCCTGTGCTGACTGAGTGCAAACCGCATAACACGAAGACGCATCCACTGAGATAACACCATAGCTACACGAGAGCTGCACGTTGCCTCGAAGCACCTGGTTCACATTGACACAGGGCACAGTACCAGTGGAGGCATGGTCAATGGTGCTTGACAAGCTTGCTTGTCCACTGAAGCCTGACTTGGAAGCACTGAAGGTAGCACCTGTCAGACATTTCTTGGCGCTGCAGCCATTGACGATGCTGCTGTAGGCACCAAGAGCCCCACATGTCACGGTGACACTTCCCTCATAAGTTCCAGAAGTGAAGCTGGAACAGTCAAAGTTCCAGGTACCTCCTTGTTGCACCGTAGAAGCAGGCTGAATGGCCTGTGTGTAGCTTTCCACCGTTACCAAATCGTTCCTGCCTTGTCCACTGGGTCGACATCCAACTTCCATCTGGATACAACCAGTGGTCACTGCACTGACATTTCCAAAGTTACACGTCAGGGTCACATCACCCGAGTACTCGTCATTGATGCTGAAACAATTCTCCGTCCAAGTGTTGCCATGTGCTTCCTGACTACTGGGTGACAGGCTGGAACTACGCCATCCCACCGGTACCTCGACGGCGCTGCTGGTAGCGCATGGATTGCCCAAACAGGATGACAAATCTGATGTCAACGTTGCTGCTTGGCATGAGATCTGTACATTCCCATAGTAATTGGCATTCACGCTGCTGCATGGCAAGGTGTAGCTATGCCCATGAACATGCTCCAACTGGTTGCTATGAACCAAACTCTGACCATCTAAGGTCAGACTTACAGAACTCCCAGCAAGACAAGGAGGAGGCACGCAGTTGTTGGTAGTCACGGATGCCACACCGGTAGCACATGCAACGGTATAGTTTCCCACTTTATCACCAGGACAATCCTCCTTGACCAGCTCTGCACCATGAGCCACAATGGTACCTAAGGCCACGTTCACTCCAAAGAGCTCCACAGTATCGCTTGCAGCGCATCCCACCGCACAAGAACTTACCACTGACACTTGTCCAACGCTGCAACTGACCGACATGGTTCCAGTGTTTTGGCTTCCCAAGTCGGAACATTGCTTGGTTTCGCTGCTGCCGTGGGCCAAGCGTGCGGCAGGGCTCACCGTGTGTGTCGTAGGACCCAAGGCGACCGAAGCGGTATCTGTTGTAAGACAATCCACTGTGCAGCCGGAGGCATCCGCCGTGATGCTACCCGAACTGCAGCTGACGGTCATGGTGCCAGCATACTGCGCAGCCAAAGCGGAACATTGTTGTGTCTCAGTACCTCCTTCGGCCATACGAGCCACCGGATTCACCGTGTGGCTGTTGCTTCCAATGGTCACTGATGCACTTGCACTGGTTAGACAGGCCAGCTGACAACTGGTATAGCTGGCTGTGAGACCACCTTTGATACAGGTCACTGTGATGTTGTGGTCATAGGCCACGTTGACAGAGCTGCATGCTAACTCGAAGCTTCCGCTGTGCTGAACCTCGTTGGCGAGGGTACGACTGGAACTTTCACCAAAGAGGTGCAATTCGTAGGACAAGTCCTGCTCGCAGGGGCGTTCCGCACAGGTCTCAGAGCTTTGCGACAAGACACCGTTGGTACAGGAGAGCACAATGTCACCGTTGAAGCCACTGTCCGCAGTATTGCAACCCACGCTGCCAGTTTGTCCATGCAGAATCTCTGCCGTGGTCGTCACGGAGTGGGGCGCACTTGCAAAAGTGACACTGACGCTGGCCGGGGCACATGGAGCTTTGCAAGCACTCTGGTCCGCGGTTAGCACTCCTTCAGTGCAGCTGAGGGTAACATCCCCCAAGTAGCCTGAAGCCAACGAACCACATTGCACCAGGCCCGTCTGCGAATGCTGGATGTCAGCTGCCGGACTCGCCTGGTAGGTCTGTCCGCCCAGCACCACATTAACACTCGTTGAAGTGGTACACATCTTGTGGCAGCTGTGACTGGCCGTCAACAAGCCATCGTTACATGTCACTGTGTACGATTCATGGTAGGTGGTGTCCAACTCATCGCACTGGAACGTCTCGGAAACACCACTGGCCGTGCGGCCCGTGACAGAAACGTCATGACTATCTCCTACCACAGTGATGGTTGCGCTCATCGTCTCATCACAAGCAGCCAAGCATCGAGTGGTATCAGCACTTGACACGCCATCATTGCAGGTCACGGAAACAGTGCCATCGTACATGCTGTTCAAGAAGGATGCGCAACTCACATTCTCAACAGAGCCATGGAGATTGGTTTCCGAGGCGTTTGCCGTGCCGTTGCAAGGACCCTGACATGCCGAGCTATTCAATCGAATCTGACCACCAATGCAGCTGTAAACGATATTGCCCAGCAAGTTGGCATTCAACGTGGAACAAGGGCCAGTATAACTGTCGTAGGCTGCCAATGTACTTCCATCATTGCTTCGAGGATCTAAACAAGGACTTGGTACGCATGAGTGGCTTGCCACGGACGTCACATTGTCATGACAACGGAGGTCAATCAATCCAGTGTAGCCAGAGGAGAAGGTACTACAGTTTTGCGATTCGGTCGTGTCATTCACAATGAGCCCTGCAGGAATCACGGTATAGCTATAGCCATCCAACTCGATACTTGCAGGAGATGTGTCAGTACATGACCTCATGCAAGTTGTCTCTGACACCACCGCCAGGGACTTGGCCGTACAATTGGCTGTGTAAGTGCCAGTGGTTTCAGGGTTGATACTATTACAATCCATCTGTGCTTGTGCACCATGCGCTGTAGCTGTTCCCAAGGGAACGACTGCAGTGACACCATAGATGGTTCCTTGCATAAGGAGTCCAACAGGACATGGCTCTGGTACACAGGCATGACTGGTAACAGTCAGGACACCATCGTTACATTCCAATGACACTTCGCCACCATATCCATAGACCACATTTCCACAGGCCTGAGAACCTGCTCCACCATGTGCAATGCGCGCTGCAGGCGACACTGTATAGCTTGTGCCATCGATGGTGACTGTGGTGTTGGAGCCATAGGTTGAACATGTCTTGCGACAGCTTGCAGAGGAACCAGCCTCGAGCATCCCGTTGTTACAAGCCAACGCGAAGTCACCACTGTACTCCACATTCACATCACCACATTCACCAACACCTGTAGACCCTGCGAGGATCTGTGCGTTTGGATATAAAAGGCCGCTTGCTCCCTCCAAGGTTGCAGCCACAAAATGCCAAGGCTCACAGGGCTTCACGGAACATGACATGTCGGACAAGGAGACGGCGCCCAAGGAGCACGCAATGGTCAAGGTGCCGGTGTATTGTGAGTTGATATCCTCGCACTCCATTTGGATTGAACCTCCATGAATCAAGGCTGCTGATGCGGCTACTGCCGTAGTGGTGCTGCCGACCGTCACATCCACAGCATCAGTGGCCAAACAGCCACGTTCGCTGCAGCTGCTTGTGTCAGCAGTTAAAGTTCCGGTAGTGCACGTCAAGGAATAGGTACCTTCGTATCCACTGTTCACACTGGAGCATGCGAAGTTATACTCCGTAGATCCCGAAAGCAATTTGCTGCTGGGGCTCACAGAAGAGCTGCTTCCACCAATGGTGACGCTCAAGGCATCGGTAGTAGCACAGGCTTTTTGACATCCCGTCACATCAAAACTCAAGGTTCCCATATTACAACTCAAGGACAGTTGAGCACCCCATGCTGGGTTGACATCAGTGCAGAAGGCCACGCGGCTCAAACCAGACGCCAGCTCTGTTGCCAAGTTCAAGGTCTCGGTGACCCCATCCAACGTCACAGCCACACCGCTACCGGCGGCACATGGCTTAGCACTGCAGGCTGAAGGATTGGCGGAGAGAACGCCAAAGAAACAACTGATCGTGATGCTGCCAGTGTAACCAGCATTGATCGGTGCACATGACGTAGTGGCAGTACTGCCTGAAGCCATAGTAGAACTTGGACTCCAGGATGCTGAGTTGCCAGCCACAGTGATGGGAATGCTCTGTGTGCTGGCACAGCCAGGGCTGCAGCTCGAGGTGTCGTAACTCAAGGTTCCTTGAGTACATGACAATTCGAAGTTGCCCGTGTAGGTCGAGTTCACAGTGCTACAAGCCACAGAGGCAACGGTACCAGAAGCCATGGCGGATGGTGTCACGTCCACTGTGGTGACACCCACCGTAACAGACACTGCACCAGAACAGCCTTGAGGCACGCAACTAGCAGCTGCCTTCAAGACACCGGAATTACACGTCAGGGTAATGGTTCCCGTATGCCCTGCATCAATGGTGCTACAAGACGCTGTTGCGGTGCCACCATGCTCTAAATCGGCCTGCAAATAAGCTATGCCTTCGGTCTGGCCCACAGTAACCGTAGCACCAAAAGCCTGTGAACAACCAGCCTCTGCCGACACTTCAGCAGCCGCTGAACTCGCGGCCGTGGCGGTCACGTCGATGATCTCGACTGCAGCAGTTTCCGCTTCGGTCGGCACATCTTCAATGGCAGACTCATCTGGAGCAGCTGGCACTTCCAAATCGCTTACCACCACCTCGCCCCCGGCGGCTTGTGCCAACTCACTGCCGGTGGACAAGGTCTGAAGGGTATTGGACACCTCTCCCAATTCCGAAGCTTGAGCATTCAAGGCATCGGCACCTGAGCTCTCCGCATCGCCACCCGTGGCGGCTGCGGCTGCATCAGCAGAGGGCTCGATGTTGATATCCAAGGCCGTTTGGGAGACCGTGACTAAACGTCGGCCTGGCGTTTGACAATCATCGCCAATGCACAGTGGCATGTCGGAATCCTCTTCGCTCACAATGTCCACCAACTTCAACCGTCGTCGAGCTTGCACGGAAGCCACCACGATACGTTCCGGTGGAATGCCCAGCAGAATGGCCAAGTTCGTTTGAAAGGCCGGGCCATTAAACTCCTCAATGGAAATCTCGATGTTCATCTTGAGCTTTACGGTCGGTGTGCGTCGAACCGTCAAGTCTTGTCGTGCATCAAAACCTGCTTGAGAACCTCGAACGGTGATGTACAAACGTAAAGCTTGTGCATCGACCACGTGAGCTCCATGCAAGTCATCCAAGGTCGGCTTCCGCCCCAACTTCAAAGCCATGTCAGGCTTTTTGGAGCTTCCCACGAAGACATTGACGCCACGACTGTCAGGGTAGAAGATCTCCAAAAGCACCGACTCCGTAGGATTGGGGTTCCAATAGCGAAGCTTGAAGTTCTCCGGCAACGACAGGACTTCCGTATAGTAGGTAGTGTCCGGCTGAATGAGGACATGATAGAAGGAGAAGTCCCAACCACATGGACAGCTAGCGTAAAACGGCCCAACACTACTCAACACACCACCTTCGAAGCCATTCTCTTCCTCAACATCAGGTGTAATGACCAATGGTCCAAACTTCACATCCTTGGCACCGCGATCGATGTTCTTCATCTCCAACAAATCCACCGATACATTGGGACAAACCTGCACACCCACAGTAGTATCACCAAGGCTGTTGTTGCACATGGACGCCCACACAATGTCTGTTCGAGGTGTATAAGGCACAATGCTGGCAAAGGCAGCACCAACGTCTGTCAATGTGCCATCGGTGTCTTGCAACAACATCTGATCCAAGCCCATGCATCCACCACCGGTGCTCTTGCAAGGGCTCGCGCGACCAGAATAGGAAGGATCCAACTTTTCCGTGCTCAGCTCGAATTTGGCATCAGGATCAGACTCGTACCACGTGGTACGTGTGAATGTGGCTGGGAAACTCACCTCGGCCGCCCACATGTTCACCGTGATGGCTCTGGACGAGAGGCCACAATCAGAGCTCTTCCAGTAAGCAAAAATGGTGTCAGTGAAAAAGGTCCAGCCGAGGCCCTTCTGCATATGGATGTCCTTCTCGTAGGGCTGATGACAATCATTCAACTTTGGCTGCGCTGTGGACATCAAGCGGCAGGCGGCATATGGCATGGTCATCCAACAACTCTTCTTGTTCGCTGTCTGGATGGCAGCCACAAACCCAACACGTCGCAATTCTGCACCCGTGTACATTGAGCTGCAAGATTCCATATATGGGTCCGTAATGGTTTGTGTACGGCACCACGCCGACTTATCACAGTTCGTTCCCGCCGGTGACGTTCCAATGATCACAGAGTTGCGGATGAAGATACGTCTAAAAGCCGAGGCAACACTCATGTAGGGCAAAATACCCATGTGACAATCTGCCACCACCACGTTGGAGATCACCGTTTTGGGTGCCGCAAAATCCGACAAGTAGATGCCCACGTGTGCGGCTTTCCACACGGTCCAAAGGTTGCTGGTTTGACATTGACTGGCGCGTTGCGTCAACAAGTAGACACCCAGAATCACTCCATGTGCTTCATTGTTGAAGATGGCACGTGGGGGGCAAGGTTCCGCAGGTGTCAAGTATCCCATATCTCTGGAGCCTGAAACCAAATTTCCAAGCATACGAACTGGCAATTCATCCAAACGAATGCCAGCATATTGGGGCACTACAATTTGATCTTCGTCTTGCAAGGTCATGCGTGGTGCAGTGCTTGCCAGCATCACACCAATGATGCAATTATCGATGATCTGCAAGGCCGTTGATCCCTGCATTGAGAAAATGCCACCATTGACAGATCGATACATTACGTTGTTGGTGATGAGTGTTGGCACATTGGAGGACTCCAAGTGCAAGGGATATTCCAAAGAATCAGTCCATGAATTTCCATTGAAAATGAGAACTGGCGGCGGATCAAAGTTGGAGGCATAGGTCACTTTCACCGCAGCGGACAAAGCCCCTTTACCCAGTTGATGGAAGCGCGTGTACTGTAAACTCATCTCGCCTACCATGCTGGATCCTGCCAAATCACCCAAGGTCACATCAAAGACTTCGATATGGGCACCATACATGGAACCGCCCGTGCCATCGATGTTGGCTGATTCAATAATGATCGAGCGGTCCACACGCGCCACAGCACCTCGAAGGGAGACCGTCTTGCCCTCATTGTTCACTTGTACATCACCAGCGAAGCGTCGCTCACCCAAATTGCCACTCCAATGAATCCTCCAGCAATCATTGTCAGCGTCATACACTGGATCTTGTGTCAAGGTCCTTGACTTCGCTTGACCCCAAGGATTGTCAAACTCTGTCACGGAGAAGGCAACTTCGGATCCAATAGGCCAGTCCAATGGCCCTGTGGTATTTGTGACGCAAGCGCTTTCATCTGTTGATTCGATGGTCTGTGCCAAGCGCATCCAGGTCTGTTCGATGGGAGCACCGTAGGTCGTGAAGATACCAGGGACTGCGATGACCTTGTTCCACAGAGTCTGTTCCTCGACATAGACGTAGGCCTGAGTGTCGAGGACATAACCCTTCAACTTCACCGTGACCTTCTTCTTGCTGTAGAGACCAAAAGGCGCTTCAGGAGTTCAAGTTCAAAGTTTGATGGACATCTTTGTACAAGCCCGAAATCCAGCACCTGCTTGTAGCACACGATCTTGACTGTCATCAAAGGACAACTTACCATAGATGGTGATGTTCTCAAGGAGCTGCTCATCCATGTCGAACATGATCCAATCTTCTTTCAAAATCGTGACGGGTTGACCCAGTTGATCGCCAAACTTTTCACTCCACAAGGTGTAATGCGACCAATTCTGTTGTCGATCAGGTAAACCTTTGAGGCATCCTTCATCAGGACATTTTCGTGCCTCCAGATGACCACTGAGTGGTTGTGACTCCCAACTGTTTCCAGCTGGAATGGGAAAACGGAAATTCATCGCCCAATGCTTCTTGTCCTTCATTCCATGTGTCATTGATGGCAAATTTTCCGGAGTTTCCAAAGGTTCCGGAGTGGATAAGTAAGGCTTGTACTCTTCATTCTCCACAGCTGCCAATTCAGCAGTCTCGCCATAGCGTGTACCCACATACCAAGAATAGGGACTTTTCAACTTCACGTGATCGTAGTCGAACCAAAAGCCCAAACCTAGTTGCAACCACTCGGGTTCAGCCACCTTTTTATCCTTCAAAGCATTGGCTTCCTTCTGCTGCATGAGGTCAGTGAAGGCGAAATTGACTCCTGCTTGAGTGAGATCCATGCCCAAAAAGTCGGGTCGAACTTCCAAACGTTGATTGGCCACCACAGGGAAAGCCCAGCCATAAAGCTCCAACTTTTCATATTCATGTGGATGCCACAGCCCGGTATCCTGGTTCTTCACAATAAGTTCTCTCAAGTGAACCTCGAAGGGTTCAGGCCAGGCGATGTTCAACTTCCGAACCGGAGTCTTGCAGGTCATGAAGGTGTGGTTTCGAAGTCGATGTTGGAAGATGCCCGGAGACGTTTTGAAAATGGATTTCTGGTCCGTGATGATGTCCTCAAAGCTGTACCAAGTGTTCTCCTCAAAGGTGTCCTCTCCAGTCTGATTGAAGAGAACCTGTGTGTAGTTGCATCCTGGATGCTGCAGATTAAACGCATCGGCCCAAGTGGTGTAGGTATCTGGTTCACCGGTGAGAGAACCATCCAGGTCCCAATAGATGTCCTTCTTGAAGACGTTGATCCTTCTGGTGACGTTGATAAATTGTAAGCCAGAAGAACGGTAGGTATGTGCTCCCTGGCGCCACTTCGCCAGGGTCCAGCATTTGGAACATCCTTTGAAGACCGGTGTATTGTCAAGATTCACCCACATACTGTCAGCCACGTAGAACTGCTCGTTCTGTGGCAACAAAATGGACTGCTTCATTTTAGTGGATCTCACGTCCAGATTTTGTGGCATGGTGCCCACAAAAACTGAGTCCTTGATATGAGGCATGGCCAACCAGTCAGTCTCATACTTGTTGGCATGACTCACCGACGCAGCACGTAAGAACTTCACGGTGAAGATATCTTGCCCACCGGATTCGATCGCAGTCATGTGGTAGTTGTGCACGGAACCCATCTTCATGGCATTGTAACAAGCATTGCCAATTCTCCAACAGGTGGTATTAAAGAGCACCTGTGGATTTTCGGCACTGTCCTTCTTGCAAGGCTCCTTGCGGGGAATCCAAGTCAAATAGATACGAATGCAACTGCCTGGTAGATGGTGACATCGATTGCGCTTCCACTCTCCAATACGATCGCCCACAGGACAAATCGTGTTCTTGTAGACATCCATGTTTTGTGAAATGGGTTTTCCAGGCAATTGGAAATACCAACCATCCGAGCCGGTCACAGCCACGTTGTCTCTCCAAACATTGTTGGGTGCTGCTGTCCAGAAGCCAGCTGGTTCCTGGTCACTCTCCAACATTCCGCTCAGCAAAGGAATAGCACCAACCGCCAAGTTGCCCTCAATGATGTTGTGCATCTCCATTCCGGTCTCCACAAAGAACATGTGTCCGACAATGTCAAAGGCCACGTTGCCAATCACATTGACGTAGCTGGTGCCGTGCACCGCCACCGCCCTCTGAAAGCTGTGATGAATGGAGTTGTACTTGGCATAGCAGTTCTTGCCATAGTCCTGAGAAACGTGGAAGTGGATAGGATACCTTGACAATTCACCTTGTTGACCCAAGCGGTAGAACTCCGCGTTCTCGATGCGGTAAATACCTCCAAAAGCCACCATGGTGTGACCGCCCCAGGAATCAAGTTCGGAAGACGCATCTCCCTGGATCTTCACGTTCCTGGACAGCAAAGCCACCTCTGCTGACAAGTCGATGTATTCCTCGTCCAATGGTCGGATATAGTAGGTGGAAATGTGAGTGTACTCTAAAGGATCTTGCAAGAAGATGGTCTTCATATCTGCTGCCACGCTTCTCACATAGATGCGCTCGTTGTGGAAATCCACAGGCGGTGCACCATGCATTCCATTGCCATCAAAATGCTTGTGCGGCATGTCGGTGGCTGTAATCATCAATTCTTCACCTGCTTGCCAATCCACAATCTCCTGCAGCACAATCTTCATATCACCCTTCTTGGCTGTTTCAGCCAAACGCGTCCAAACCTTGAGACGTGGTTTGCCATGAATGTCCAAAGTGCCAATATTGCCCTCTTCGATAGCATTATCTCCACTCTCGCGGATGGTGAATTGCGTGTTGGACACGCCCAAGACCTTTCCACCCAACACAGGCAAGCGGATCGTTTCGTACTTCTGTCCGTGCAGGGTAATCAAAGCACGGTGGAGGAAGGGTCGGGCTTCTGTACCGATCTCCATGGTACCACCCTTGACCCAAATGTAAGTCGCTTGCAAATGGATATCCTTGTCATCAAAGACCAAAACACCTTCCACCGTCAGAATCAACAGGATTGGTGTGTCTTCATCCAACATAATTGCCTGACCATCAGGAATACTGACCAAGGCATCTGCGATGGGAGGCTCCTGATTGGCCCAAGTATCCAACAAAGACCATCTATCCAAATAGCGCCAACCAACACCAGGTTTCACCCAAGCACGACCAGCACCTGCGACAAAAACTTTCACACTTGGACGGAAGATGCCCTTGTTTCGAGGACTTGTGACGCATTTCACAAAGGTTGCTGCCACCTCCGCCACCACACAGGTGTAGCCATTGAATTCCACGGTGATCGGCGCCGAAGAGGCATCTCCACTGGTCCAAGCAGTTCCGAAATTCTCGCCCGAAATCATCACTTCCGTGCCACCACGTGCTGTGCCATTGCTGGGGGTGATGGCTGTCACAGTAGGCGTATTCGGCAAGGAGAAGGTCACTGTGGCGTTGGGATCTGAACTGGTGACCCACGAAGTAAATGCTTGCTGATACTCTTGAGATGGATGGATACCACCACGCCATGCCGTTCTGCCCACGTCCATCCGAAGGCCAGGTCCAGTCAATGCCCTGACGTTGCGTACGGCCACTTGGCAAGTCTCGGTAGGTGCGACCAACTGCCCGATGACCTGCATCTCAGTCAGCTGACAATTGCCTGTGGGTGAAGTGAAGCGCACGAAGCGCCCAATGGTGGGCGAGGTGAGCGTCACTTCGTTCCAAAGCATCTTTGGAGTGACCGAGATGGTATGGACATCGGTCCAATCGATCTTTGGCATCTTGGGATTGCAATATTCTTTGCGTCCCGTGGTGGTCCTGCACCAAATGCCAGCAGGAAAACTTCCGGGCTGCGGATTTCGGCAATAGTTGTGCCCCTGGAGCTCAGCATTTGAAGTGGCCAAATTGCCCCAACTGTCCCAACGTGCACAAGGGTTGCCCTTCTCAGACACGTCCTGACAGCCCCTGTACTCTGTGCCACGCCAGCCATAACTCAGTTCATCGCAAGGTTGGATAGAACTCAAAGATCCGATCTGAAACTTGGAGTTGATATATTGATCTGCCTCCAAGGCATCGTACAAAGGATGCCATCGAATCTTTTCGACACGAGCGTTGGTGAAGACTCCAAAGTCGACACCTACATGGCAATTGGTTCCGGAGGTACCTCCAACCACTTCTGGATCGCCATTAAACACAGCCACGCAGGTCGGATGACCAACCTCATAGTGATTGTCACCAACACCATGGAAGCAAACTGGTGTAGTTGTAGTTGCCAAGCCCGCATCACGCGACACCACGCGTGCAGCTGGGAGGACAATGGCATCAGAACTACCCAAGGCCACTTGTGGTGTCGTCACGTTGGGCACAATGCAGTCCACCGAAGTATAAGTGCTGGAGACCACGTCGCAGAGTTTTCCACAAACGGTGACTTCCACATATGTCTCAGCACCTTGGCTCTTTGTAGGAGCAAAACCTTGACCATTCACCGTGAGGGTCCAACCGCCACCCAACGAACTGCTAGAGATCTCTCCCTGTGATTCCACCGACTCCAGGGTCAAAGGCATTTGGAGCCAGGTCGAGTCTTCAAAGGCCACACCTCCACCCTCAACGTGAACAGTGGGAAAAGACGCGAAGCCTCCTGGAATATTGCCCAAAGTGCAGCTCAAATCACTACTGCTTGCCTCCACCGTGACGCTCGTCACTGCGCAGGGTGCTCCATCGAAGGTGATGTTCACAAGGCCACCAGATGGATTTGATGCAATGGCCTCGGTGTTTGCTAGCCCAGCGACTCGCAGGGTGGCAGAGCTGCCCGCCAGGGGAGTCGCCACGGTAAGGCTTTGAATGTCAGGAGTGAGGCTGGGCAAAAAGTGGAAGACGTTCCAAAGCGCCAAGCTGACGGCTGCCCGTGACACGGATTCCGTGCGTCGCTCGTAGTAGCGGCAATCAGAGTAGCCTTGGTCCTTACAGTCTGAACACTTGCTGAAGCTGGTCTTCGACAAGAAGCAAGTTTGATACCTGGCGCGGAAGTCGAAAGACTTGCAATAGAGATTGGAGAGGCACCGCAAGGCGCATTCTTCCTCACTCATGCAGTTGTAAGTCTTCCAATCATCATTGCGCTTCAAACATCCCGTAGCCGATTCCCCGAAGGCCGACAAGGGATTCTTCGAGACCTCCACATCCCAAAGCATGATCTCCAAGGAATGCCGTGTACTACTGGCACTGGTGTCCGTCACTGAGTCCTGATCGAAGCTCTTGAAATTCATCATACATTTGAGACTGCTGTATGTTGAACTGATCGGCTCGCATGCGCCATGACTTCCTTCCACGTCCACACGTACAAAGTATCGCGAGGTGTTGCTGGAGAAACCTTTGCCAGTAATCACCACCTCAAATCCTCCCACTGATCCTTGATCGGGTGTCATAGACAAGAAGGTCAGCAGTTGCTTAAACTCTTGATCTTTGCCAATGGCGCGAGCATAGCCCAAAGGCAAAATGCGAACCTTCAAGGGTACCGTCGAAGCTTCGAATTCTGGAACCACGCATTGGATCGTCAGCAAGGTACCCGTCTTGTCCGTGAGGTTGTGAGGACATACAAAGTCTCCCATCGTCACCGTGATGTTGTCAATGGTCACCGCATCCGCATAGGCAATAGGCATGTTTACCTGGATGGTCACCACGTCTCCGGCATTACCCTCGTGCTTGTCCACAGATGTCACGTTAGGCGTGGCATACGCTTGGAAGGCCCAATGGTCACAATCCTCACTCTGTGGTCCCACTGTAACCACCGGTGCCGTCGCAACCAGGCCCAAACCCATGGTAGTGGTGGTAGTAGTGGCCGGGTTGGGATCAGGTCCCGAAGCACATTTGTGTGCTGCGCTAATCAAGTTCACCATCAAATCGACTTTGGCCACGTTGAGGGTGAGTTTCCGAGTCACAAAGACCACCTCTGTCGAGCTCCACGATTCCACATCCGCCAGGGTGCCCAAGGCAGCGGCAGTGAGCTGGTTGGTGATTGACTTATCTCCGAAGCCAATGCCCTTCACCACGACACGAGAACCACCTTCTTCAGAACCGACGGGGGGTTCCACGCTGTGAATCTCAAAGCGCGTATCCAAATAGGTGCTGCGTTCCGAAATGCCATAACCTCGACTCGTTACCAAAAGAGATGGCTTCACGAAGAAGTTGGGCGGTTTGACAACACAATCTTCGTTGTAAATGTCCGCGTTTTTGGTACAAAGAGGTTTGTGCACCACAGCAGATCGCTTGAGTTGACAGATGATGGTCGTTTGGTTCACTTCCCACACAATGCAAGGACGAAGACCGAACATAATCTTCACCTGTCGTGATAACAAACCAAAGTTGAAGCCACTCAAGGTCACATTGCTGGTCACCGCAAAGGACAGGGCTGAAGGGCTCACGCTCTTGACGATGGGAGTGTGAGGACGCGAATATGTGAAAATGATCTCAGATCCGCTGCTGGACATTTGTTGTCCATTGACGTCAAGAATCAATGCTTCCTCGAATTGGGTGCTGGTCCAATGGGTTCGATCGAGCTCGGGTAGTTGACATTCCAACACTTCCAGACTGCCAGACGTCACGTTGCACATGCCTGCCACAACTCCTTTCAATGCGCCGCTCTTATGGTAGAGGGTGACATTGTTCTCAGAGCTGGGAATCTTGAAGCCCATGCCCATGATTTTCACGATGGCACCACCCAACATAGAACCAATGCTGGGTGTGATACGCTCAACCTCGTTCAAATCGCCAAATCTCACTGTAACCGAGTCCGCAAGCGGTTGCAGGAAGGGACGGGAGGCCTGTAGATCCGACTCGTCCAGCATCACAGAGAAATCGGCCCAGCCTTTCCAATCCACCATGACTTTCAACTCTGAAAGCCCGGCCACACAAATGGGAGTCACGAAAGTCACAGAGGTATCGGTAAAGTTCACCTGTGAAACCTCCAAGGGACCAATGAAGACCTGTACGGAGCCGATCTCATCAAAGTTGCGCACCACCAAAGTGACCACAGCTCCAGCGGTGAAATTCAACGAAGCCACACCATCCACCAGCACTTTCTCCACACTAGGTTGTTGTTCAAAGCTCAAGTAGCTGAAGCCAAAAGGCATCATGGCTTCCACACCTGTCTCAGAAATCTCGTCCAAAATATCCAGCCCAGGTTCATAGATGCTCAGATTCATCATTGCATCATTCGGCATGAAGGCATCAGCCAATGATGACTTCGAAACGCTGGGAATGTCCAACTCCACCATCTGCGGCATGCCAATCAAACCAAAGACAGAATGCACCACATCCATACCTTCGTGAATACCTTCCACGAGATCGTTGTAATACCAACCTGGGTTTTGGAACATCATTCCACAGTGGCATCTAAATCCATTGCCCCACATTGCCCACATGTCATAGATGGCACCAGGTTCATCACAAAGATCTCGACAACGTTTCGCTACCAAGGTGGTATCCACAAATTCCCAGGCCATGCTCAACGTGAAGCTGGAGCAATCGGCAGCAATCAATGTAGTGCCCCCAGAGATAGCGCTTTGTTTCAAACAAAACTTTGTACCATTGACCAGAAACTTGGATGTCAGCTGATCCACCTCAAAGCTTTGGAAAGGATTCGAAGTATCACAGTTTTCAAGTCGTGTCGATGCACCATTCAACATCAAGTCAAAGGACTCCTGCTGCTCCCAATCCGCTGGCACCACCACTGTGAGGCACTTCTGATATGCAACACTCCATAGCTGCCCATCTGTAGTCAATTGCCATCGTTGATCAGATTCGGGATTCTGCGGATCGCAGCTGGTCATCCAAACTTCTGTCACCTGGTCAGCTCGTAGCACACTGGTTCCCGCAGGATCCACACAATATTTGGTCTCAACAGACCGTAACAATCCTTTGCTTGGCATCTGCGTTGCATCAGGCAGCACGAAACCAAAGATTTGATCAGAAAAGGCCTCCTCGCAGCTGGGACCACCATAGCGGACCCAACGGTCATTGATCACCACGGCAGAACTATTTTGCAAATGGCATCCACCATTACCCCACCATGACCAGTGAGCGCAACCCTGTACGCTTGCACAACGTTGTTGACACTTGCTGGCCGTTTCTTCAACTGTCCGACCTTGTCCTGTCATGTCCGTAGGTTCAAAGCGGAAGCCCCAGTTGTAGCACAGTGCATCAAATTCGCACGTTTTCCACTGGATGACTGGGCTGTTGAGGCCCATATGTCCTTCAGTATCTAAGCAAAGGCTGCTCCACTGGTTTTGTAGTTGACCTGTACTATGCATCAGGTAGCGCTGTTCCGTCTGCTCATACGTATTGCTGGTGTAGTTGCAGGCCTTCAGGACCACCGCTTGTACAGTCCACATTACTGGCGTCTCTTCGATAGGACTAATGCACATCCCAGGACATCCTTCATTTTGTAGCATGCCTAACTCGTTCAAACTCCAGCGTTGTTTACTGTTGCTTTCAAAGAAGAGGCACTCCTCGCTGTTAATCGCTGCCCCTACAGCACAACTCTCTGCGCCAATGCATCGTCCAGTAAGCTCCTGTCGAATGAAACCAGACCTCGGAGTGACCGTCTGCAAGGGAAAGGCTGTCGTGGTGGACGTGGTCGGTTGTGTGGTGGTTTGTGTCTGGCTGGTCCGCGTGGTCGTCACGGATTCGCACCAAATCTTGGCATCTTCATCATGCCAGCAGTTGTTGATACCCCAACCGGCATTGGGACAAAGACTGAGATACTCCTCATCACCTTGACAGTTGATATCGTCGATCCAAATCGTTTGGTCCTCTGAACCACCGAAGCCCGCCAAGGCCGACATGTCGAAGCGACCCCAGGTGCCTATCAAGCCAAGCTCATTGCACACGATTTGTGCTTCAATGCCACCGAAGCCATCCTTACAAACAGTACCCCAATGGCCATCGTACAAGACTTCCACACGGCCAGCAACAAAGCCATCCTCGGGCAAAGGATCACCCACGTTGAAGATGTCTCCTGAACGTTGCACCAAACGCACGGGTGGTGGAGGTAAAGTGGTTGTTGATGTAGAGGTCGTAAAGGTGGTCGACATGCTGGTGGTGGTGACCGTGGTATTCGTAGCAGACGTAGTGCTGGACGTCGAGCTTGTCCCAGTCATTGTCATGGTGACAACGGTGGTGCTGGTCATAGTCTCTGAGCTTGAAAAAGAACTTTCCATTGAGGACGTGGAGGAAGTGAGAGATGTTGAACTCAGGTCGTCCGAATCCTCGCTGTTACTGAGATTCATATCCATAGCATCGCTGGAATCGTCCGTGGTGTTGTCGCAGTTCGCGAAACAGTCGCTCTGACACAAGCTCAACTGTTCTTTGGTCAAGGACTCCTGGCGACAACTCTGAGCACAGCTTTGTCCACAGCTAGTGCTGGCAACAGAGCTCAAGCGTCGAGATGTTCCAAGCGGTTCTTCCTCGAAACGAATTTGCAATTCACGATCAGAGTCCTCCGCCACGGGCACAAAACCACTTCGTGCAAAACCGCTCAAATCGATATCACGCTGATACCCTCGGCGTCGACCACCACCAATGGCATAGGGAAAAGCACTATAGGAGCCTCCGAAGGGATCGGCTGGAAAAAGGATGCGATTCCTGGTCTCAAGATCCAAATCCACAAGGCGGCGACACTGGCCATTCTCCTTGTAATAGATCCAGGTTTGCGGATTGTCATCCACCACCTTGATGGTGTTATCATTGACACATTGCGTCTGAAGGAAGCAGCCCCAGCCTTCTTCATAGATGATAGATTGGCACAACGGATCGGCACTACATTGGGCCTTGCAGAAGGTCACAGAACGATGCCCTGGATAGCTTGCCAATCGCACTCCTGGGAACTCCAGCATGGCACGATAAGCGCCATAGCCATCACTGCTGGCACCACGGGATAGCAAGGAAGCATACTTGTACTGTCCAGTTTCTGATAACGTGATAGTCACACCGCTTTCTTGGAACTCAGAATGCTTGTTGCACAACTTTGTTACCTCGTCATAGGATGCTGCGAGGCAATCCTTATCGTGGCAACATCGTTGCTGGCATTCCTCCCAACTGTCGTAGAGTTGAGCATTATCCAAAATTCCATCCCAGGCAATGCCTTGAATGACATCACCCCATTGACAACCAAAAGCGCTGGAACAGGACGTAGCATTGAACTTCCCCATCTCACAAGGAAAGACGTGCATGGGCATGTCCTCTGAATCAGTTTCATTGCTCTCATTACCCGCCACACTGGACTTGGCACGATCGCTGAAATGCGCTCGAATACCCCTAGCAGCTAGCGTCACTGAAGGCTCAAT
>Ga0099819_1094975_pt1 | contig 17577 bp, 1 predicted proteins | sample SidTnscriptome_FD_81129 | JGI IMG/M metagenome (GOLD analysis project Ga0099819, IMG submission 81129) | Coral microbial communities from Puerto Morelos, Mexico - Siderastrea T A metatranscriptome (Eukaryote Community Metatranscriptome) | ecosystem: Host-associated > Invertebrates > Cnidaria >...
AGCGTACACTCGTTGCACAATAAGATAGAAGTCTTGGCTTGTTCAACTGATTAATCTTCTGCTAACTCAGAGAAAGGTCGGCAGCTATGCCGACCAAAATGTTTCTGTTCTTGTGGAGTTTTGCTGTGGCTGTTGCGGGTTCATTTGGAAGCGAGCCTGTTGTCAGGTATATCAGTCCGAACCATGGTAGCCTGGCAGGAGGAACAATGGTTCATGTGCACGGGCATGGTTTTGCAAATGACCAGTTTAACTTTGATGACCCAGAGTTAGGAAACAGAGTACTGTTTAAATCGGATTTACATGAGGTACCATGTGACATCGTACTTACTGATGTATCAGAGAATAGAATCGCTTGCGAAACAAGGCCCTCTCCAACAGCTTCTGAAGACGAGTATGACCTAATGATGTGGGTGAACGGAGAAGAAGTCAAAGAACGGTGTCCACAGAGACCAAAGTCATGCAAATTTATGTTTTATAAATGGAGAACTCCTACAATGGAAGGGTTTCATCCTCGGGCTGCAGTACCAGGGACACCTATCACGATTTGTGGACGAATTCATACCACCCAAGTCAGCAGGCTGTCTCCTGGATTTTCACCTGATAACAAGGAGATTACAAGAATTTACGTTGGTCTCGAGTGTAACCCTTTCAATGATGAAACAAATGAACTGTTTGGAGCTGAAATCGAGGACTGTGGCTGGACTCCTAACTGCCTTGGAAAAATCACATGTCTTCCAAAATCTCGCAATGCCGGGTCCCATAAGGCTTCCTATTTAGTATCTGGACTTGGAAGATCTCAAGTGGACAAGAACTTATGGTGTGTGGACAAAGACCAGGAACTCTACATTTACCAAACCCATTCAGATATTCAGAGTGTGTCGCCTTCATCCGGGAGTCTACATGGTGGTACCGTGTTAACAATACAGGGACTGGGATTTAGTGACAATGCTGAAAACGTCAAGGTGTTTGTTGCAGGTGTTCCATGCGAAGTTTTGTCCACAACACGCACGACGATCACGTGTCGCACAAGGCCACGGGGTGTAGCAAGGAATATTTATCAAGGTTCTCGTGGTCTGTTTCGTGAAATCTGGATGTCCACCGTCAAATCTAATCTCCCGGATATTGCTTCTCTGACCTCTGGCGCCGCTGATTATCACGTGGAGTACTGGACTGAGAGTAGCTCTCCAGAAGGTGACACCTTCAACAAGACTTCTGGCTACAGTTCAAAGATCACTGGCTTTTTCGCGGCGCCTCAAGCTGACAATTACACGTTTTACATCCGGTCTGACGACAAAAGTGAACTTTACCTTAGCCTCACGGGAGATCCTGCTAACAAGACAAAGATTGCAAGCTGTTCATCGGCTTCGAGAGACTGGAACAGCGCTAGCGTTCAGAAGTCAGATCGAATTCCTTTAGAGGCAAACAAGCCATATTACCTTGAAGCGTACCATACTGATTTTGCTCAAGATCATCACGTGAGCATCCGAGTAGGCCTGGAAAAGACTAAGCACACCAACGCTAAAGTTGGCGCCGCAACAGACGAACAACAGCAAATCACAATTACCTCAACGGAGCACTGGGAAAAACAGATTTTGGACTTTAGTAACTGGGATGAAGATGAAAAAGTATGCGAAGTGCAGCAAATAACTATTGAGCCCATGCAGTGTGAGGAAAACAACATCACTTCCTGCTCGGATAACTTTACCCTCTCCTACCACGATGAAATATTCACTTTCTCCTTAAAGGACATCAACAGCTCAGTCCTAGAAGAAAACCTGAGCCAGCTGCAGGTATTCCAAGGCCGAGGAGAAATAAACGTTACTTCGGTGAATGGCACGGAGGGAAGTGCGAAAGTCTTTCAAGTTTCGTTTTGTTTCGATGATCCTCGGGGAGTCGAGGTGTTGAACGGGACTGTGGCAGATGACCAAGCGTTATTCTTGAATATAACTCGCTTAGTGCAAGGGCAATCGGCGAAGGATTTTCATCTGGTCTTTGATCAGCCCGATCTGCCATCCGAAACCCTAAAGCCTAGTTCCACTTTGGAAAATATCGAAAAGGTGGTTAAAAAGTGGTTTTCCAAGAAATGTGAAATTCCTTCGGAAGCCGGGCATATTTTCTTTGAAGAATACGAGGAAGATATTCTCGGGCAAGAATCTGGTGAGAGAGTTTCCGATATTGAACCTTTCTGTGGAAGATATTCTTTGAAAAATCCAACAATTATCTGGAGAGCTGGATACTCCGCTTACTTAGTTTCCGGGGCTCAGCCTTCTTACAGAATCTCCACTTACAAACAGTTTTGCTTCGCCTACAAAGGACCCATTAAAGATGAGGTGAGATTTCAGGTGAAATATGAGCAAGACGGTGAAGTGCGATACAACTACCACACGATCCCATTCGTAAGAAGCTCTTCACGATCTAACTGGGGGTTTTCGTGTATAAATGCGTGGCAACATGTCAGCACTGAATATGAACCGGAGATTGCTCCTTACATTGAGATGAACAGCATTGAAATTGTACGCTCGGGAGGTGAAGAGCAACGAGATATTTATATCGACAACGTGTGGATTGGAAAGAACCCGTTAGCTGTAACACCGACAAGTAGTGGCGCCAAACCGAATGGTTTCCTCATAAAGGATTTTCAAGTTCAAAAGACTGACAAAAACTGGACCATCTCTCTCCTTCCTGCAAACTGTGGCTCCCCCCTGCCATTGCTTGCTGTTGTAGACGCTGTACGAGCGGATGACGGTAATCGGGATAGTGCTACTTTCACTGTAAAGGGCCTAGCCTCGAATGTCCAAGTGACGCCAATACAAAGAGCTTCTCCCCGAGTCCGTGGAACGTTTGATATTGAATACAAAGGGAAGATAATTCACAATGTCCCTGCAAACATCTCCAAGACACGTCTTAAAGATCTCTTGGAAGAAGAATTCGAAGAAGGCATCCTTGTAGTTGAAAGATACGGCACATGCGCAGGATTCCAATGGAGAGTCACGTGGCAGACCAGCGGAGGTGATCATCCTGCCATGCAGGTCAGCGGTAGCGGGCTCACTGGTAATGAGGTGTCTATAGCAGTGCAAACCATTCAGGATGGCGGATTATTCCTGGATCCAATTCCTGGAGAATTTTTGCGTTTGCCGAAATATTCAGGAGAGGTGGTGGTGGTCGTAAATGGCATTACCGGATCATGTAACAGCAACCAGTGTTCTTATGAATATTCTGCAGGACAAACTCCTCAGCTGACTTCCATATCACCCTCATCTGGTCCACATGTGTCATCTTAGCCAGCGCTTCTGACAATATCACATGTCGAGCAGCTTACGGCCCTGGTGGAAGTCACGAGGTCCACCTTTCCATAAAAGGCAAAGGCTTGGCCGCTAATGATCAGCAACTCAACTTCACTTACGTCATCAGTGCGACCTCAATCATTCCATCCAGCGGAAGCACGGCTGGAGGTAGAGAAATCACCATATATGGCAGTGGCTTTGGAAACGAGAAAAGTAGCGCCGTAGTCTCGCTGGATGGCTCTCCTTGTGACATCATAAGCATCAATATGTCACATATCACGTGCACAACAAGTGCTCATGCCGCCGGAAGTGTCTCAGTGGACGTATCAATCGATGACAGCTCTACTTCCGTCCCCAATGGTTTCCTGTATGATTCGTCATTGGATATTCAAGTCACTGGTGTGAGCCCACTACAGGGAAGTGTCAGTGGTGGCGACGTAGTTACTATTTCTGGTTCCAGTTTTCTGGAAACGACGATGGTGAAAGTGGGAAACGGAGATTGCAATATACAAAGTTGGTCATCGGGGCAAGTTACTTGCGTTACACCACGTCACGCTCCGGGAAAATTTCCTATTAAAGTGGTCACGCCAGGCAAAGGTTTTGCTGTGATTCCTGACGAGTACAAAGAGTTTGAATTCACATTTGTTGTGCATTCCATCTTTCCTCCGAACGGTTCAGTCGCTGGAGGAACGCACGTGTTGTTCACAGGACGAGGGTTCAGTTGTGATGAGTCACGCACTGATATCACGGTACATGGCAAACCCTGCAAAATGAGGTCATGTAACGCTACGCACGTGACATGTGAAACAAAGGACGTATTTACGACCATTGTGGTGGATAACAGTGGATCTCATCCAGAGTTTGGTCTTGGGTACGAATGGTCACCGAAGCACGTGACTTGCCATCAAGGAGACACCGTTGAGTGGCGATGGGCTGGTCAAGAATTTTCTGATGTGATCTACAATGTCCACCAAACCATTGATTCTTCCTCGCAAAACTACGATGGGTCTGGGTTTCGCAGCGGTAGCAGCAAATCTGGCAGTTTCAAACACAGGTTTCTAGAGCCAGGTGTGTATTACTACGCCGGCAGTGGATCTGTTATCATGAAAGGTGTAGTCAAGGTGCTTCCATTTAGAACACAGACTGGACCAATCAGCTTCAAAATTGATGGGTATGAAGCACTTTACAATCTTACTTCGATTCAACGCGCCTCTCCAGCTTGCGAGTCCGGAAGAATTGATGCTGTTCCCGGGTGCAATTTTTCTTCGGCTGCTGAGGATCCAGGCCTCAGCTTTACCTACTCTTCATGTAGCACGCCTAAAGTGTCCTCCATTTCACCTGCTCAAGCCACAAGCAACACTGATATTACGATTCATGGGAATGGCTTTAGTGATGAGTCATGTCATAACAAAGTGACTTTTAATGGGCATGTCTGCCAGGTTACCTCTTCCACAGAGACAACGATCACTTGCCAGCTTAGCACAGTGGAATCTCCGCCCGCCGGCGAACCGCTTGATGTAGCGGTGAAAGTACTTAATCGTGGCTTAGCCGTTGTTAACGCAGGGCCGGGTCAAACGACTCAGTTTGTGTTGAAGCCAAGGATCACAGCGGTGTCGCCAAGTTCTGGTTCCCAAGCGGGTGGCACTCGACTCACAATAACAGGCAACGGATTTAGCGAGACCAATGATAATAATGCCGTACGCATTGGCGATACCACATGTGACGTCATCAGCTCGACATTCACCAGCGTAGTGTGTACTACACGAACTTCCAACATCGACCAGCCTCAACACGTCAATGTAACAGTAGGTGTCAGTGGCAGCGAGTGCGTTGCCGCTGACAGTTCAGACTGTCAATTTTCGTTCGCCCTCGACAGGACTCCCGAAGTGAGCACAATGACCCCAAGCACCATAACCAGTCCTAACACAGAATTCCGGTTCATGATATCACGTCTTCCTTCTGAAATATCAGACGTGACGGTGAAAGTGGGTAACGCAATCTGCAATGTGACAACAATTGATTCGTCGCTACTCAAGTGTGAGATTCAAGGAGCGGTGGCGGGGAGTCACCAAGCAGTGATCCACGTGTCGGGAAAAGGAAACGCCAAGTTTGATAGTGGTATATCTGACATTGTTACCAGTGAACCTCAAGTGACTTCCGTGTCGCCTTCTCGGAGCAGCGTGAATGGAGGCTTAACTGTGACTATCCAGGGAAATGGGTTTGATCCAACACCAGGGAAAACTAGCGTGACCATCGCAAACGCATCATGTGAGATAGTCAGTGTGACACATGGAGAAATCAAGTGCGTGACACCGCCACACTCTGCCAGTAACTCTGTAACGTTACAAGTCTCGGTTAGTTCCAGTTCTGTTGTATCTTTACGCCGACGCAGAAATGTGGGGAATTCGTTTCCAGCGACCTCTATCGCTTATACTACCGACGCGACACCTCAATTGACTTCGATCTCACCTCAAACAGGAAAAGGCGGTGACACATTGACCATCTCCGGAAGTCGTTTGGACCCTTTGCCTTCGCACGGCGAGGTCGTAGTCCACACTGGAGACGTGCCATGCTCAGTATCCAGCTCATCCGACAGTAGTATTGTTTGTACGCTGGCTGCACATGCTGCTGGCTCAAACAGTGTTAGCGTGTTTGTGCCAGGCAAAGGAAGAGCTACTTCAGGACTTTCCTTTGAGTATAGCTTGAGTATCGCTAATGTGAGTCCCAATGAGAGTGGCTTTGGGGGTGGGCGTGTTCTCCTATTGCAAGGACATGGGTTTGACAACTCCGCTGTGATCACGATTTGCGGCAATGAATGCACCCTAAAATCCGACCACGCAACAACAACAACACAAATATCCTGCGAAGCACCGGTGCATCCCAATCATGCGGCAGGAGTCGATCAACCATGTGACGTAGTAATAACCCTGAATGGCCTAACCTCTACACTTGGAGGGGGTTTTACTTACAAAACCGCAATGACCTCTCAAATAACCTCTGTCACGCCACCCCGAGGAGGGACGGGTGGGGGAACAACACTCACCATCCGTGGTACGGGATTCAGTAACACCCAAAATGATAATGTGGTCACCATAGACGGTACACCCTGCACTGTCACCTCTGCTACTACAACACAAATTGTTTGCACGACTGGAAATCACAGCAGGACCATTGAAACTAAAGTTAGAGTGGACGTAGGATCCAATGGGAAGGCTCTGGATGTTCACGGATATTTCTTTTATGTGGACGTGTGGTCGTCGTATTACACGTGGGGCAATAGACCCCCTCCTGCTGCAGGCGACCTCGCCGTTATAAAGAAAGGTCAAACAATTTTACTTGATCAAGATACCCCCGTGCTCAAACTGCTTCTCATCCAGGGAGGGAAGCTCATTTTTGACATGGAGAAGCCTTCTCTTCACTTGCAAACAGAGAACATACTTATTACCGATAAAGGAGTGCTTCAAGTAGGAACAGAAGACAACCCGTTCCCAGGAACTGCTACCATCACTTTGCATGGTCATGTGCGATCTCGAGAGATTCCAGTTTTTGGCACCAAAACACTTGCTCTTCGTGAAGGAACACTCGATCTTCACGGTCTTCACGTGCCGATCACGTGGACACATTTGAGTTCTACAGCAGATGTCGGCGCCACTGAGCTTCACCTCATGAAAGCAGTTACGTGGAAACCAGGTGATCAGATCATTCTGGCGCCAACTGGAAAATCTCAGCGCGAGTTCGAGGAGCTTACCATAACTGCCGTTCTCAACGGTAACAAAACACTTCAAATTACGCCAGCCCTGAAGTACAAGCACATCTCAATTGTTCAGTTTTTTGACGAAGTTCATCGGGTGGAAACGCGCGCAGAGGTCGGTTTGCTCACGCGGAACGTGCGAGTGCGAGGTTCTGTACATTCCGAGTGGACAGAAAAAATTGAGGCTTGTCCTCAAGAATTCGAACCAGGACAGTTCCAGACTCAAACGTGCTTTCAAGGGAAGTTTGGCGAGGAGGTTGGAGGCGATGAATTTGGTGTCCAGATAATGATCCATGCGGCTGTGAAAAGTAGAAATTTGGTTTTAGCCAGGTTTAGCCACGTGGAGATTTCACACGCGGGGCAAGCATTCCGCCTTGGCCGTTATCCAATCCATTTCCATCTCAGTGGTGACGTCACAGGATCGTATGTCCGTGGTTGCGCAATTCATCACAGCTTCAACCGAGCCATCACCATGCATGGCATACATAACCTTCATGTAAGCCGCAATGTCGTGTTCAACGTCCGCGGCAACGCTTTCTTTATGGAGGACGGCATAGAAACGGGAAACGTGGTGGAGTACAACCTCGGAATATTTGTCATCGCTTCTTCTTCCGCGTTAAATGTTGATATAACTCCAGCCACCTACTGGGTGACTAACGCAAACAACACCGTGCGACATAATGCTGCAGCCGGGGGCAGCCATTTTGGTTTTTGGTACCAAATGTTTGAACACCCGGATGGGCCTTCCTTTACCCCTGACTACTGCCCCAGGAATGTCTTCATGCTTGAATTCTTTAACAACTCCGCGCATTCTTTTGGCCGCTATGGATTGTGGGTATTTCCGACTTATCATCCTTTGCGTGGAGGGCGATGCAACTCCGTTATTGCTGATCCTGCGGTATTTGGTCGTTTCCTTGCCTATAACAATATGCGCGGAGCGGAGGCTGTCCAGGTTGGAGCAGTTCAAATGCACGACTTTAAAATGCTGGACAATGATATTGCTGGTATAGAGTACGTTTTTACCAATCAAAAAGACGTACCCAGGGGGGGACCCAGGATTGTAAATGCACTCATTGTTGGCCACAGTGAAGCTAGTAAAGGACTGGAACTAAAAGTAAGTAGCAACAGGCATTGTACAGAGACCGGCATCAGACTCCCACAATTCTCCAAACTAGTTGTGGAAAATGTCACCTTTGTGAACTTCAACCTGTCAGAATGTACCTGCTACAGGGCCTGCGCGCAGTGTTTGGAGTTTAAAAAGAAAGGCGGCTGGACTACTTACACGTTAAAGAATCGATTTGTTAACTCTCCCCGCCGAACTGCCTTACAGTGGAGTCACGAAGCGGTCATTGTTGATCTGGATGGAAGCCTTACTGGTTACGTGAATGGAAGCATAGTGCCGAGTAATGCAAACCTACCTCCCCAGCACTGCACTGCTTCAGCCCAAGACAGTTATGGTAATCATAATGGGAGTGTCTGCGATTCCACTATTAAGTTTAGAAGATTTGCTTTTAATAATGCCGCGCCGGCTTCTCTACATGGTAAAAATGTTCTCCTGACCAACGCTTACGGAACAGATGCTGTGCCATTCTGTGTCAAATGCGCCACACACCCTCAAGGCTGGATGTTGACGTTAATCCAAGGGGAGAATTACAACATGACATTTGAAGACGCCACACAGATCACTAACATCACCTACACGGGACTGTTCTATGACCTAGAGGAGGAGGATCATGTTTGGATAAACCACCCGCTTACACAGACACCGGATCATTTTACCACCACCGGTGATTATCAAAACATGACTGATGTTGTCCCATCCGCAGACGCCCAGCATGGCAGCTGGAGTTTTGAGAACGAGACAAAAATGTTCACGTACATAGTGTCCGGCAGAAACGGACAGCCCACAATAAACAACAATATTGAACCACGCGCAGTCCAGTTACTCGTTTACCGCTGCTTCTACAAAAAATGCATTACCCCTGTCCCGCCTCCACCCCCGAAAGGCAGACCGGCAAACTTCCTGCGTTGGTCGAAAATTGATGACTGGGCAGGGACTGAGCCTATGTATGGCGGTTATGGGCGAAGTTTACCTAAAAACGGAAGTGACGTCAAAATACAGAAAGATTGGTACATGCTGGCGGATATAGTAGAACTGCCGTATTTGAATAAGCTGCTAGTAGAAGGGACACTGGAGATCGAGGATCACGGACCAGGAAAAGGCGTGGTTATCAATGCTTCCGTCGTGTTCATCACGGGAGGTCTGATCGTAGGATGGCCCGACAAGCCGTATCTGTCGAATTTATTAATAAGTCTTCAAGGCGACGTGTACAGTGAAGAGTATGAGCCCACGAGAGGTGTCAATGTTGGAAGCAAGGCGATCGCTGTGTTTGGATTCTTATGGCTCCATGGCAAACCAAAGGCTGTCTCTTGGACAAAATTATCAGAAACCGCGGAAGCCGGGGATCGTTTTTTGATACTTGCTGAACCAGTGGACTGGACTGTTAGTGATGAGATTGTCATCACTTCAACTACTGTTGAGCCACAACAGACCGAAAAGTTCTTTATAACAGCCATTTCACAAGACAAAAGAAATTTGACGCTGAACGCTCCCCTTCAGTACAAGCATATAGCAGAATCGCACACTGCTGGGAACTGGACATACACTTTAGCAACGGAAGTAGGACTGCTGACCAGAAATATCGTGTTAGAAGGCGCCAACAACCCTTCTGGAGCCTGGAGCCAGTCGTTTGGAGGCCGTGTTCTAGTCGTGGGCAGTGCAAGGATTGAGTACGTGGAGTTCAAGCGTTGTGGACAAGAGGGTTGGATTGATGACTTTGACCCCAGATTCTCCTTAGCTTTTGTAAACTCTGGAGACGTTGAAGGTAACACATCATATGTACGTTGTAATGCATTCCATGATGGTTTCAATACCGGTATCGGCGTCTTTGGTACAAACAACCTAACAGTCGAGGACAATGTTGTCCACCACACCGTCGGACCTTCAATTCAAGTCGCTGGAAGGTTCAACCGCCTTTTGCGCAACCTGGCAGTGTATTCCATTTCTATTCACACGTACAATGGCAGAAGAGAAATGTCCAACGTTCATTGGCCGGGGGCCATTGAAGTACACAAGGCCACGGACGTGACTTTGATAAACAACACTGTAGCTGGAAGCGAACGGTTTGGGTTTAAGATCGATGGCGTCAGATGCACTTCTCATTACTCTCCGGAGAATTCTGCTTCCGCCGGAAATGAAGTGCACGGTGCCTGGCATGGAATCCATTTGCACTACGTAGAAGGAATTCCCGGATGTTCCATGATAGCTGGCTACTTAACCTGGAGGAATCTCGACTACGGCGTCTTTATCTTTCCTGAGCCCAGCGTCATTGTAGACAACCTTATTTCGGTAGATAACACAGTGGGTTTGTTACCTTATGTATGGGGCCCTCCGGCACTATCACACAACACTGCTAACAAATTTTTCACCTTGAGAAACAGTCTGATTGTAGGCACGAGTCCTAACTACGACTGCGCAGATGACAACATCGTACCATATGCTAGAGTACCATTCGCCAACAGCATTGGAGCAAAGAAGGCCCCAGGAGGTGGTAAAATTGGAATCACCATCACGCACTTTGCTTCAAATAAGGCAAATGGTCCGATAATGGCATGGGAAAGCCCGCATAGCTACCCCGCGATTAATGGCTACACTCTCTACGATGAGGTAACTTTTTCTGGGTTCCAAAACAAATGTGGCAAGAGGCATCGAGCAATAATGACCAATACGTGGGTGGGAGACATCATGCACCCGCTTGACGTACGAGGCCTGCGTTACGATTCTGTTGACGAAATATCAAAACTGTGGTTTGACGTATCGAATACTCAGTGGATTAATCCGTCCGATTGCGTAGACATGGATTGCGACGCCAGGAGACAGCTTCTCATCCGGGACCTTGACGGCTCTCTCACAGGCTCCGTAGGGGGAACAGTCATCTCCAAAGCTGAGCATGAGTGGGATGGAAACAAACGGTTTGGACTGGGGGATTACCGCATTCCCAAGCCAGCTTTGACCGCCGTCGACGGAACCCGGCTCAGCATATCAGAGGTCGCTCCTAACAAAGGAATTGTTCGTGGCACACGTGACCTCAGCACGTGCTCGTGGTATGGTGACTGGAATGCGTACAAGTGCAGCTCACGTGAATACCGCATGTTAGTTATTGAGAGTTTAGATGCTGACACTGAGACGAGGCGACTCTCCCCGGTGGCGCTGATTGGAAACGGTTACGTGAATTTACTAAACGGTCCCCAGGACCACGGCTGGTGCCTGGGTTACACCTGCCAGGAGCGAATCTCCACATTTTACGGAATTGTCGCCACCGGAACAAATTACTCTCTGTATTTCACATCCAACGAACCACAAAAACTGAGGCTGCACTTGTTGAACAGTGGTGCCACTGACGTCATCAGAGTTGGATTGTTTTACCAAAGACCTCAGAGACAAGATGTGTATAGAAAGGGAGTGTTTATAAATCCAACAAATGGTAATCTTGGAGGATCAGAGTTCACCACAGTCCCCAAGCCCGCGGGCGCGCCTGATGATTACTTTGTTCCGCCGCTGACCAGTCCTAGTGGTGCTAACTATTTTGACCGCGATCTCGCGACTTTGTTTGTGGTTGTGCGTGGATCAGACCCAGTGGAAATACGAGTTATGCCTGTAGTCCAGGTCTCTATCGGGATAAAAGCCGTTTCCGTTGATGAATTCTTTAAAGAAAACCTGCTTCAAAACCTGGTTGCACTTCTGGGTATTGATAAATCTCGCATCAGAATAGTGGATATTGTAAGCGAATCTAGTTCCAGTCGGCGAAGAAAGCGATCCGCAGGTGACGTATACGAAGTGAACATTGAGATCGGTGATCCTCCACTGGCTTTGAACGGTTCGTCATCGTCGTCATCATCTAACTCGTCTGGCAACTACACAGGAGTGAACAATACACTATCATTCGAGGAGCTGAAGGAAGTTGGTGACAAATTAGTGGAAAAAGTACAAACAGGGGAGCTTGCACAGGAAGCCCAAGTGGAAGTCGTCTCACTGTCTGTGTCAGACCCAATCCCTGAACCAGTCGACCCAACCGGCGGTGTCCGGGCCACTAATGAGACTGGAGGGCCAAACATCACAGACAACTCCACCCTGCGGTATGACCAGCTACAAGCCCAACAGGAGGCTGAAGCCCCAAGTAACGTGTTCAGCTTCCTCATTCCTAACAGGCTGGAGATCTTTATGGAACCAGACGGAGCTAACGAGACTGTGCTGTTCACCTCGCAGCCCAAACTCAAACTGGTGGACATTGATGGCACGTTAGTTACAACCTTGGGTCATGGTTCGCTTAGCAACTGGACCGTAACAGCCAGCATAATGAACGGTACCGGAGACCCCTTGGGGTTACTAGAGGGGAACGTCTCTGTAACGATTGAGCAAGGGTGGGCGAATTTCACCGATCTGAGTATAACTCACAACGCTAGTGATTATAAGTTGCTGTTTTACGTAAGCAAACCCGAAGCGTCTCACTTTAACGCCACTTCGCAGTCATTTGAAGTTAAGGAGAGAATCTTGTACTTCACCGTTACCATGCAGCCAGACGATGCCAATGAAACTGTTAGCTTTGGACAACAACCGAGAATCGAAGTGCGCGATGCTGCCAATGGACAGATTGTAGACAACACAGGGTGGAAAGGACGGCGGTGGCTGTTCAAGGCCTCTATTGCTAATCCGGAAGACAACGATGGCCATCTAAACGGAACTACAGAAGTGGAGTTTATTGAAGGTCTTGCCCAGTTTACCAATCTTAGCGTGGATATTTCTGGATTAAACTACATCCTGACTTTAGAGGCAGTGACTGTTCCGTCGTCCGGCTACTCCTTCAGCGAAAACTCTTCAGCGTTTAACGTCTCAGAAAGAATGCTTTATCTCAAACTGGTTCAACAGCCAGGCGACTGCAATGACACAGTGGTATGTGGCAGTCAACCGATCCTGGAGATAAGAAATGTCTTCCCGGACACTTTAGTGGATAATATTGGCTGGAGAGGAAGAACTTGGCAAATTAACGCCACCATGGTAAGCGTAAGCAATTCTGTGCTTGACGGTACAGCATTGCTGTCAGTACCTACGTCGGGAAGGGTTGAGTATCAAGACTTAAACTTTTACGACGTTGCCCAAGGATATCAAATGGAATTCACGGTTATTACGGAGCCATCATCTTCGTACTCTGGCTTGTCCGTTATCTCGGAGTCTTTCAACGTGTCCGCTCGGGAATTCTATCTTGAAGTAATAACACAGCCCGCCAATGCCAACCAGTCAGAGATCTTTGGTGTTAGCCCCATAGTAGAAGTACGAGACTCAGGAACACGCATGCGTGGACACCCGCTTAAAGGTGATTGGTCAATTGCAGTTTCTCTCAAACCGTCGGATTTGAATGGATCGTTGAGTGGAGTGTTGAATGTGACGGTGACAGACGAAAGGGCGGAGTTTAGCAGCTTGTCAATCTCTTACTATGGTATTGGATATGAACTGGCCTTCGAGTCCAACTACGGGCACACGGTTCACTCTCAACCCTTTGAAGTCAAATATGTCAATGACTATTCACCGGTATTTGACCCCTCAAATGGGTTTTACAACGCCACTATCTCAGAGGACGCTTCTACTGGCCTATCCGTAACCACGGTAACGGCAACTGATCAAGACTCGGGCTCTCAAGGCGATGTTTCGTATTCAATTGTGGCTGGGAACACTGGAAACAAGTTCGTCATAGATGCATTATTGGGAAATATCAGCACGATTGCAGAGCTAGACCGTGAAACAACTGCCGTATTCACGCTAACCGTGCGCGCGTCTGACGGGGCAGTGCCAGAAAAAGTACGGTATACAGATGGAACGGTCGAAGTTGTTATTTCTGACGTTAATGATAATGCTCCCTCGTTTAACAAGTCATCAATTGTTGCTACCGTCCCAGAGGATGCTGGTATTGGTGACGTAATCATCACAGTTCAGGCTTATGACCCGGATGAAGGATTGAACAGTGAGCTTCGTTATTCAATAACAAGTGGAAATGACGCCGGGCTCTTTACTGTGGACAACACAACAGGTGAAGTGAAAGTAAATGCTTCTCTTGACCTGGAACAAGAGCCCAGACCCGACTTCAATCACTCATTGGTCATATTTGTCGAAGACCTGGGAACTCCAGACAGCCTTAACTCGAGTGTAGTACTCAATATCACTATCACTGTCGTCAATGAATTCACACCGCAGCTTCTTCACGACAGCTCGTTCAACTTCAGCATTGCTGAGAATCAAGCCGTGGGTGATGGGGTGATGGTGGTTCAAGTGAATGCTACAGACCAGGACTATGGCGACCAGGGAATGGTGTCTTACGTCATTCATTCAGGTAACGATGAGAGCAAATTCACCATCAATGCTTCAACTGGTGAAGTGAAACTCGTATCCTCGCTCGACTACGAAAACACTTCAGCTTACACCTTGGTAATCCATGCACGCGATAGTGATCATGATGGAAACGTGAAATTTGCAGTGTTCACCGTGCATGTGAGCGTGTTGGACATGAATGATAACACACCTACATTCTCTCAATCTTTGTACGAAGTAAACATTGGCGAGGACGCAGTTGTTGGTTCGAGCGTTTTTGCGTTCCTTGCCTCAGATCCCGATGGTGGGTTGAATGGTCTCGTGTCTTATTCAGTGGTTTTCAGCAATTCCAGCGAATTCTGGAGCCTAAACGCTTCTACTGGGGAACTCACAGTTAAAGACTCACTTGACATGGACAGCAGGCAGATTTCCACGTGGACACACACGTTAGTCGTTATGGCAAGGGATGCCGGATCCCCGATACTTCACTCCAACACTACACTTGTGATTCACGTTCTCCTCGCCAACGAATTCGCGCCCAGCTTCGCATCTTCAGATGTGTCGAAGACAGTTAGTGAGGATATTGCTGAGGGAAGCGTTGTTTACCAGGCAAATGCTACTGACTCAGACTTCGGCTCGGACGGAGAAATAAGATACAGTATTACCAGCGGAAATAACGACCTGAAATTCTTTATTAACTCTATTACCGGTGAGATAACCACCCTTGCGGCCCTGGATCGCGAGTCCCAGGACATATATCACCTTGTAGTGGAAGCAAAAGACCGAGCTGCCTCGGGCAAAAAGACTGGAACAACAACTGTCCATCTAAGCTTGAGCGATGTGAATGACAATGCCCCGAGATTCGCCAACAATTATTACTCTAAGCTAGTGGATGAAAATGTTACCATCGGCGACGAAGTGCTCACTGTTCAGGCCACAGACCCAGACCTAGGAACAAACGGTAATCTTGTTTATTCCATTGCAAGTGGAAACGACGCAGGCTACTTCAGCATCGAATCAAATCAAGGAATCATCCGCGCGGCCAAGAGCCTAGATCTGGATAATAACGACACCGCTGACCTTGAATACCACTTGGTCATATTTGTAACGGATCAAGGCTCCCCAGTCCCCCTCAACAGTTCAGTGCCTGTGGCTCTTACTGTTCAATACGTTAATGAATTCCCACCAAAGCTAGACCATAATGATACCCAAGTCATAGAAGTGAGTGAGAACACGAGCGTGCCTCAGGTGGTATTCGATGTGAATGCAACCGACGATGATTACGGAGCTGACGGGCTTTTGAGTTACTCTATCACAGCTGGCAACAGTTTGGGATTTTTCGCCATTGATAACGTTACAGGTGTTATCACGTTGGCAAAGGAGTTGGACTTTGAAACAATCAGCCAGCACAACTTGGTGATCACGATCAGCGATAACAGTCTGAACATTAACCATAGAAAACAAATTGCTGCTCACCTTGAGGTACGAGTCATAAACTTAGACGACAGTGTTCAGTATACAGCCGAGGTTCGAATGTTACAGACCTATATCGCCTCGCCAGCCAACCCTGCGAGCCTGACTGGCATACCAGAGAAGTCAGCTTTGGAAATAAGCCTAGTGTACGAAAATGGAACCAAGGTGGACATAGCTAAAGAGACAAATCGTTACACATTGGATTACGTTTCAAAGTCTAACAGCCTCTTCAGCGTCCTCATAACTGATGGTACGCCATTCGTGGTTGCTAACGGCAACGGTATGGATGGATTAGGCCAACTTCTTGTTCACATTACAAACGTCAAGACCGTTGAAGTTAATGTCACCGTTGTGGGTAGCAGGTCTCTCACTATCAAAGCTGTGTCATATCCACAGATTCCAGGCGCTTCTGAACTCACTGAACTCAAGCAAATTATCCCTGGACTCTATCAGAGAGCGTTACTCAAAGTTCTCCTAAACTTGACAAATGGTTATCAAGAGGACGTTTCAACTTGGGTGAATACTTCGTTTGTGTTCGCAAATGGCCAGCAAGTTGGAGGTGCCTTTGGGTTTGGACCGACTCCGCCAAATCTTCTCTGGATCACAGGGAACGGTCTGAGTGGTAGTGTGTCTCTACAAGCGGTCTTCGCTGGGAGTCTTTCAGCAATTGTCAATCTGACACTGTCTTCAACAGTCCTTAATCTCGCTGCGATAACTCGTTTTGGATTGAAGAATGTTAACACAACCTTGAGCGGTATTGCTGTGGCAACAACTGCGACGCCGTTTGCCGAGGTGCAAATGAAGGACGGATCTGTCCATCTCCTCGACAACTTCACAATGTACAGTGGTCTTCTCATGTTCAACTCCAGCGACCCCGCTGCAGCTTCAGTAGATTCAGTCTCTGGTATTGTGACTCTGTTCACAGACAGCAGTACCCGTGTAACCATTACAGCAATGGCTCTTGCAAATGCCAGCGTAACAGCGTCGGTTTCGTTCTACTGCAACCTGCAACCGAGTATTGGTGAAGTTGACATTGGTGCCAAAGACGGCCCAAGTATACCCTCTCTCTCTCAAGGTCAAACTTGGAAATTGCCTGTCAGGGTGAATCCCGGATCACTCGGTATCCTAGCCCTGCACGTGGAAATTTGGTTCAGCACTAGCGATGTCAGCCTTGTTGCCGTCATTACTGACCTGCCGTACTCAGTGGTGGACAATACGGTACATATCTTCGGGCCGGTAGCAGAATCCAAGGCACGCTCAGAAAACATCGCCGAAGTCGAGCTAACGTCTCTCAAGAATGGGGTTCCTCAAGTCAACTACTGGTGTTACAGGACAGTTAACAAAGAGCTTACACCCGTGCCTCCTAAGTCAGTAACTCCTTGTGTGAATGTTGTATTGGGTGATATCGATTTAGACTGCACGTTTGATATTGTTGACGTTGCTTTTATCAGCGCATACATTGCCTCTTCTGCGTCCCAATTTACTGACAGTCTAGGAGCACAAATGAGAGCTGTGACATCTTCACAGCAGTCGTCAATGGATGTCAACTGGAACGAAGCTATAGAGAATAAGGACGCCATTTTCTTGTCTTTCGTCTTTCTGAAAAAAGCAAAGTTTGTGACAGAACTGACATACAAACTTCCCTACCA
>Ga0099819_1067160_pt1 | contig 17500 bp, 1 predicted proteins | sample SidTnscriptome_FD_81129 | JGI IMG/M metagenome (GOLD analysis project Ga0099819, IMG submission 81129) | Coral microbial communities from Puerto Morelos, Mexico - Siderastrea T A metatranscriptome (Eukaryote Community Metatranscriptome) | ecosystem: Host-associated > Invertebrates > Cnidaria >...
AATTTCTACTCCGTCTTTGGTCCATGTAACAGATGGTGTTGGTACTCCACTAACTGGACACCTGACGGTGATGGTAGTGTTTGAAGCTGCTGTCACGTTATCACCGATGTTCATGGTCACTGGACTGCCATCACCAACAGGAATCTCTCTTCCGGGTGCAGGGACCTCGATCGCAGGCTTGGCTGGTTCAATTACTTCCACCGCACTAGATGCGCTATCTTTCCCAGCAACACTGTCTGCAGTGCATGTGTATCGAGCACTGTCTTCTTTATCAGCTTCACTGATCACCAATGAACCATCATTCTGAACTGTGTGCCTGCCACCACTGGGGATTTCCTGGCCATCTTTTGTCCACGTGACAGTTGGTGTTGGTACACCGCTGGTGGGACACTGAATGGTAATGCTTGTGTTGGTAAGTGTTGTCACGTTATCACCAATGGTCAAGGTTATGGGACTTAGGTCTTGAGCTTCTATTGTCTTTGGATCGTCCGAAATCTGTACGATGGGCTTTGAAGGCTCTATAATTTGCACTTTCGATGATGCACTGTCTGAGCCAGTAAGTCCTCGAACGGTGCATGAATACATAGCACCATCCCCAACTTCGGCTCGTTCAATCACCAAAGAGTCATCTCTAGTGATGATAAACTTGTCTCCAGGAGAAATTTCTACTCCGTCTTTGGTCCATGTAACAGATGGTGTCGGTACGCCACTAACTGGACACCTGATGGTGATCGTAGTGTTTGAAGCTGCTGTCACGTTATCGCCAATGTTCATAGTCACTGGACTGCCATCACCAACGGGAATCTCTCGGCCAGGTTCAGGGAACTCGATGGCTGGCTTGGATGGCTCAACAACCTGTACCGTGCTTGATGCACTGTCCTTTCCAGCAACACTCTCTGCAGTGCACGTGTATCGAGCGTTGTCGTTTTCATCAGCTTCACTGATCATCAATGAACCATCATCCTGAACTGTGTACCTGCCCCCACTGGGGATTTCCTGGCCATCTTTTGTCCACGTGACAGTTGGCGCTGGTACGCCGCTGGTGGGACACTGAATGGTAATGCTTGTATTGGTAAGTGCTGTCACGTTATCACCAATGGTCATGGTTATGGGACTTCGGTCTTGAGCTTCTATGGTCTTTGGTTCACCCGAGGTCTTCACGACAGGCCTGGAAGGTCCTGAGATCTTAACAGACGATGATCCACTGTCTGAGCCCGACACGCTTTTCACGCTACAAGTGTATTCCCCGCTGTCATCAGCTACTGCTCCTTCAATCACTAGAGAGTTGTCACTGGTGACTAAATACTCCACTCCGGAGGTAATTTCATCTCCATCCTTTTTCCAGTTAACAGATGGTGTCGGCACTCCACTAACTGGACACCTGATGGTGATGGTAGTGTTTGAAGCTGCTGTCACGTTATCGCCAATGTTCATGGTCACTGGACTGCCATCACCAACGGGAATTTCTCGGCCAGGTTCAGGGACCTCGATAACGGGCTTGATAGGATCAACAATCTGCACTATGCTGGAAGCACTGGTATTACCAACACTATTGCCCGAAGTGCATATGTATCGGCCATTGCCGTCTTGTTGAGATTCGTGTATGAGCAACGAACCATCATCCTGGACTGAGAACCCGCTATCACTTCGGATTTCTTTACCATTCACTGTCCACCTGACAGTTGGTGTTGGTACGCCGCTGGTGGGACACTGAATGGTAATGCTTGTATTGGTAAGTGTTGTCACGTTATCACCAATGGTCAAGGTTATGGGACTCCGGTCTTGAGCTTCTATTGTCCTCGGATTCTCAGGGGTAATAATTGACGGTTTGGTAGGCTCTAGGACAGTTATAAAGCTTGATGCACCATCCTGGCCCACAAAGTTCTCGGCAATACACGTGAATTCCCCAGGGACCTCTAGCCCTCTGATAACCAGTGCTCCATTGTTGTCAGTTTTGTAATTCCCACCATTGCCGAGTTGCTGGCCGTTCATTTCCCAGCGCATGTTTGGTTTTGGAATTCCTTTAGCGGAACAGTTGATGCTTATAGGTGTTTTGACGATGGCAGTCAGATTGTCTCCTACATGCATGTTTACAAGATTACCACCGCTGATGTAAACTCTCCCGGAAATTTCAACACTTGGTTTGATAGCCTCATAAACAGTAACTGAACTAAAAGCCATGTCCATCCCTAGGAAGTTCTCAGCAGTGCACACATAATCCCCGGAATCCTCCAGTTCCATTTTAAAGATGTTAAGGATGCCAGTACAGTCCATCTCCATACGGTCATTAGAATTGAGCATCTTCCTATCCTTTAACCATTTTACCTTGGGTTCTGGTACACCGAGCACTGGGCACCTGATGGTCAGCGGACCCCCTTGTAAGATGGACACGTCATCACCGATCGTAACATTGAGCCGTTTTGGCTCTTGCAAGGATTCCTTATGCCCATACGATGACATGATTTTCGGTTCCATGGGCTCGTGAACTTTTAAAGTAGTAGTGGCTGACGTGACCCCAGCAAAGTTCCTTGCTACACAAGTGTAACGATCTGTATCCATTGGATCCAGATTGTACATGATCAGTGTGTTGCCAATGGCAACATAGTTTCCGCCGCTCTTCATCCTCATTCCGCCTCTGTACCATGAGATAGCTGGTTTGGGCAGTCCCAGGGCAGGACAGGTCAGGGTTAATTTTCTGCCTTTTAGCGTGGTTAAGTTGTCGCCAACCTTTCCTTTGAATGGCTGCCTCTCGTACCAAATAATGTAGGACCTGCTTCTTTTTATCTTTGGGCGGATGGGTGCGCGAACATATACAGATGAAGCTTCGTACGTCTCCCCAATGACACTTTTCGCTAAGCACATGTAACGCCCCGTGTCTGATACTCGAGTGTTTTTTATGATCATGGTTCCAGCTCCCTTAATGGAGATTCTGTCTTTAGACTCCAGACGTTCACCATTCTTGGACCAGGACACGGTTGGCTTAGGAGATCCCTCAGCTGAACATTTCAGAGTGAGCGAGGTGCCTGTGAACGTTTGCACAGACACACCAACAGATCCCGTAACGGCTCGTCTCTTGTTCAAGGCAACGATTTCACCTTCGCCCGATTTGATCCGAGGAAGCACGGGCTCAATTACATCTATATTAGTGCTCAGTGTTGCATTTCCCGCCAAATTCCCGGCGAAGCACGTGACCTGACCAGCGTCCTCTAGGGTGCTTATTGAAAGTACCAAAGAGCTGCCGGCTGCGGAGCTGACAGGTTTACCATCTCTAAGCCACGTGATCTTTGGTGTCGGCACACCGTCAGCCTCACATGCGATATTAACACGAGTGTATGTTAGCACCGTGACATCACTTCCTACTGAAACGTCAACTGAAGTTTTGTTGGAAAGAGGAATCTTGCCCACGTCCGGTTGCTGTATAATCGGCTTGCTTGGTTCAACAACTGTAACTTTCGTAGACTCCTGGTCAGAACCAACTTCACTCATAGCGGTACACTGATAATCTCCCGTATCGTCCGCGGTGGCATTATCTATTGTTAAGATCCCAGACTGCGCAGTCACCCTATTATCTGGTGATGACGTTGTATGAAGAAGTTGCTCTCCTTTACTCCAGGCCATTATCGGGGTGGGGATCCCGTCTGCTGAACACGTGATGGTAATTCGCGTGTCCGAGAGGACAGTGACAACACTTCCAGCGGTAGCTCGCACAGGAACAATCTCTGACAATGAAACTACGCTGTCCTGTGAAGAACTGATAGATGGTGGTTGAGGATCAAGAACCTTAAGCGTTGTTGACGCCGACGCAGTTCCTGCCACGTTTCGAACAGAGCAGACATACTGACCGGAATCCGAGGGTTGTAAGGCCATGAGTACAAGTGAACCGTTTATAACCTCATTTCCCGCGTCCTGCCCAGAATCATGCCCTTCCTCACCCAGAGCAGTCCACTGGACGTCCGGTTCCGGAAAAGCTGAGTACTTGCAAGTTAAAGTTAGTTTCGTTCCGGACAGTACTTCTATAGTGCCTCCAACAGGAAGTACGCGAGATTCTCTATTAAACCATGAAACAGTAGCATCTGATGTTGTTATTTTAGGAAGAGTGGCCTCAACAACTTCTAACACAGCAGCTTGGCTATCTTCACCAGCTTTGTTGACTGCACTGCACATGTACTTCCCAGAATCACTCGTGTCTACTTCACGAATTGTCAACAACTGCCCTCCCTGGTTAACGTCAAATTTGTTGGCAGGTTGCATGTCACTACTGCTGTTCCAAAATACAGAAGGCTCGGGAATCCCTGACGCAACACAGCGAATGTTGACGGTGGTCTTCTGGAGTACCTTCAGTGTACCGCCTACAGCTACTGTGATTGGCTGTCCGTCGTAAGACTCGACATCGATCGACTCTCCTCTAATTGATGGCTTCTCTGGCGCCATGAACTTAAGGAAAGTTTCCTTCTCGTCGGAACCTGCACCATTTGAGGCTGTGCACGTGTAGCTGCCAGTATCTGACCACGTGCTGTCGAATAGTGCCAGTGTGTTGTTGACAATCTGTAAGCTGCTACTCGTGGTGACCGAAAATCCAGATTTTTTCCAGTCTATGAGGGGCGCAGGATTGCCGGTAACTGGACAGCGGATGTACACAGCAGTACTAACCAAAGTCTCCAGGTTGTCTCCGATGACCAGCTCGTGTCTCGTCGATTTGAAGTCTTGGATGTCCTTATTTGACGACAAGATCTTTGGCTCAACCGGAATTATGAGAGACAAGAATGTCGTTTTTGATGCCACTCCATAAGAGTTTCTAGCTATACAGGTGTAAGAGCCAACATTTTCTGGTGTAACGCCAATCATAGTGACTGCTCCACTTCGAATATTTTCCTCTTCAACTGATGAGCCGTTAAACAACCACGTGATTGTTGCATTTGGCAGCGCCATGACTGGACAGAGGATCATTACACCAGTCCCCACTACAGTGGTTAAGTTTCCCCCGATTTCTATGGTGACTTCATTTTCTCCGCTGACAGCTACAATGTTTTCTTCTGGACTTGTGATTTTTGGCGCACTACCATCCAACACATTGATCCGTATATCCTGTACATCAGTTCCATCTATGTTGGAAGCGGTGCACTGGTATCGACCAGAGTCAGATGACGTAAGCGACCTTAAAACATACACCGGTCCATTAGCACCCAATAAGCTGTCATCTTTACTCCAGGTGATCTCCGGTTTTGGTACACCAGTTGCGTTACATCTGATGGATAACGCATTCCCAGTGACTGTGGTGACACTGGATCCGATATCCACTGTGAACGAACCGCTTTGCAAGAGCTCGAATGTCTGGTAATCTGCAGATATTTTTGGCCGCGATGTTTCTGTTACCTTCACCAGAGAACTCGCAACAACATTTCCAGCAATGTTGACTGCTCTACACAAATACACGCCCGCGTCTCCACCTGTGATTTTGTCGAAGACTAGTACTGAGTCCTTGATGAGGACTCGCCTATCCGTGATAAGTTTGCTTTCTCCTTGACTCCAAGTGACATCTGGTTTAGGGACTCCACTAACGGGACATTCGATTGATACCTTTGTTCCGCTGAGTACAGAAAGCGTCTGACCAACTCTTATAGAAACGGGCTCTCTACTTTCTAACGCACTTAGTGCCACGCGGGAGATGTTTATTTGCGGTGCTCCTGGAACTAGCACGGTGACCACAGACGAAGCGCTGTCAGAACCCAAAGCATTACCGGCTTCACATGTAAATGTGCCTCCTTTTCGATGCGATATACTCAGTGTGAATAGTGTGCCTGTGTCCTTGTCCACATTTAGCATCATACCAGGCTGCACAGGGACACCTTCCCGGTACCATTGAATGACAGGCTTAGGAAATCCAGAAGCTGGACAACTGATTTCCAGTCCAGAGCTGGCCAGGGTGGTTAGGTTAGTACCGATTGTTATCGCAAAGAAGTCGATTCTCATGTGAACCTTGCTTTCTTGGGTTGAGTCTATTTTTGGTGCTGAACCAACGAGTACGTTAAGTCGCGATGTTGCGTTTGCTTCTCCAGCAATGTTACTAGCTTTACAGGTGTAATTCCCACTATCATTCTGAACAGCGGACTCAATGGTGTATCTCTTGCCGCCCCTCTGCAATTGGACTCCATCTCTTTCCCACGTAATCTGGGGATCTGGAAAACCGCTGACCTCGCATAGTATATTCACTCTATTAAAATCCAAAGTAGTTACCAAACCTCCAACGGCCACTGACACGTCCTCAATCTTTAAGACCTCTATGGTTTGTTCATCAGTGGATATTACTGGAGGCTGAATAGCTATGACTGTTAAGTTTGACGAAGCCCAGTCAAACAATCCCAAAGGAGAACTTGTAGCCGTGCACGTATATACACCAGTGTCGTTCGCTTCTACGGCTTGGAGCCGCAGAGTGGATCCTTCTGTGTCTAAAGATACACCATCTTTTGTCCACTGAACGGAAGGAGTAGGAAATCCCTTGACTCTGCAAGTCAGTGAAACGTTGTTTCCACTGATGGTGAGAATTGTGCTTCCAACGACAACTTCTACAGACTTGGGCTCAACGACTTGAACATCTTTAATCCCTGTAAGGGTAATTTCCGGCGGTGCGGGAACTGCGACAGTCACGTTGGAAGACACTGTAGCTATTCCTGCGGCATTTTCCGCAGAGCAGGTATAATTTCCGCTGTCAGCAGTCTCTAATTCAACTATAACAAGTGTTCCACCTTTAACGGTCATCCGGCCATCCGATGGAAGAGACTCGTTGCCTTTTATCCACGTGACTTTCGGAATAGGAATACCTGTCGTGGTACATTTGATTGACAGTTTGGTGTCAATTGCTGTGAGCACATTCTGGCCAATGGTGACGTTAACTGGTTCTCGGTGAAATGACGTTATGTCCCCAGTCGAAGATGCTATTTTAGGACGAACTGGGTCAACTATAGTAACTATACTGGATAAGTCATCCTTTCCAAACACAGTTTGAATAATGCAAGTATACTTTGCACTTTCGCCTATTTCTGCTCCGTCAATAACCAAAGAGCTATTATCGGTGAAGTATATTCGCTCCCCCTCTATCACTTGCACGCCATCTTTGAACCAGGTGACAGATGGTGTTGGCACTCCACTAACTGGACACCTGATGGTAATGGTAGTGTTTGAAGCTGCTGTCACGTTATCACCAATGTTTATGTTCACTGGACTGCCATCACCAACGGGAATCTTTCCAGATACAAGCACCTCGATGGCAGGTTTAACGGGCTCAAGAACTTGTACCGTGCTTGAAGCGCTATCTTTCCCAGCAACATTGTTCGCAGTGCAAGTGTATCGAGCACCGACCTCTTCATAAGTTCCACTGATCACCAGCGAACCATTATCCTGAACTTTATACCTGCCCCCACTGGGGATTTCCTGGCCATCTTTTGTCCACGTGATAGTTGGTGTTGGTACGCCGCTGGTGGGACACTGAATGGTAATGCTTGTATTGGTAAGTGCTGTCACGTTATCACCAATTGTCAAGGTTATGGGACTTCGGTCTTGAGCTTCTACGGTGGTTGGCTTATCGGAAATCTTCACCATAGGTTTGGACGGACCTTTTATCCTAACTATGGAAGACAAGCTCTCCTTTCCAAATTCGCTTTCAACTCTGCAAGTGTACTTCGCACTGTCTTCTGTTTGTGCTCCTACAATTACCAACTTATTTGCATCAATGATCGATAGTTTTTCTCCTCCAACAACTTCTGCTCCATCTTTTTCCCAGATAACAGATGGCGTTGGTGCTCCACTAACTGGACACAGGATGGTGATGGTAGTGTTTGAAGCTGCTGTCACGTTATCGCCAATGTTCATAGTCACTGGACTGCCATCACCAACAGGAATCTCTCGACCAGATTCAGGGACATCTATTACTGGTTTGACAGGATCTAAGACTTCTACAGTGCTTGATGCACTGTCCTTCCCAACAACACTGTCTGCAATGCACGTGTATCGAGCATTGTCATCTGCCTCAGTTTTACTGATCACCAGTGAACCATCTTCCTGAACTGTGTACCTGCCCCCACTGGGGATTTCCTGGCCATCTTTTGTCCACGTGACGGTTGGTGTTGGTACGCCGCTGGTGGAACACTGAATGGTAATGCTTGTATTGATAAGTGCTGTCACGTTATCACCAATTGTCAAGGTTATGGGGCTTCGGTCTTGAGCTTCTATTGTCTTTGGTTTCACAGACGTTTCAACTGAGGGTTTTGTTGGACCTGTCATTTAAAAGCTGCGTAAATTTTCTCCTTTCATCGAGAGAAAGAATGGCAGTTTGAATAACAACTCAGTAGAATAAGTTCTGTAATCTAAGATAGAGGTTTAAAAGTTTGCTCCTCTTTGCAGATCTTTTGCATCGAAAACAAAATTTTCAATCAGGTATAAAAAATACATGCTTGCAGGAACAAACTCTGCGGGCACCGATATGAATTGGTATTCAAAATGCAAATAACTTTTGCATTAATGCCATTAGCTGATTTATTAGCTTAAATATGAAACTGGTAACTGTATACGTCGAACAAAAATGTAGAGTTGTGAGTTACTGACCAACTATCTTGACAATAGAAGATAAACTGTTTGTTCCGACCACACTGTTAACACTGCAAGTGTACTCCGCGCTGTGGTCGGCTACTCTTATTACCAAAGAGTTGTCATCTCTGATGGAGACTTTCTTTTCTTCAGCAAGTGAAGCTCCATCTTTCGTCCAGGTAACAGATGGCGTTGGTACTCCACTAACTGGACACTTAATGGTGATGGTAGTGTTTGAAGCTGCTGTCACGTTATCGCCAATGTTCATGGTCACTGGACTGCCATCACCAACAGGAATCTCTCGTGCAGGTTCAGGTGTCTCGATCGCAGGCTTGACTGGTTCAACAACCTGTACCATGCTTGATGCGCTGTCCTTTCCAGCAACGCTCTCTGCAGTGCACGTGTATCGAGCACTGTCTTCTTCATCAGTTTTACTGATCACCAATGAACCATCATCCTGAACTGTGTACCTGTCCCCACTGGGGATTTCCTGGCCATCTTTTGTCCACGTGACAGTTGGTGTTGGTACGCCGCTGGTGGGACACTGAATGGTAATGCTTGCATTGGTAAGTGCTGTCACGTTATCACCAATGGTCAAGGTTATGGGGCTTCGGTCTGGAGCTTTTATGGCTTTTGGTTCGTCGGTAGTGTCGATGGCAGGTTTGGAAGGCTCTTTTATCTTAACAGTGGAAGAAATATCATCCTTTCCGAACTTGCTTTGTACACTACAAGTGTACTTTGCACTGTCGCCTACATCCGCTCCTCTAATAACGAGAGAATTGTCATCCGTGAGGGATAAATCATCTCCTGGAATAATTTGCACCCCATCTTTGGTCCATGTAACAGACGGTGCTGGTACTCCACTAACTGGACACCTAATGTTGATGGTAGTGTTTGAAGCCGCTGTCACGTTATCACCAATGTTCATGGTCACTGGACTGCCGTCACCAACGGGAATTTCTTTTCCAGATTCGGGGACTTCTATTGCAGGTTTGGAGGGTCCAACAACCTGTACCGTGCTTGATGCACTATCCTTCCCAGCAACACTCTCTGCAGTGCAAGTGTACCGAGCGTTGTCGTCTTCATCAGCTTCACTGATCACCAGTGAACCATCATCCTGAACTGTGTACCTGCCCCCACTGGGGATTTCCTGGCCATCTTTTGTCCACGTGACAGTTGGTGTCGGTACACCGCTGGTGGGACACTGAATGGTAATGCTTGTATTGGTAAGTGCTGTCACGTTATCACCAATGGTCATGGTTATGGGGCTTCGGTCTTGAGCTTCTATAGTCTTTGGTTCATCAGTAGTGTCAATGGCAGGTTTGGAGTACTCTTCTATCTCAACAATGGAAGAAATATCATCCTTTCCGAACTTGCTTTGAACACTGCAAGTGTAGTTTGCGATGTCTTCAACATCCGCTCCTTCAATAACGAAAGAATTATCATCTGTGAGGGATAATTCATTTCCAGGAACAATTTGCACTCCATCTTTCGTCCATGTAACAGATGGTGTCGGTACTCCACTAACTGGACACCTGATGGTGATGGTAGTGTTTGAAGCTGCTGTCACGTTATCACCAATGTTCATGGTCACTGGACTGCCATCACCAACGGGAATTTCTTTTCCAGATTCGGGGACATTTATGACAGGTTTGGAAGGTTCAACAATCTTTATCGTGCTTGATACGCTGTCCTTTCCAGCAACACTCTCTGCAGTGCACGTGTATCGAGCACTGTCTTCTTCGTCAGCTTCACTGATCACCAGTGAACCATCATCCTGAACTGTGTACCTGCCCCCACTGGGGATTTCCTGGCCATCTTTTGTCCACGTGACAGTTGGTGTTGGTATGCCGCTGGTGGGACACTGAATGGTAAGGCTTGTATTGGTAAGTGCTGTCACGTTATCACCAATGGTCAAGGTTATGGGACTTCGGTCTTGAGCTTCTACTGTTTTTGGCTTGTCAGGAATATTGATGTCGGGCTTGAAAGGATCTATAATTTTTACAATGGAGGAAAGGTGCTTCTTTCCAAAGTTATTATCGACGCTGCAAGTGTATTTTCCACCGTCCTCTATTTCAGCTTCTTTAATAATGAGGGTGTTATCATCCGCAATATTAATCGTCTCTCCCTCTGTAACTTGCACGCCATCTTTCTCCCAGGTGACAGATGGTGTTGGTACTCCACTAACTGGACATCTGATGGTGATGGTAGTGTTTGAAGCTGCTGTCACGTTATCACCAATGTTCATGGTCACTGGACTGCCATCACCAACGGGAATTTCTCGGCCAGGTTCAGGTACCTCGATCGCCGGCTTGGTTGGTTCTAAAACCCACACATTGCTTGATGCGCTATCCTTGCCAGCAACACTGTCTGCAGTGCACGTGTATCGAGCACTGTCGTCTTCATCAGCTTCCCTGATCACCAACGAACCATCCTGAACTGTGTACCTGCCCCCACTGGGGATTTCCTGGCCATCTCTTGTCCACGTGACACTTGGTTTTGGTACGCCGCTGGTGGGACACTGAATCGTAATGCTTGTATTGGTAAGTGCTGTCACGTTATCACCAATGGTCAAGGTTATGGGACTTCGGTCTTGAGCTTCTATCGTCTTTGGATCGTCTGAAAACTTCACGATAGGCTTGGAGGGTTCTATAATCTTGAAAACAGAAGAAATAGCATCTTTTCCAAAGGAGTTTTGAACACTGCAAGTGTACTTCGCGCTGTCTCCAACTTCCGCTTCTCTAATCACTAAGGAGTTATCTTCTGTGACCGAAATCTTCTCTCCCTCTACAATGGGCAAGCCATCTTTCTTCCAGTTAACAGATGGTGTTGGTACTCCACTAACTGGACACCTGATGGTGATGGTAGTGCTTAAAGCTGCTGTCACGTTATCGCCAATGTTCATGGTAACTGGACTGCCATCGCCAACTGGGATTTCTTGTCCAGCCTCAGGGACCTCGATGGAAGGCTGGGCTGGTTCAACAACCTGTACCGTGCTTGATGCACTGTCTTTCCCAGCAACACTGTCTGCAGTGCACGTGTATCGAGCACTCTGTTCTTTATCTGCTTCACTGATCACCAATGAACCATCATCCTGAACTGTGTACCTGCCCCCACTGGGGATTTCCTGGCCATCTTTTGTCCACGTGACAGTTGGTGTTGGTACGCCACTGGTGGGACACTGAATGGTAATGCTTGTATTGGTAAGTGCTGTCACGTTATCACCAATGGTCAAGGTTATGGGACTTCGGTCTTGAGCTTCTATTGTCTTTGGGTTAGGAGATAACTCCACAGCGGGCTTTGAAGGCTCAAGTATTGTGAAGTAACTTGCTTTTGTATCGATTCCTAAGACGTTGTTAGCCGTACACGAAACAGTTCGTAAATTGACTTGGCCAGGATTGTCTATAGTTAAGGAGGTCTTGTTCCAGCTACTAAGTACTTCTTCGCCATCCTGTTGCCAAGTAATTGAAGGCTCAGGTACTCCGTCCGCCTCGCAAATGACTTTTACTCTTGATCCTGCGACCAAAGTGAGGTTGCTACCAACGTCGAGGTTGATTGTGGTAACCTTGTCATCCACAAGAATCTCTTGGTATTGCGACTTGATCAATGGCTTTCTTCCAACTCTCACTGAGAGCACCGCGGACTGACTATCGGAACCTACAAAGTTATCGGCGGTGCATGTGTAACGCCCAGCATCCTCCAGTGTGACACCCCTCAGATGCAATATATTGGCGGCTGGCGTATTCTCCAGTATATCGCCATCTTTTCTCCAGGACAGTGACGGTGGAGGTATTCCTTTGGCCATACACTCTACAGTCACGTTACTTCTGTCAAGAATTGTCAACTTCTCCCCAACTGTTATGTTTACTGAAAGGCGATGGAGCAGTTCTCGTTCCTTTGTTACTGACAAAATTCTTGGCTTCACAGGTTCTACAAAGGTGATGTTCGAAACAGCAGCCACCTGTCCTCCGGGGCTAGACGCCGTGCACATGTACAAACCCGAGTCAGACCTTGCAGCCCGCAACAAGTTTATTTTCGTCTTGCCCACGATCAAGCGCTCCGCATCAGATCCCGTGATGGCGGTAAACCCTTTGATCCAGCTAACCTTTGGCTCAGGAAAACCAGTAACGTCACACGTGATAGTGACTGGCGTCCCGGTTAGTGTGGTTACGTGGCTGCCAGCTTTGACTTGGAGGGCTTTGCGGCTTGGGTCAAACACTTGAATGGAAATGTTCGATGAATCGATGGCTGGAAATGTCGGTTCAATAACAGTCGTGAACGAAATCTCTTTGGTTTCCCCGGCAATGTTCGTCGCAACACAAGTGTACATCCCGCCATCGTCCGGAGTCATCTCGGTAATCTTCAGGTTTCCTGTGATTTCGTCAATCTGAAGAGTGTCACTGACCTCCACAGGGAGCCCATTAAATAGCCAGGATGTGGATGGAAGTGGAACGCCTTCCACTGGGCACCTCAACAGAAGGTCTCTTCCCTCTATAACGCTCACATTTCCCCCGATAATATGTTCAACTATTCTTCGATCATCTATGGACACCTGGTTTGTTCGGGTTGTGATGATACGTGGCAATGTGGCTGTTTCTATTGCACGATCAAGAATTGTAACCCCAGAATATGCCACAGTATCCCCAGCCAGGTTCTCTGCCACACAAGAATAAACTCCTGTTGCGTTTTTAGCAAGTGCATACAACGTGTAAAGAGTGGTGGTGACATTTAAGGCCTCATCGTCTTTCCGCCAAGACACGCTGGGGATGGGCAGACCTTCAGACGCGCACACAAATGTGATATTGCTGCCAACCAGTGTAGTAATGTTGGTGCCAATGGTTGCTGTGTATTCGACTGTGGTTATTAGCCGAATGGAAGATTCGCCCGCTGTGATGGTTGGTAATCTGGGTTCTATAAAAGTAACATCCGACCAAGAGGCATCTTTTCCTAAACGGTTCGTCGCAGCACACGAATAACGTCCCGAGTCAGAGGTGTCACTTTCCTCACTGGTCACTAAATCGGTACCGATTATTTGGTGTTTACTTGGCAATGGTCCTCCGTTATGGGTCCACACAACCTTGGCCAATGGTATGGCAAACACTGGGCACTCTATCGTCACCTTTGTTTTGGTGAACACTCGCACATTGTCGCCGATAGTGACCTTGACAGGCTCTCTGGACAACAACGATTCCTTGACGCCAACTGAACCAGTGACCCACGTGGACTTGATCGTAGGTGGAACACGCTCATAAAACGTTACGTAAGAGAAAGCCGAGACGGATCCACCTCCATTATAGGCCGTACAGCCGTACACTTCATCTTCCGAAGACTGTCGTGACCCTCTGATGAGAAGCGTGCTGCTTGTGCCATTGAACGGATAAATGAAAAATCCTTGACGCTCAAAACGCTCATCCAAAGGTTCATTTCCTTTCGCCCAGCTCACCTTGGGTCTTGGGAAGGCAGACACGCGGCAAATGAGGTCGATTTTAGTTCCTTGTACTACTTTCAGGCGCGTCCCTATGGTAACCACCAGATATTTTCCCTCTTCAAAGGATTCCAATACTTTGTCACTTGTTTGGATGACTGGGGGAATGGCCGATTTGACAATCAGTTTGGTTGTTTTTCGGTCTTCTCCGCCCACATTAGTTGCGAGGCAAGTGTAGTCTCCAGAACTTTCCTCCTTGAGTATTCCAAGGCTCAGTTTGAATCCGGTGCCCACGGTCTTGTTTCCTCTCAGCCAAACGATCTTCGGTGTTGGCGTTCCTTGCACAGTACATGTCAACTCCAAATCGATTCCATCTCTACACAGTATATTGCCTCCAACAGCGTCTGATAGCCTTGCGATGGTTTCTACTGTCATGTTTCTTCCAGTTTGCATGATTCTGGGCTTTATTGGTTCCATGACGTCCACCCGGGAAGAAAACGCTGTCCTTCCAAGAGTATTGTTAGCAGCACATGTGAACGAGCCTCTGTCACTCAGCTGTGTGGCGTGAATGACCAGGGCGCCGTTGTGGATCGAGAACCTTCCAGAGGAGATGATCTGTTTGCCTTTTCTCAGCCAGGAGATGGAAGGTTCAGGGATTCCAGATGCAGTGCACGTGATTTCCAAGCGAACACCAGGCAACAATGTAACACGGGTTCCAATTTGGACGGAGACTGGATCCAAGTCAGTTATATGTTCCACAGAAGTAGATGCAACCTCGATCTTTGGGAAAGTGGCATCTAGTGCTGTTATACGTGAAGCAACTCGGTCGGCTCCCCTGGTGTTTGAAGCCACGCACTCGTATTGACCGACATTTTCTGAAGTGAATTGTTGAACAGTGAGTCGAGAGCCATCAGATAGCTCTTTAATAATTAATTGTCCTCTTCTACTTCCTGAAATCACCTGGCGACCATTCCAGCGCCAAGTTGTTACGGGGGGTGGAGTGCCATGGGCAGAGCAAACGATAGTTACGTCTGAGCCTGAAAGAACGTGTACGCTGTCTCCAATCTGAACGGTGATTTTCTTGATCTCTTTAATGAGCTCCACAGAGCTGTTTCCAGACACGATTTGAGCACTGCTCTCGCCTAAGATGCTGATAAAAGAAGATTCGCTGGCTTGTCCCGCACTGTTGTTAGCCACACAGGACACTTGACCCGTGTCCTCCAGGTCAATTCCATTCAAAATCAGAGAGTTAGATCTTCTGTCAATTAAAAATCGCTCAGACGATTGGACTAAGCGATCATTCAGAAACCACGTGACTTGAGGAGTCGGGAATCCACGGCTGACTGGACAGATGAGTCGAACGATGAGTCCTTCCACTACTCGCAAGTCCTGACCAATCTTGACAACCGCCTCTTCCATACCTTCAATTCCAGTAACACGGCCCGATGACGATTCGATTTCTGGCTTCTCGGCAGCAATTACTTGCAAATCGCTACTGTAACTGAACTTGCCAGCTCTGTTGACTGCCTCACAGGTAATCACTCCTGAGTCCTGAGTTGTCGCGTTCTTTATTGTCAGGCTGCCTCCACTGATCGATAAATCTTCGTCCTCTTTCTTCCATTTTACTGTGGGTGTAGGTAGCCCGGATGTAGGGCATGTGATGGTCACGCTCATCCCAGCCAGCAGAGTGATTTCGTCGCCAATTTTCGCCTCAAGTAATTCGTGTTGTTTAAGAAGTGTTACTTTCTGGTTGGAGTGTAGTATTGTGGGAGGCACAGGTTTTAAAACCTCAATGCTTGAAGACTTTGAATCCCGTCCGACATTGTTACTAGCCGTGCACGTGTATTCTCCAGAATCCTCAACTCTTGGCTGGCTTAGTGTCAAGGTAGAATTATCTTCACTCAAGGACACAACGTCCTTGAAGTCGGAACTTTTTCCTTGAATTTCCCAGCTTATTTCCGGTGCTGGGTCCATTGAAGCTTCACAGCGCACTGTAACTTGGGTCTCGGAGATGACAGTCAGCTTGGTTCCTACGTATATTTCTACCTCGTTGGTCTCTTCCTCCAGTTTTCGTAAATTTCTTGTCCCATATTTTATCCGAGGAGGATCAAGATCTTTGATAGAAACAGTTGATTCAGCGTGAACTTGCCCTCTATGTGTCCTGGCTGTGCATTTGTAGGTTAAAGCGTATCTCCTGTCTATATCCCTTATCACAAGATCGTTTCCAACTTGCACGGCCTTACCAATCACAGGCCTTCCTTGGCTTGTCCAGAATACCATCGGGTTACCTATCCCTTCTACGGGGCACCTGATGGTCAGCGTTGCTCCGCGGTAAACTGTGACGTCACTTCCTATGGTAATGTCTCCCACTTTGTCATTAGGCCCAAATGTAACGTCCCCTTCGGATTTGAGGATTGTAGGTAGAGATGGAAGAATAATTTTAGCGGTGAAGAAAGCCTCCGTTCTCCCAGCCTTATTAGAAGCTCTGCATCTGTAGCTTCCTTCGTTAAACCGACCTAATCTACGAATTCTCAAAGCACCGCTGATGACTGCAACATCCCCTGAAAATCTGTTTTCTTGCACAGGAAACCCATTCCTGAACCACTCGATCTTCGGGGTACCAGTAGGTGCACTGGCTCTGCATGACACGGTGATCTGAGCTCCTTTTACTGCGTACACAGTACAACCAACATCAACCGACAGCTGGCCGGGTGTCCTAAGGACAAACTTCTTCTCCTCACTCTCCACTATAACAGGCACTCCCGGTGGTGGTGTTCCCGGAGGTGGTGTTCCACTTCCATCCGCAAATAGAAAATCTTCCGAAATGTCTCTTCTCTCGCGCTCGACGTCACCATCATCCAGAATATCAAGTAACGTTGAAAAGGAGTCAGGAACATTCATCTCTTGTCGCCCTGTGCTTATAACGCAACTGAAGACCACGAGAAAGACAAAACTTGGGACCCTTTGGGGAGACATGTTTATTCTCAAATACTGCCTCATGTTATGAGAAGGCCGCGGAGATGACGAACGCGCGAATGTGAAATTATTCACAAAGTTGCACCGCGGTATTCAGCAACAGTTGTGAAACTTTTGCCTCAGGCTGCCACAGCGATTTCCTGTCAAGTGTCGAGGGAAAATCACAGCAGATCAGCGCAGATTTCGGGATGCTTTGAAAGTCTCGCGCAATTCACTATCAATTCCCTTCGCCATCTCATCACAACACAACACAGCGTTCAGTGATTTGATCCGTTAAACATTAAATTCTTGGCATTTGTGGTTGTGACAAGGTGATTCCACCCAAGAAGCTGTAATTCGATGCTGTCTTTCAAAAGCAAGTGTTCGCCAGCTTGTCACAATACAGAAAACTTTGTCTGTGAATCTTCATCTACATAAGAAAGCTTTTTGATGTAGCCAGACATCTTATGTTTTTACTATAGACTCTGGAGGCATTCCTTTGCAGTGGAGTCCAGGTTAAATATTTTCCACAATCTTGAT
>Ga0099819_1082903_pt1 | contig 16806 bp, 9 predicted proteins | sample SidTnscriptome_FD_81129 | JGI IMG/M metagenome (GOLD analysis project Ga0099819, IMG submission 81129) | Coral microbial communities from Puerto Morelos, Mexico - Siderastrea T A metatranscriptome (Eukaryote Community Metatranscriptome) | ecosystem: Host-associated > Invertebrates > Cnidaria >...
GTATTCTTCTTACCTTTTCCCCAATGCATTTCTTAGGATTTAATCTTATGCCAAGAAGAATCCCATCCTTTCCAGATTCTTTTCATTCCTGGAATTCCCTGTCATCTATTGGATCAGGAATAACTTTCCTATCTTTTTCTACAAGTATATCTTTATCTTAGTAAGGTGTCAGGGATTAAGTCCTCAGATATAGAGCCACCAGAATCACATTAAAGTTGAATTAATTCTTAGTTTACAAAAGGTTTTAATCTTGAATGTTTATTTGGATTCATCTTATGCTTTTATTTTTATATTAATATTATTATCTGTATCAACATTCCTGTCCTACCTTTTCCTCTTGTACATTCTAGTGTTTACTTCTCTTATTGGCATAACTCTCTTAAAATATCTTTATTCTTCTATAATATGCTTCTATCTTCTATGCTATGTCTCTTGGAATGCTTTTTATCTTATGCATCTATTATATTTCTATTGTTAATTTATTATTGATCATATTCTTTGCTTCTTTGTAATTATTTCTTTTATTCAGCATTAATTCTAAGGTTTACTTCTCTTAAGCCAAGCCACCGGACACTAAACACACTAAAATAAATTGCAATTTTATGATTTTTAGGTGGCTTGGCCCATTACACTCTTCTTTTTTATTATTTCTTTGTAATTATCCGTGTATCTGAGGCAAGACTTTCTTGTTCCCTTCTAGTAAGCTCTAGTACGCCCAAAAGATTATTAGTATTTTAAGGGATTATTATCCAATATTAAGCTGTATCCAATGCCCAAGATCTATCCGCGTGTTCACAGTCCACCTATAATGATTCAATTTAATGCTTCATTCACAGTCCTTAGGTTCCTTGCCATCTTTCTTTGATTGAATGTCATGTTTTCAGTTATCTTAGGCTTAGAGTCTTATCTTCCTATAACCATTCACTTCTATCTTCCTATCTCTTTGCTAGCCCGTCAATCTTAATATTTTATTTGTATTTTATTATATTTTAGTGTTTTCCTGTGATTGACGGGCCTTATTAATAATCTTATTTCTTTTATTTTTAGTATCTTATCATCCATATCCTATCTATATCTTGAGGTTTACTGTCGGCCTTAACCCTTTCTCAATAATAAAACCTGGATTTTTCATCCTTAACACGCTTGCGACGGCCACAAAGACACTCAAAAATCATTAAAAATGTAAGTTTTATTGAGTTTTGGTGGGTCTTTGGGGAACCTAAGGACTGTTAACGCCTGGTCTGGATAAGACTCGTCTTTTCAATAGTCTTACCGCTGCAGCTGGGACTAGATTTCATGGCCATTCAGTCTCACCTCCAAGCCTAGGATTCTAACCACCTGTCTAACCTTCCCTCACAAAGCCCAAATAAAATCAATAAAATTTAGAATTTTCTTTGCTTTTATTGTTGCTTTGTGCCCAAAAGGAATATTATGTGAGGGGGCCCCGGGGTCACTAATCCCTTCCCTTGGGCAATCATAGGCTGTGGACCAAGAGTTAGAGAGATGAAAGGCATGTTATGCTTGGTCAGGACACTATCAGCCGAGGAAAGTCATGTGATTGGATGTGGCAGTCAGGCTATTGGAAAGGTGAACCAGAGTATGCGCCAGAGAGTCTACCCCAGTCCTAAGATGAATCAGAAATTCCAATGATTTTTATTAGAGGTAAGGGTCACCACCTATCTATCTTGGAAATCTTGGGATTAATTCTCAATATTATATGCTGCTTATGGGCCTCGTCACTAAGAAAGCCCCACAGACGAGGCATGAAGGCAGCAAATAATATTATTTTGTATGGTGTTTACGGTGCGGGTACCCCGGGTGAGTGAAAAGAGCCACCAGAAGACTAATAAAATAATAAAAGACTAGAAAGATAAATAACCATAAGATTTCAATTAAATGCCAATAAAAAAGTCCACAATTATAAAATATATGAATTTCCAATATTCTAAAGTTTACACCCATTATTTTTATTGGCATTTTATTATTATTGTTAGGGGGCCCCTTGGCCAAATCAACCAAAAAAGCAATTATAAATTCATTTTATGGTTTCTTCAGCCTTCGCGTCCCCAAGGGGCCCTATAACCATTAATATTTATTTTTACTTATTTCTGCTTCTATATGCTGGTTATCAGAGATTATTTTCCTGGGATTTACTAGGTTATTTCTCTTACTTCTTTGATCATGAGCTGGTTTAAACCTTGATTTGCTAGCCGGTGTAGGTAACTGGGAATTTATTATAGTTTCTGGTCTCTCTTACTTGGATCATCATCAGTTGACATTCATTTTCTAATTCTATAGGCAATTTAAGGACTTCTAACGTAGGCTGGCATAATATCATTCATTATAAATCTTGGAATTCATTATGTGATTGAAGGTTATTGTTGGTCACCAAGACACACTGTCAACAGCCGGATAGTGGACACGAGTCTTACCTGGGGCTTACTTCCACCGTCAAGATCCTTTCCAGCGTATAAGGCGAGGACTAACCACCTCTTCTTAGATGCCGGGAACCACTGGAATGTTGGATCCTCACAAATAATCTGGTTCTTAGAGGCTTCTCTTCCTACAACTTCCTTAATTCCCTCCTAAAATCTCTTAAAGTTGGCATGCGTCTGTAGGAAATCTACTTTTAATATCATAAATTTCATGATTTTTTTGCTGGGATTCATTGGTCCCTATCCACTTCTTTCATCTCTTAAATGCCATTATGTTTCTATTAATATTGGTAATTCCTTGTTTTCTATCTAGATTTCATATCTTTATTTAGTTGTCTCTTAGCAAGCTTTCTTTGGCTTTACATTTGTCTTCATATTCATATTTATTCTGTAGCATCTTTTTCTCTTATAGGATTACTATCTTATCTTAGTGTCTTGGCATAACTTTGTATTAATATTGCATTGTAAGTCACATTAAAATCATTAAATCTATTATTTACAGGTATTATGCTTTCTATTGCCTTACAGTTACATTCATTCACTTAATTATTCATCTTATGCCTTCAAGGCCCATGCTTCCTTCATTCCTTTCATAAAAGCATTCATTTTATTACTTAGTTTCTACCTTCAGTTACATCCACATGCTTCAGTTATTGACCCGGTAGACCAAGAAAACAATATTATTATCTGCATCTCTTATAATATCTTTAATGAATTTATTCTGTGTAAAATCTTCTTTGCTTTCCAAAAGGCACTTTATTCTTATTACTTCTATAATCATATCCTTGTCTTCTTCAGCCTTAATCCTATACCTTTCACATAAGATTGTTATCATTAAGAATTCTATTATTTTTAATATCTTTTATTATTTGTATTTACCTGGACATTATATTCTGATGTTATCTTTGGGATCTTATCCTGGCCATTCAGGTACTAACCGTCTAGTCACGAAGGCACCAAAGAATACAATATAATTCTTGGTTTATAGGCTGGTATTCACCCTCAGTTCCATCCTCAGGTTCTAGTCCCAGTGTGTAAGACGAGGTTAGGCTGTTTGGTTCCTCCTTGCCTTTCCTATCGCGTACACCGTGTCTCATATCCTTGCGGCAGCCCTGCCTTCCTCCCGTCCTCGTCCCTTGGCGCAGCGGAAGTGGGCAAGCCCCCAAAGACCAGCAAAAATAAATATAAAATTTGTAATTTTTTAATTCTTTTTGCCTGTCTTTGGCCATAAGGTAACAACTAATTCTAGATCTTGAGATTTAATGTGGCATAACCTTGCTATCTTATCATCCTATATTCTAAGCTCGTGATCCTTGGTCTCTAGCCGTGACTCGTGATTGAAGGTGTTAAGGGTCTTGCCTTTCCCCGTTACCAAGTCATGACTTATATTGTGACATTAAGCTAGTCCTCGTCCCTAGGCTCGGCCCTCAAGAGCCGTCCCCCGAACGAGAGAAGGATGAGCGAGGTAGGGGCCTGACAGGTAACTTGTGTCTTGGGTGCGTGTAAGGGAGCCCGCCATGCGGCGGAAGGACGCACCACCCATATACACCCAAATAGCCCCCACAAATCCCCTAAAATAATAAATTTCATTTTTTATTTGGGATTTGCTAGGCTATTTGGTCATCTTGGTTGATTTTCTTGTGTTAACCCATCATATAATAATAACTTTATAGGGGCAAATATTAAGGATTAAATTCCCTGGTTGGCAAAAGAAACAATAAAATTAATGATTTTAGTGACTTATTTGCCCCTACAACTTACTTCTTTCATGCGCATGCCCAATTATTAATGAATAAAGCGTGGGAAGATGTAGGACGTGTAATTGGGCATGCGTAATAATGCAAATATAATTCTATTTTTATGTGTCTATTTGGCTTTATACACCAATATTAACCTGTAAATCAAAGAATCCTTCATTCATAAAGCCAAATAGCCCAAGTAATCCCTAAAAGTTAATAATATTGGGTGTATGGGGTCGTCTGCTTGCGTCTCTTGTGTGGCTCCTAGATCCAGCAGACGAGATTATATTCTTATTATTTGTATTTCCTTATGCATTATGCATTCTTTGGTAAGGATTCACTGCTTCATTCTCTTGCTAAAGGTCCCAATCAAGTCCTAGAAGCGGATAAGGGGTTAAGGTGTTACTCTTGGGTCATAACTTGGGGATCAGTTACCAAGAATGACTTTATTATTCATCAGTTAATATTGTTTTCATATCCAGGATTCTTGATCTTATAGGTTTATATCTGAGGTAACTTGTGTCATGACTTTATCATCCAATAGGCGGTCAAGGTCCTTCGCTCGTGATCAGTGGCCAATATTTCTCTCTTTATAGGGGCTTAGTAACCACAAAAGCTATAAAAATATTAATTTTCTTTGATTGAGTGGTTACTAAGGCTTACTTACGCCAGGCTTGCCACGCTAGCACAAGGGAATATGCGTCGCTAGACCGACGGCCGTAAGTGAAAAGGCCCCAACCAATGCCTTCCATAGGTTCCACGCTCACTCCACTCGCGTGGCATAAGGAAGAGAGGTGAGTGAGCGGGGCCTATGGGCCAATAATAATCCCTAATAATTATAAAGTTATGCTTGCTTCGCCATAAGGGACAACAAAAGTCACACAATATTCTCTTCATTTATAGGATGCGAAGCAAGCGTAATTATTAGGGATTATTATGGGTGGTGTGTGGGTGCAAGGCACTCGGGGAATAAGCCGCCAAGCGGCTCGTGCCTTGCCCCAACCACACACACACCCTCAATCATAAGTCAAGGAAGGTCCAACTTACCCAGTCCACAGGCTTGTCGTCCTCTCACGCTTGCGACGCCCACCAGAAGATATAATAGGGCCCCGCCTAGCGGGAGGTGTGAGACGTTAACGAGATACGACCAAAAGGCTGTATAAATGAAGGTTATAGGTTGTAACTCATCATTTTATTAGTGAAGGTTTTTATAGAATTCCAAGAAGGAAGCATAGAATGTAGAATTAATAATATTTTTTACTGTTAATATTCTTGTGTTTTATTCCGCTGGATCTAGAGCTTGGACCTTATCAGCCTTATACCTGGAGGAAGTCATCCTATTGTGGCTGTCTGGGAATGAGTCTCAGGTTCCACGCTTCTTAGTAATGGCCAGTCTCTCGTCCTTTTGGGGCTTGCCACATGCCGCTTCACTCGCTTGTCCTTTCGTGCCTATTGTCAGCACTCCATACGCTCGCTTGCGTCCAGTGGGCAAGCGCTGGAGGATACAATGGATGGTTGGTACAGGATATGACAGGTAATTCTAGTCCTTACACCAGCCCTTCCAAGACCCTTAGCACATCCACCGTAACCCCTGTAACAAAGAATTCATAATTTTTACCTTCGCTAGTCTCGTGTTCTGGTTCATTTCATTCATTACCAACTATCCCTCGCTATCAAGGATTATGAATGCAGGATTATATAATTTATGTTATGTTTTTATTATGTTCTTTGGCATAACCGTCCATAACTGAAGGAAATTACCTGTCACATATTAAATCTAGAGTGTACACGATTAAACCGAGAGAATTCTTGTCTCTTGTAAGCAATAAAACTCCAGTTATTACTCTTGTTAGGGAGCCAGCCTTACCCGAGAACCAGAAGATGTGATCATGAGCCACCTATAATGACGAAAGGAAAGTAATTCTAAGGATTAATGAGATTATTTGTGAGAAGAGAGCAAAGAAGATGACAAAATACCTGAATGGAGCATAAAGACCAACAAAATAACTGATTATAAGAGAGGTAACTGTAAGATTAAGAGAGCGTATACACCAAGAGACAATAAAATATCATTAAAAATCACTTAAAAGAAGATATTAAAAGCAAATATTAAAAGATATCAATTATATGAAAACCATTAAAGCTGAAACTAAAATAAGAAAGAAATGAAGAATATTAACTGTAAACACAAGAACCAACCAGAATGTAAACAATAAATTATAAAGTGATGAGCCAAATAGACCCAAAAGATATAATCCTTAGAGCGTATAAGACACGACAAGTTCACGTAGAAAGCATTATTAGGGATCATTAACATTAAAAAATAACATTAAATGATGAAGATAGAAAATATTAGAGATTATAAAGTCACTTGGCAGTTTATGAATGAAGACTTCTTTGATTACGAGGCACATAAGATAATAATATGGCCAATACAAGATAATATGACTTTATAATTAATAATAACTGAAAGGAAATCATAAATGCAATAGGATTCTCTAAGGGAAAGATGAATGAAGATAGCAAGAATGAATCTATAATAGACCCTTAAGATATGATAATAGACCAAAATGAAAGATAAGAGAGTAATAATATGCCTTTCACCAAGAAAGAAGGGAATTATATGGTTGGTTACTTAGCAAAGAACCTTAAGAAATGCATTTTATTAATTAATTCATTAAAAGATATAACTAATAATAATTGCATTGTAAGTCACATAATGAACCTACATAAGATGAAGACCATAACATAGAATGTATAAGAGGAAAATGATAACAGATTTAATTCTATGTAATAAATAAGAAATGTAAATTTAATGGTTAATATGTGAAAGGAAACAGAGAAAGAAAGAAAGAAATCCAAGAAAACTAAATGAATTCTTGGTGGGTATTTTACAGGAGTTAACCTTTCCAGCCTAATAGGAGAGACTAATAATCCTTGATCTCTAGCACGGTTAACGGGGGAACACTCCATCATGGCTTGCTACAAAGGTCCCGCGATCTTACTTTTTGGATTATTAGGCGTGTGTGGGGGTCATTACAAGAATCTTTTGTGAGTTACTTGGCCCTAGGGACCCCCACACTCCTTCACCCATATCTCGCCTAACCGTCTCACACGTCCTATACCTTTAATAATCCCTTGTGGGCCAAAAAGCATGAATTCTTTGTGGGCTTTTTGGCTAGAGAGACGGTAACCAGCCTATTATCTGAGGACAAGATCACCCAGTAAGGCCAAAGAGAGGTCCAACCTTCCGACCTTATCCGTTACCAGTGCAGCTTCTTCTCTCATTATCAATTATATTCTTGTTTCCTTTGGTGGTACAGCATATTATGACTTTCTAATTCTCTTTTATGTCAGTTACCAAGAAGATTACATTTATATTATTTGTATTTACTAATATTATCTCCTGTAAAACCTTCATTTATATCTCTCCATTCATTCTTTTTGTCTTATTCTTTGCATTACAGGTATAATTCTATTCTATTTTGGGTAAATGAAGGTCATAAAATCTATTATTTATGTTCTTGGGTATAAACCATTAATTATATCTTTTTAATCTTCTATTGTCGGGTCTTATCTGTCTCTCGTGGGCTGGTCTAATTCTGTGTTATCTTTGTTGGCCATTCGGGTATCTTGGTCTCTATTAATACCTTTTGTATCCCATAATTATTTGTATTTTTATTACATTTATTGTGTCTTTCTCTTAAAATCACTTAATTAATCCTGCGGTTACCCCTAATGTCCAATCACCTGACCCGCATTTCCAAGGATTATTATTGCTTTTGGACTTACCGCTTCATTAATTCCATTCTAAAGTTATTTCTCCTGTAAAATCAACCATTAAGAATTATTCTATTGGAAATTTCTTAATATTTTTATTATCTTTGGCATATTATTGCTATCTTATTGTCGTTTCTTCCGTCATGAGTCTCTTGTACAAGCGGCTTTTAAGGTTTACTTCTTCATTTGTATCTGTTGTACACGCGGATAGAATTCTCGGTAATCTTTGGTAACGGTCATAATCTTATTATTACTATTGGTTTCTACATCCACTTAATAATCCCCGCTGGCGCCCCTAGACTGACTTACTCCTGCCCACTCGTTTCTGGGACTTAAGGTTGGACAATGAACCCAGCCAGTTAGTGGACGAAAGGTTACCCGGATGGCAGCTGACAAGGTTATCCCAGTCCTAGAAGGTACCAAGAGACCAAAAGATATCATAAAATACCTTTAAAATACTATATTATATTGTGTGGTTCCTTGGTGGCAAGCGAGCGTAAAGAACAATAAAAATAGAATTATAATAATATTATGCTTGCCACCAGACGAATGAACCACACAAATAATATAATTGGTTTCTTGGTAAGGATACAAGGCCACAAGAGTATACCAGATGAGAAAAGTCCTGCTACGGCCAATAACCAAGAAACCTTAATGAATGACAATAGAAGACGAAGATGATAGAGTTATTATCCCAAAATAAGAGAATGATACACATAAGAAGATAGAAGCGTATAAATGAAAAGTTGGCATTGGACATCCAAATACCTGGAATGAACGGTTAGTCATTGGGCATTACTAAGAAGAGAATCCTAGATCCTGAAGCCTATTAACAAAGGAAATTAAAGGTGGAAATCATTAAAACTGCATAAAAACAATAATAATAGAAAGATAAGACGAATAATCCCATAATAATCATATAATAATAATTCCCGTAAACAAAGATGAAGATATTAGAAATTTAATTCACTTTATAGACCAAGACAGTCCAGCGGTTGTAATGACCAAATAAATCCAGATAGAATGATAAGATAGGAGCAATAAAATCTAAATAATATAAACCTTTAATAATAGAAATTCTAAGTAATTCTTAGTGAAAAAGGCAAGGTTGTAACCCCCAGATAGAACTCCAGATAGCAAATTACCTGGTAAATATTAGAAACATAAGAAATATTAAGATTGTAAACTTATTGGTTAATAATACACCCTTAAAATAATAAAAACAAAGAATTAAGATAATAAATGCAAATATTAAGGGATTTCTAAGAGATTCTTAGTGCCAACCATCCCAGATAAATAAAATAGGAGAATACTGTAAGTCAAAAACCAATGAATAATCATAAAATAAGAAGAAATCCAAATAAATATCATTAAAACTGAATTATTATTGAAGGAAAAGGCAATATTAATAGGAAATTAGCATAAAATAAGAAATATTATTGATATTGGGGAATGATTGGCCCTAACAAGATATGTGAAAGGAAGGTAGAAATGAGTGACAGGAAAACACAATATAATTCTTGATTTTATGACATTAAGCATGAACCGGTTGTAAGTGGATTGGTTTTTGGGTAACACCGGTTATGCCTTATAGACGGGTGCATGAACATGAGACTGAAGAAGTGAGGACTATTGAACACGAGTGTAACAGCCTATTAGCCTAACAAAGTCTCTCAAAACCTGAATAATATGAGTGTTTATGCGCCCGCATGGGCTGTGAATGTGATAGGAAGTCAACTATTTGGATTAACTTAGGCATAATAAAGTCAGGAATTATTAACTTGTGATCATAACTCTAGGATACACGGTTAAGGCTGGAGTGTCCCATACAAGACTTGGAATCGAGAATGCTTTGCTACGACAGGCTTACTCTCCTTACCCCTACCGCCTTTAACCCGTGAAGGCTGGACAATAATAATAGGCTGTGAATCTAGCATCAACCGCTGGATTGTCTCAGATAATTGGGGGTTACACGGCTTCTTTCGTCACTCTTTCGTCGCAAGTAAGCCCCAATTCACATAAGATTTACTTCTTTCATCCATTACTAGGGATTACCAGTCCACCCTTATCCAGTTCTTGCACCTCTCGCTCGCTTACGCGGCTTATCATTCGTCCCTAAACCCATTATTTATTCGTGTTCTTGTCGGCAGAAGCCTCTAAAAATGAAAATAGATTTAATTCTGAATGGTTTTTATCTTATGTTATTCTTGTTTTCTTTGTTCTTTATGGATTAAATCTCTTTTATTTTCATTTTTATTATATTTATTGGTATTTATTAAGGGTTTAGTGTCTTCATCCTTGACTTAAGCTTTCATGATTGGTTCTCAGCCTCATGGCCTTGTCTTCTAATGCTTACTTCATATTAATTCTCTTATTTCTTGGTGAATAATGGCTTGTATGTAGCTCCATAAAAATCTTCACTAATTATTAATTGCCTTGGCAGTTATCACATTTTATATTTGCATTTATTATCTTAATAATCTCTTAAGCATTCTATTTTATCTTAATAATTCAACATTAATTGTATCTTGATAATCTTGTATCTTTAATGTTAATTTTAATAGATTTATTTCTTTTATTTGGCTATTTATCTGTATCTATTTCTTATTTATTTCATTATATTTATGCTTTTATGCTCTCTTCTTAGTAATGCTTTCTTGGTTAATAAGCGTCTATAATCCTCAATTTTATTGTGTGAATCTTCTGTTCATTAGTCCCCAGCAAGGAATTATATTGTTATTATTATTTCTTAGTAACTGCAGGATCATTAATTCTTGATTCATATTATGTTGTATCTGCATCATATCCGTCTCATTCCGCCCTACAGAAGCGGTTAATCTTGGAGGTTGTGGTAGGCTGTTGAAGGTCATAAATTCATTATTTGTATGCTTTGTTAGGCGGGACGGTCTCTCGTGCCTTTAGGAAGTGCTGTAGGGTCAACCACTCACTCGATTTCTCGGTCTACATCCACTATAAAGTCCCAAAAAACCTTTCAATTTTAATGTGTTTCATTTGGTTACTCGTGTTCTCTGGAGGCACTGTCCCGGCTAACGCTTGTTGACCAAAAGCTCTAATCATATCATCCGCATGCCCCCGTTACACTCACTCCCTAACAAAGACGCCCCAAGGGGCCATTGGGCATGCGGCATATTATTATCTTATTGGCATTACAGGAATTTCATTTACATTTACAATTTCATGCATTTTCATTCATAAACCTATTGGATTATTGGTCATCCCTTGTGACGAGTACGCGAGGAACCCCATAAGATTATTATGTGTATATGCTCGCGCCAGCGCCCATCCGCGTTAACGCGTCCTACGTGAGGAGTCTTAGAGGCAACGAGCGTAGGCCCAAAGGTTACAGGTTCTTGTTTTCAGTAATAATACAGTTAATATGATTTTCTAAGGTGTTTGGGCCTACATCAGGTTCTCCAGCTACAACCGTGTAACACCTTAAATTTATTATTGATTCTGTGGTTGAATTCTCAGGTCCCATCCAGTTATTGGGCTTTCCCTTGCCAATGCGCCAGCCGGGCCTTTAGAGACTCTTGCACGCCGCGTCTTGCGCATGGGCTTGGAAACGAGGGAAAGCCCCCAAAGAGACGAATAAATGAAATAAAAAATATAAGTTTTATTGATTTTATGAAGTCTCTTTGGCCCAAGAAACACACTAAAAATATAATAAAATTATAATTTTTAGAGGTTTCTTGGAGGTTACGGGTCATATCTTCTTGTCCATTCGCCTGGCTGGTTTGTTCCCTCGGATGACCGGTCACCCCAATCTATTCTCATATCTTGGTCTAACCGTTCATTCCAAAGAATCCACTAATAATTCAATTAAAAATTTAATTTTTATTGATTCTTTGCCCCTAAGGTAACAACTAAGTCCAAAAACCTGACTGGGAATCTAAGAAGTTAACCGCTTCATTCCATTCTGTTACCACTCACGATTACAATATTCTTCTATTTTATATGTGTATTGGGCGTGTCTTCCCTCTCGTCCCTTACACACGCCCAATAATGAAGGGTTAGCAGCTGTAAGGCATAGAAGAAGCGAGGTAACTGTGAGGCTGGGGCACCCGCTCCCTCTCTCCCGCGTCTCTTGGGCCTGCTTTGGCCCCTTCCACCCGCATGAGCGAGCCTAGCGTGTGCACGCCTCCGGCGGAAGGAAGGCTAGCGAGAGAGGATGCGGGTGGGCCTAGCGGAGAGAGAGAGGGATGATACGGTGGATGTAGGGTCAAGAAGGTAGCAGTGTCCCGGTGGATCAACCTCAAGATCTAGCATCAACCATTAGGCGGGACCAACTTTCTCATTTTATTATGCCTCTTTCACTTGTCTCTTTCTCTTGGACATTCCCTTATCTGCCTCACTTTGGTTCATTTCTTGGTTATAAGAGGTTATTCTTGTCCTAAAGGCACCTAAGATACCAAAATTAACATTAAATTTTAATTGTTTCTTTGTAGGTGTGTTCACTCTTCTTAGCTGCTTTCATCCGTCTATCTGGGACTTTCCTTCGTCCTTGGAGGTGCCTTTAGGGCCCATTCACTCATATTTTGGGGTTCTGTTCCCTCAGTTTCTAATCCTATCCTTCACTCGGTTACTTGGATTATCTTCATTTTATGATCGTTTCTGAGGATTTCTCCCGCTACATTCATGCACATAAGAAATTATATTGTTGAAGGGAATGTAGCGGCCAATATTAACCATTAAATGTACAAAGAGACACAATAAAATATAATTGCTTTTATGACCAGATCAACCATAGAATGTAGACTGACGAAGTTAACCTGTTGTAGGAGGCTGGGCCAACATGAGGATACACACAATAGAATTGAAAATGAAATCCAAATAGTAAGCATGGAAGGTTGGCCCAGCATTAAAACACATAATAATTCTTGATTGTTGGACTGACTTACCCCGGATTACCCATCATAAAGACCCAGAATAGGATAACAGCCAAGAAGCAAGAATGAATAGATGGAGCGGTTATGCCAAGTACACGATTGCGGCTGAAGAAGGCAAGTCTTTCTACGTTAACCGCTTAAAGTAATGAATAAGATAAGAGAAATATGCTAAGAAATATAATTGGCAAAGAGATTTAGCAGGGAAAACACCACCAAAGATTAATAAAAATAGAATTTCCTTCATTAATAGAGCGTATAAGAGGCAATAAGATCACCAATCACGAATAAAGGATGAATTCAGCCAAGATGCAGATACAAGAAGTTAACATCAGATATTAAAAGTAATAAAAACCATTAAAAAAGATAGAAATCCTTAAAAATATAAGATTTTCTTTGTCCTAAAGGCTGTAGCGCAAGAAGCGCGGGAAAGAAGGGAAGGTGGGAGGAAGTTAGTAAGTTATGTTATTGGAGGTGAACGAAAGTAATCCCAGAAATAATATTAACTGTAGGATTCACTCGTGTTTATTGGCCTTAGTAACACATCATAAAGAATCTAAGAAGAGTGAATGGATTGGAAAGGAGAATTAATATGAAGATATCCAAAAATCCTGTAAACATAGAATGCAAACAAAGGAAGCAACTAACATAAAATAAGATATTATATTGGAAGTGTGAAAGGAAGACTGAATCTAAGCAATAAAACTCCAGGAATGAAGATACTTAACAAGAGAACTATAATAAGAAAATAATATTAAAAGAGAGACAAATAGCAATAGAAATCCCAATATTAATAAGAAAGCATAAGAGGTGAAAGAACTTAATAAATAGAATTAAATGAGACATAACATAAAAGAAAATCATTAATTCTTAGTGGTCACCAATGGAAATCTGATGGGCTTTCTAGGTTTAAACGGTTAGACTGGGGGAAGGAAGTAGCAAATAATATTGGATGTGACTCAACAGAAGATCGCAAGGATTGGATACAAAGAATGAGTGAAATCTTAATGAGTTTATAGTGACGGAAGGATTAACCCGTGATAACAGATGCCAAGAAAGAAGGAGCGTGAACACTGCATCAGAGATTCCAAGACACAAGATTCACCAAAATTCCTTAATAATATCTTCTTGGTTCGTCTGCCTTGTCCATATCCCTCGCATAGCCGCCTAGCGGCCAGCAGACGAACTAAGAAGAATACAATAATATTAAGAAATCTTGTGCTTGAGAATGGCTGGTAAGATCCTGTCCCACCTACATCAGTTCAACCTCACTGTCACCCTCAGAACCTTTCCACCGCTTGCGAGGGCCATCCAAAAGGCAATTAAAACACATAAAAATGAAATTTAATTGAGATTTTATGTGAGTTTATGCGGCCTTTTGGCTTACACCATTCATTTCCTTCCTTCGGGTGCCTTGCACACGCCTATTATTCCCTCCCAAAGGTATAAATGGATTGGGTGGTAGCAGCCCATGAGTGAAGGTGTGAGAGTGTGTCAGGGCCTTACAGGTACCAACTTAATCTCTGATGGGCGATTCCAAGGCTTGTATGCGTGCCAGCGCTTGCGCTTGGCCCAAAAGAGACACATAATAATCCTTGGAATCGCATGCCAGGTATAATCTCGTCTAAGAGGCTCTAGTAAGTCCCTAAGGATTCAACTTTCCTTGCTTATTTGGTACACAATGGAGGCTTGTCTCACGGCCACGAGTGATCATGCGTTTCTACTTCCTTGCTTATGGGCGTGCTTAGGCCGCACGCGAGCATACACCTACAGAAATAAAAATAATTGTATTTTATTGAGATTAATGATCCCTAGCACACACTCAAGATCTGGTACGTGGATCCACCAAGATGACCCGCTACACGAACGAGAGAAGGATGGCCCCTTGGAAGGAGTGAACATTGCATGATTTTTATTGTGTTACAACCTTCTCTTATTCCATTTATTACTTTCTTTGTCTTCTATACACCATTATAAATCTCTTCATTCATCATTTCCTTGGTTTATTATCAGGGGTTATTCTCTTATCCATCCCTCGGTCTTAAGGTCATAAAATATCTTAATTATTTCGTCTAAACGTTCATTCTAATGGCCAATAGGCTGTATAAAACCCCAAAAGATCCCAGAAATAACAATAAATTAGAATTATTCCTCTAAACAAAAGATATAAATTCACAAATTAATTCATGAAATTCATATTAATTCTTTGTACCGGATGCCCAAGAAGCGTGTAAACTCTGGGAGGAGAATGCAAGAAGTGTATTGGCCAGAAGACTTGGGACCTTTCAGCCACTTACCCGAGCCTCATTTCTCTCGCTTGTGTGCATGGGTGATCTTGGTAACACAGAATCCTTCATTATTAATGACTCAAGAACACGAGATTATATTGGTTGATATGGCCCAGTTACCACTTAGAAAGCATAAGAGATGACAGGGAATCCCAGATGTGGAAGAGACTCAAAGAATGAAGCAGTGGAAACTTGTCTCACTTATACCTTCCTCAATAGACCGTGGCACCTAGAAAGTCTTACAATCATAACAGCTGTTAACCTTTCTAATGACCAATGATCACCAGTCAGGTTGGGACTTTATTGTTACTGTAGGGGCCTGTTAAGGACAAGATTAACCTGTAATAATAGGGGCCAATGATCCATCGTGTGTAAGCAGCGCTAGCGCGTGTAAGAGAGGCATATAATGCATGATCATTGGCCCCGGGGGAAGTAGGCCACAAGAGTGACACAAAAGATTAAAAGAAATAATTAATATCTGATGTGGCCTACTTACACCTTCCATAACTGACCCGGGAGACAAATCTCATGACTGTTGACCACTAACAAGACCCACAAGAATCCTGTAAAATAAAATAAATGTAATCTTCATTCTTGGGGTCTGATGGTAACTGTAAGCAGCGTACAAAAGGAAAAGGAAACCAGAACATAAGATGAATAAGATGACCCCAAGAACACTATTATAGCTTCTTGCGTCCTACGTCCGCTGGCGAAGCCTCCAAGAGACGAATAAAATAAATTAAATTGTAAATTTAGGGGATTTTATGAAGGCTCTTGGCAATAATAACCCCTAATAAGAGATACAAGAATAAAAATAATGAGATGAAAACCATAAAATAACTTAAAAATAGAATTAAATCTAGAGAATGCAGCGGTTGGACTGGTCTCTAAGCCGGTTAGTAACTCAAGACATTAAGACTCAGCCCCAGATCAACCATTACCCCGGATTATTAATGAGATGACCACAAAACCCTCATATAATTCATGAAAAGATCCACAAAATAACACAGAAATAATATAAAATTAATAATAAGACAAGAAAATAATATAAAAATAGCAATCATAAGAGCAATAAAAGATATAAAATATAAGAAAATAATAATAATAAGAGAATTATAATAACATAAAATATTAATTATTAGAGGTGAACGTTAGCATGGCTTCCTTCGGGTGTCCGGTACAAGAGTCTTTGACCGTAAATAAGATAATAAATTTAATGTAGTTTCTGGGGTACACGGGGCCCCACCTAGCAAATAGCAACAATAAAAATATAATTTTATTCTTTTATTTGCTTGGTCGTGGCCCCTGAAGAGAGAAAATTGGTCACCAGAAGATTGCAAGGTTTTCATCTTTTTAGAGGCATATAATTCATTTTATTTCTTTATTTACAGGTAATATTCTTCTTTCCTTGGGATCTTGCTCTCGATCTTAGGTTCATGTTCAATCTTAATGTCTTATATTGTGTGATCCTAAGGCAAGAATGCTTCTATCTTGGTCATTAAAGGTTAATAATTGGTGAGCTGTCTGGGATTATAGAAGTCCTTGTATTGGCCAGTGAATCTTGGATGTTACCTTCACTCATGCACATGTGCCCAAAGAAACTAAAAATTAAAATTAATTGTATTTTTAGTGGAGTTTGGGGGCACATGTGGGGTGTTTG
>Ga0099819_1074709_pt1 | contig 15172 bp, 7 predicted proteins | sample SidTnscriptome_FD_81129 | JGI IMG/M metagenome (GOLD analysis project Ga0099819, IMG submission 81129) | Coral microbial communities from Puerto Morelos, Mexico - Siderastrea T A metatranscriptome (Eukaryote Community Metatranscriptome) | ecosystem: Host-associated > Invertebrates > Cnidaria >...
ATTCATATTGAAAATTGAATTGGAAAGGGTGTAGACCAGGAGGATCGAAACAGAATTTCATAATGGGCTCGTTAATAAATAAAACAGTAGAGCAGGTCCCAATTGTTCTCTGGGTTGTGTGCCAAAGTGGAGATATCACTAACTTTAAAAATAAAAACAAAATTAAATTATACCGAAAAGGTATTTATAGTAATCAGAAAACGCCCTTTTTCGGTGGTTAACTCAGTTAACACTTTTTATAATAATGTAGGGCCATGTGAGAAACATTGGCTATCGTAATAAAGTGATCTTGTGAGACTCGTTTGGACTTGGGTTACATTTGCTAGAAGCGCTGTGATTAAAAAGATGTGGACGTAAAAAAAAAGCATTTTCCCGCTCACTCATTTTTCTTTTTTCTTTGCACCGCAGGTCGAAGATGAAGCTAATAATAACAATAGCTCTTGTCCTCTCCCGATCACTGACACTCAATACACGGAAGCCGGATCTAAACGAGAGTCTTTATGTGCCAGGCGAAGCCTCGCAGGAGAGCGCAGATAGCTTAAGCGAAGATGGTTTTTATGAAAATCGTTCTAACGATGAGTCCTGGAAACAGCTAAATCGCTTCTTGCAGGGTCGAGACAGCCCAGTGTGTCACGTGCTATCAGTACCTTGGAATGAAGCTAAAGACCGCACTAAACGTCAATATCTTAGAAAAGCTGAGCAGTGCGTTTCAGCAGTGCTAACTGTCCTAGCTCCAGAAGATTCGAAGTGCTTGTGGGAGGAATTATGTGAGGGCAGAGGGAATCTGAGAATGACTGGTGGTAAAAGTCGGAAAGATTTAGAGCTCCTTGATGCTTTTGCCGAGAGCTATTCAAATGCTCAGCACTGGAGTACTCGTCGACAAATACTCTCGATCCTAGCTGACAAGCTGTCTTTCAAAGAGCTGAAAGAATTTCTTCCAACAGTCACCAGTTACTGTTATAACATTGCCCGACAACATGCCCTGCTACACGGAAGAGGAGAACCGATTCCTAGCCACGAAAACAGAAGAATGAAAGTTGACCAAGGAAAATTAGAAGATTTCATTTTGCTCATCACAAGCCCACCCGTTGTGCAGGATGTTCCTTTTCGCGAAAGAATGTTGAAGTTATCAACTGGTGAAGTTATACAAACCCTAAATGTTATCAGATTAATGATACCGGAGCGAATAATTCAGCAGTATCAACAGTATTGTAGTAAGAGAGACTTCAAGCCTATGAGCAAACGAACACTGCAGAGAGTCTTGAATGACTGTTCAGCGTCAGTAAGGAAGTCTTTACAAGGACTTGATAATTTTTCCGCCCAAGGAGCTGAGGCATTTGATGAGCTGGACAAGCTGGTCGATAAACTGGTTGATTGTGGCAAAACGCAAGTGTGGGCCAGAGAGATAAAGCAACATCTCCACTCATAAAAGCAGTATCTTAAGGGTGACTACAAGGTATTTTATCTCATTAGAAACTTTAGTGTGTAGTATGGTTTGAAAATTATTATGCAACTAGTTTATCTGTTTAACAAGATAAGGTCACAAAAAACTGAAAAAGTCCAGTTTAAAACTTGTGAAACTATCCTTTCAATATCTGAATACAAATGCATAATATCATGGTTATATGTACTAGTCCCGGGTCCCCTCGTGTGATATTGGCACTCTAAGTAAAGTACATAGCGACTGTTGATAAACGGAAATCGGGAATATATTTCTAATATGGACGAAAAATCGAAGCAAACATCAGACTGTTCAATGAAGTAAAAAAATGACTAAGGCGAGTGCCTCAGTTTGCCTCAAAGCGGCCTTTGGCCCTGGTGTTTCTTCGAGTAAGCGCCCGGCAAATTAGAATCAGAAGGGATCTCTTAGTGGAGGGTAGGAGTTTATTTGAAAGGTGCTTATTCGAATAAACTGCATACGTAACAGCATTTATGATTGCGACGTCTTCGGGGTATTTCAGGTTCATGTGGCTGAGTCTTCGAGCATCGCTGAACACTGTAGGACTTACGCCCTCAGTGATTCAGCTGATTCCGATGTTCAAGAACACTGCAGTCATTTACACAATGAGTCATGCCCACACTGTTGCCAGTTACAAGAAGTCCTAAGTACCTTGGAAAGTGAGTGTTCTAGTGTCGTCTGTAATGACGAAGAGAAAGTGGACATGCTTCATGCAATGAAGCAAGCAAGAAATAACATCAGCAGCTGGAAAGTGCATCAGTTGCGCGCTGTTCACCAAGATGAGGCCAAAGGTTCTGTTCTAGCGAACCTCAATAGCAAATCTGAGGTATTCCTGGTCCAGGACTGGGCGATGAAATTTATGCCGCGCAAATTTCGAGAGCCGCAGTCAGACTGGTTCACAAAGCGCGGCTTGCTGGCATATAACAGTTGCAATTAGGAGGTCGGAGGAATGCGAACAATTTGAGTCCCAAACATTTCTACGTCTTTCAAAACTGTTCACAAGACAGCACCGTCGTGGCCTCTACAATGCAAGATCGCCTTCTTTCACTGAAGAAGGAAAAGCCGGAATTAGAAAAGGCATATTACAAGCAGGATAATGCCGGCTGTTATCGCAGCGGACTTGCAATCATTTCAGCTAAACTTGCTGGTGACATTGCTGGGGTGGCCGTTGTGCAAAACGACTTTTCTGACCCTCAGGGCGGCAAGGGAGTGTGCGATCGCCAATCATCAACTATCAAGGGAAATGTAAGAAGATATATTAACGAGGGCCACAATGTGACCACAGCTACTCAGCTCAAAACTGCCACAGAGTCTGGTCCAGGATCATGCCCAAAAGCAGGCTGCGTCGCACTCAATCCATCAACTCCCAACGTCAAGTGGGATGGTACAAGCTTGCTGAACAATTTCATGGAGAGCCTTCAATGTGGGAAAACGGGCGAAACCGGGACTTTTTGAAAACGCTGATGTCAAATAGTCATGTATTCTCTGTCAAAACAAAAGGTTTAATTAGCTTAACAATAGCTCTGTGCATCCGTTGTTACTCTGGGTGCGATGAAGCGTATCAATTTCAAATTTACCTGCGTTAATGTGGACGGAAAACATTTTACGCGACATTTTCAAGTTTCTCTGTTTTCAAATTTACCCAGGTCAGTGTGGACGGGGCCTAAAAAGCATGAAATAATCTCTTCAAGAAATCAAGTTGGAAATCAAAATACAGAAATGTTGTCACTAAATGGAACCGTAAGCTTAAACTCTAGCTGCAAGACTGATCTAAGATTTGCCAAAATCTGGTATTGTTGTATTTTGAGGAGTGGGGAAGCTTAGCGATTGTGGCAAGAATTTTTTAAGCTGCAAAAAATACTGATATCAATTTGCCTTAAGTGACTCACTGCAAATCGACTGAAATTTCAGTCGGGTTGGGCCCCGTGCTGCTCATGACACTCACTTAGTGGACTGCCCTTGAACTTGACCTTTCACAACTGGCTAGTAGCGGCGCAAAGCTTCACATCCGTATGGCCTTTTTATTTTTACAGCAAGTTAACTGGATAATTCCCTTTTATTACAGCAGAACCTCATATAACAACACATCAACAATTCAACGTGATGTGACTTCATTTGATCCGACGAATTTGTGTTTACCAGCTACGGTTCGATATGATGGCGGCGAAGTCGCTCGTTTGTGACACAAATGAAGGGACGATTAAAGTATGTTTGACTTACTTGTGTCGGCAACCTTCTTGATAAACTCTATTTTGACAACGCTTCAAACGTTTAAAACTTTCAACTCGAATTAAATGAGTTGTCTTTGGCCGAAAAATAAATTTATTCTATCATTGCGTGTTATGTGTCACATGCTGAGTTGTTATTTTAAGACCGCTGAAGTGTAATTTATCCAACTTTCATCGAAGATTGTACAAAATTGCCACTAGATCCCACACATTTGAAGCCGTAAACTTAAAAATGAACGACTGGACTCTCATTGGTTAACATATCAGAGGATTTGAAGCACTACCGGTCAGCTTTTTCCGTAGCTGGATTTGGGTTATTTTAGACGTTCTCTCAAATGGGAAAAGTGTGTCTACTTAGTCAAGGACCAGTTCGCTGAGAAATAACCAAAGACAAAAATAACAACTATGTTTCCACTGAGGAAGAGTTAATCTATGCAACTGATATTGGGAAAGATTCACAGCGATGAATACGTCTGTATAGCATGAAGCTGAAAAGTGTAAAATTTTAAATCGTCGAGTAGTGAAATCTGGGCTTCCGGTACAATAACCGTTTTTCATGGATTTCTGCCGCTATATTGAGTATTTCAAACAACTAATTTCATTTCTTTTAGTTACATACCTAGGCCTTCAAACTGACAAAGTATGAGCAAAGTCGAGTTTTCGACCGTGGCCACATTTTTTAACTTTTCTTTGATTTTTAGTGACGCACACTCTTAAAAAGGTTTTTGGGAGAAGCACTTGGTATGTGTGTTGTGGCCAACAAGAGAGAAAGGAAGGAAAGAATTGAAGATGAACAGAAGGATTCTTTGTGATGGAGAAACGGCTACCTAAATTGGAACGATTAAGCGCTTTAGGGCTAAATTCGTCCCAGTTTTTATACTAGACGATTTTAAACATCTGAGACGTTAAAGTCGTCTGTTAAGTGTGACGTTCTGTCGCACTTAACAGAAGACATTACTATCATCAGACGTTAAAGTTGTCTGACTCATATTCCGTTTTTATACTATACGTTTATGTCGTCTCCAGACGATGTTAACGTCTCTATCTCACATTACGTTCCTCGTAGACTAGTTATATTGATGCATCAAATGCAGTGCTTTTTACTGGATCGCGTTATGACCCCTATTTCACATCCCTAGTTTAATTTTAGCTTGAATGGAAATGAGGTGTTGATTTGTACTTTGCTTCTTGCAGCTTGGATGTGATGGGTAACGCCCCATTTTATTCCTGCATTCCTTCTTGCCCCTTCTTTGCTTTTTTTTGGCTAACAGTAACACTGCCTTTACTGCGAAGGGTAATAATGTCTTCTTGCAAAATAAAAAGAAATCACCCTGAGGAATAATCAATCACCGAAAAAGAGGACATGGAGCTCTTTAAAGTGATGACAATCTTTTTAAGGTTGAGATTCTTTCGATTTGCAAAAGACAACCCTAAGTTTGATGAAAAATTTAAACCAAACCGTGGACTTCAAATGGAGTTTACAAGACCTGATTTCTATAATTTTTGTAATTTTGTTTGCAAAGCCGCTTCACTTGTGATAAACTGGCTGCCATCAACAGAACTGAAGTGTCTGCAAAAACTACATGTATGTTTTCACACGCAACAAAATCAAGTTTTTTACTTGTAGAGGCACATGTCTTGTTAATATGAATAAAATTTTTGGCTGGAAATGCTTTTTGTTGGTTGTTCGCTCGTCGTTCTGTCGATCATTCTGGAAATGCTTTCTGTCGATCGTTGAAAGCAGTTCAAGCGACGATGGTTCTGCTGGAGTAGCTTTTCTTTCGTGGACTTGGCAGTTCTAACTTAAATCTTTCGGTCGTTGCTCTGCCCAATCTGCAAGAAGAACCACGTGCAGTTGGAGAAAGATGGTGACGGAAAAATGGAATTTACTTCCCTGCTGCTGATCAGTTGTACCGGAAGAAAGTGTAAATTCTCAAAGAAATTTTACTCTTCTTCAAAAGTTGGAAACTCTCAGGCATTTGAAGCAAATCGGAGAATTGTTCTTGCTTCCAGAAACATTGGTGTTGGGCATCAAGGGCTTGTAAAATTCGCTGGTACTATGAACATGCCTCCACCTATGAATGAAAATGCCTACAGGGATGTTGTTGAAGCTGTATGAAAAGCTGCTCAGAATGTTTGCCAACAAAGCACGAGAGCTGCTGTTGAGGATGTGGAGTTATTATGAACCAGAGACAGATGGAGTTTTTGACATTGCAATATCAGGGGATTGAACTTGGAGCTACTCATCCATATATGGAATAGTCACTGCCTTGTCCACAGTAACTGGCAAGGTAATTGCAGAGAGCGTACAGTGTGGAGGAAAAAGAGGGAACTCAGGAATTCCAAGACTGGTGGGAAGGCCACCAACATATTTGCCAAGCCAATCACCTTGGATCCTCCGTCTCAGTGGATGCCTCTGGCCTTCTAGCCATATTTCAACGATCAGTTGAAAATTACTCCATCCATAACACCGACTTTTGGATCATGCAGACAGCAAGGCCCACAAGCTCATTGTGGATGAAGCTGTTTCTGGGGCAAGACCAGTGTCAAAGTTGGAAAGCGTCAAGCATGTCCAAAAACGACTGGGATCATGCCTTTGTTCGCTAAAAAAGCAACTGGGTCAGTCACGACTTGAAGATGGAAAACCAATCGGAGGCACTGGAAGGCTTATGAAAAGCAAAATTGACTAACCCCAGGTCTATTATGGTAATGCCATACGTAACAACACCCATGATATCCAGTCAATGGAGAATGCTGTCATGGCTACCACACTCAATCTACTGATGAAAACCCTGACCACGACTTGTGCCCCCCTGGAGAAAATTCATGGTTTGGATTTCAAAGGAAATTGGCAAGGGGAACATCAGATTATAGCACACACTTCCCCTGCCTGCAGCTGCTGTTGATGCCCTCAGTTACAAAGATCTGTTAGGACGCTGTCTCCATTGTGGCATTCAAAATCAAAACGAGACCATAGATGCACTTATTTGGCAATGTGCTACAAAGAAGATTCACTCTGGCTTACCAACAGTTGAGCTTGCAGGTTACCTTGCAGTGTCCCACTTTAATAATGGTGCCACTTCAATCAAATGTGTCCTGAAAGAGCTAGGAATAACTCCAGGACTCCACTGCAACCATGCCTGCAAAAAGCTGGACTACAAAAGAGAACGACATGCTCACAGAAAGAGCTCTGATGAGCCAAAGAAGCGAAGAAAACAAATAGGGAATTTGAAGAAAGGCTTCAGTGGCCATTTAGAATCAATTGAAGGACCACAGTTTGAAGCTGGAGCCTTCCAGGACTGAACTGTGCAAAAGTTGCTTTTAACAATTTGAATTGCTATTTTCCCACATTTCGTTGTTCAGATCAGTTCAATCACGGTAAACATCATATCTCAAAAACTATTTCAATGAATTTTTCACAGGTTGTTTATTATGCAGAGATCTGTGCAAAGACCTATTTTTAAAGGGTTTAAGAGACCTCATCACGACTTGCTGACATTTTCCAAATGAATATTGTGCAGCTTTTTCTATGTTCAAAGTCAAGGTCTAATTCTTGATCAAAATGCAATTTCATTATAAGAGTAGATCATTGCATAGCTCTCAGAGAGAAATGACAGTATAGCAAATTTCAACTCTCCATGTTAAAGCAGAATAGTTACTGTATTCAGGGATACCCCTATTTCTGGCCCTTCGGAAATGGGTGTGGCATGTAAAATGGGTGTGTCTCCTTAGAAATTTGAGTTATGCACCCCAAACTTATTTCGAATAAATCATTAAGGCCTAGTAAATGCTATGGTTTAAATCAATTACCATGATTTTGTGAAAGAGTGATGGCAAAAATTTTGTCAAAATAACCTTTTTTAGACTATCGAGCCACCTTAAGTGACAAAAGCAATGTTTTGTGGGCACAGTCTTATTAGCATATCCAGGTTGAAATTTAATATACAAGCAGCTCTCATGCACATGCGGAAAGTTTCAGCAATTTTCGTTTTCAAGATTGTTTTCTGCCTTATACTTGATACAAAAACCATTGTTTTTTATCAGCATACGTTAAACTGTTCCTGTGTAAAAAGAATTTGGGGCCCTGCAAAGTTTAGTTATCTACTTCGCATTTGGGTTGTTTTTACTGCTCTTGACAAAACTTAACTTATGTGGAACACCCAAAAACACACAGGAGTCAATGGGTTAATATAAATGTAACACGAATCAGCATATTTGGTTCAAGCCACGCTCTTTCCAAGTACGTCAACAGGTTTTGTGAAAAAAATTCATTTTAAAAAAAAATTTCATTTTCATACAGCTTAGGGATGTAAATGTGTAGGGAACATGGAATCCTGGGAATAAAAAATGTCACAGATTGTTAAGGGAGACTGGTGCCCTGTTCAGGCTAGGCCACACAGCTCAAACTACAAAGCAATCTCGCACTTTGCATTGTTCATGCAGGCTCTGTGAAAGCCAAAAAATGGCTTGAAAAGGTGTTTTCCTAGCTTTTTCTCACGCATTTCCACTTAAGAATAGTTCATAGCTTCTCGGAGAGTGGACAACACTTCATTTTTCCCTGCATTGCTCAGAAATTTGGGTCAATTGGCAAGTCAAACAGTCTACAATGTCAGGTACGTGTTATTATATTAAAGTGCTCCTTTTAAATTATCATGTGTTCGGTAAACAGCTTTTAAGAGCTTTTCCGATCGATCATTAGCTTGATGTTTCATTTTTTGGTTAGTCCAGTGGTTAATTTATTTGTTATTTTCATTCCGGTTGTAAACAGCCGAGAGATGGGCACATAGGTCAGTAACTAAGGTTGATTACTTTACGTGATTCTTTAAACAAACGTTACAAAAGCGTTGCAGTTTTTGTACACTCAACTGAAAATCATGTGATTTGTTGGCCAAGTAAAAGGGTAGCAAAGCATGTTTTTCTTTTCACAGCATTGCTGTTTAAATTAATATTTCAAACATTTCTTGCTTAAAGTGAGAAATTCAACTGAAGGCTTTTCTCCAAATGTTGATATTGGCAGATAAGCTTAAATTCTTTTATGTAGCATCATTTAACTGTTATTAACATCTCCAACTCGTTTGTTGATGCAACACAGGAAAAGGAAGAAGATTGTGTAATACCACCAGCAGATACTTCTTGGCTGGCTAAAAAAGAGCCAAGGACATGGTGACCTCTAACTCAACCAAAGTCACCCAGAAAAAAGGTAGAGATGGTTCAAACTTTGGTAGACAGTCCAACAACAAGAGGAATCGTGGGAAAGTAAGGTTTGGTGCAATCATCACCTGACAAGCTAAATGTAGAGGCAATGAAAAGTGTAATGGCAGACGTGGAAGATGGGTTGCCAAAGGTTAAAGCACCAGAGTCAACTGATCAAAGAGCGACTTATAGTGTAGTAAAAAGCAGTTTATAGTGTAGCACAATCATTGGCATTTGAAGCAGCTGCCTTGTCAAATAGCCATCAAAGCCGAGTTGCAAAGCTGGTGGGGATAACACGTTAGCAATTGTCCGGGGAAATTGCACAGAGAGAATAGATTTTAAAGGGCACCACCGCTTGCTGTGGCGTGAAAAAAGGAAAGCAATGATGGATGCTGTCAAAGAAAAAGATAAAAGGCTTTTTCATGACAACTTGACTCATCAAGCCAGTCACCCTTCAAAAGAAGTAAGATTTGTTGCACTGAAAATATGAGCTGCTTAGATTCATCAAAATGCACACGTCACATGCTTGAGTGACGTTCACTTCAATTATTCTACATTTTATGGTAATAGCTCTTTCAAGCTCATTGCATTTCAGTTGAAGCCATACACATGAATTGTGACTAACAAATGCTTGGAGTTTCCGTGATACAAGAAGTTTCTCTGTTGAAGTGTTGTTTTTAACTTACCAACCAATCGACATGTGCATACACCCCGTTACGACACCTTTGGTCACCTTTCCTGTTGTCTTGCTGAATTCTAGGTGACAAATTGAGAGCTGCCTTTTCCGAAACATCCCATGCTAAGGAAGAGCAAGATGCAGCCAGGGCCAATGTTAACACTTGTATGGCTACTTTAACTTACCAGAAAACTTTCAGCAACCGACAACATTTCTGGAGACATTACCCTCAAGAAACAAGTGTTCATTTACATTCTAACATAAAATGACGTTCAATTCCGTCCAGGGCGCACTTTCAAGAAAGTTAAAGGAAAAAGAAAAACACATTCCATCTAAAGAACACTAACACAATGTTAAAACCTTACAAGGCACTGCAGCTCTGTCTGTGATGAGTGCCAGGGAAAACGCAATTCTTGTGTGAAACCTGAGTTTGTAAACAATTGGCGGGAAATAGAGATGTCTGAGCAAAACCAAGACGCTGCTGATACCAAAAGTCCATTGAATGCCAGATCTGGTGGCTGGAAGTAATGCAGCACTGCAGAAGCTGACAATGCCTGCTATGATTACTACCTCCTCAAGATTTCCAGACCTGATGCAGTGCGCTTATCTTCTGACACCATTGACAACTACAGTGCAGCTTGTCATAAGGGTGTGTTTATTTTTTAAGGTAACTTTTTCTTTAAAGGTAATATTACAGAAGATCAGTATCACAACCATGAGTCCATAATCCGATGCAGCTAGCAGAAAGAGACATCACCATCAGAGCTCTTTAAATATTTTCAAGAGCTTCTGAAAGGGTATCCCAGCCACAGCTTCATGGCAAGATGCCAAAGGGAGCAACTTGACAATCTGTTAGATAATTTACCTCAGGGACACGTCGTCTGCATCCACAGCTATTCAGAAGGGTACACCTGCAGGGAATACTTTTACATTGCTAAAGTTTCCCTGCATGTTACTATCCTGTATCATCATGCTGTAGAAGCTGTGGATGGCTTTGCAAGCACTGAAGATTAGCCACACACCGTCAAGGAACGTGTGTTGTAATATTGGATGACCCTGTGCAAGAGCATGGCAAAGTTCACAAAGTCAGGGAACTGATCCACAGCTACCTAAAAGACAACCTTGATTATAATTTGGTAAAAATGAACGGGTTCACTGATGGATGTGCTGCCCAATATAAATCAAGGCACTGCGTGGGTGACCTATCTTGCTCCCTTGCAGACTTTGGCTTCCGCACACAGAGATCTTACTTAAAGATTAAACTTTTATTACGAGCATTCATTCACAGAATGTGTTGCAACCTTCTATGTAGCAAACACCAGGCTTGCCTTGACGTTTTCACTAAGACCTTTGCTTTTTGTGCTAAGCATTTCCTTTTATAGGACATATCAGTGGCACTCAGTTTTGGTTTGGCAATGTCCTTTGAATTGCTGAAAAGGCAAAGCCATCTTTCCTTCTGTTTCTGTTCACTCTTTTACCAAAGGGATCACTGCCCTAATAAATCAAAGTAGCAGAAGAAAGAAAGAAGCAGGGGAAGTGTTTCTTCAGATTCAAAAAAACTTTACAAAGAACTGTCTGAACACGACCCAAAATCAACTGAATCCAACAAAGCGAGCACGTCAACTGAAACTACAACAGCAAGAAAAGCCCCTTTCATACATCGTTGGGCAAGTGAAATCAGTTAGCCCTTTCAAACAAAATAGAGAAGGTACCAGATTACGCAGACGTTACCTTGCAAGTACAAGGACCAAAAAACGGAAAAGTGTTTGTTTCTTGGATACCAAAGACCAACTTCTATTGGAAAAGAAAAACAAAGAAAACTACAGTCAAAAGTTTGAGATATAACGTAGCAAAGGATTGCAAGACAATCTATATAAAAGATGTGACACACATATCTCTAAATTAAGAAACACTGCTTCAATGTTTAACCAGTGGTTGTCTTTGAAAGACGCCACAATGTGAACCAGCAGCACTTGTAAACATCAAAGCTAAAGTTGTTGATCTAGGCATAATGCAAATCGTGTGTCAAGGAGTTGAAAATGGCAGAGCGTCATCACTGTTGGCAAAACCACTACAACACTCATTTTGTGGGACAAGATGGTACAGCTGTGGAAAGGGTTTCAACATTGAATAAGTAAGAGAACGAACCAGAGATGAGCAAAGATTTTCAAAATTACTAAAAATACAGCGACCTCACTCAAAAGTGAAGATTACCTAAACAATGTAGCTACCATAGAAGCAATAGTTGAAAGCAAAAAGGAAACTATCACTGTTTCCAAAATGAAATAAATTGAGCAATATTGTGTGCCAAAAGCCTGTCCGAATGGTAACAAAAATATCGTTCAGAACAATGTAAATTATGTCATTCCTTGTTACTTCAGAGACTGTTTGGTGACTATCTTTTGGGATACAAGAACTGTAAACTGTCATGGTGAAAATGGTTGTTTATGATTTTCTTCATCAATGTGAAAAAAAAACGCAGTCCATGTAGTTTTGTTTCAGAGCAATCTCGTTAAGTTGCCAAAATAAAGAAGTATATGATAAGGACTTTGCATGCTCTCTGTTGCAAAAATTGAAAATTAGCTTACAACACGAAACACAATGCAACACTGCTCTCAGCATCAAATGGTTGTGATTGAGTAATGTGGCTACTGTGAGAAAGAATACATCTTTTGTGCTGTATCACACATTTTCTTGTAGTTGTCAAAACAATTTTACGTTCAAATTAGGGGAAATACTGATAGTGCCGAGTGAACCCAAAGAAGAATACTGTTGTTATAGTCGAATAAAGAGAATCGACTAATTCACGAATCACTTAAGAAAATTCGTTAATTTCTTAGTCTAAGTAATAAAAAGCAAGTTGGATTTGTAACCGTGCCCACTTATGTCATACAACTCATGCACAAAACATCACTTGGAAGCTTGACCCTGAAAGGCTGAAGAACGACAACCAAACAATCCAGAGATATCGAATCACTGACTGCCGAAGAGGTAAGTCAAGTGTCGGCAAGCCTACAGGAATCGAGGTAAGAATGACCAGTGATGATCAGAAAGGAAATTGGATAAAGCTTGGATAAAGCTTTGCCTTCACGGATTCAGTGTTGAAGACTTAAATTTATCTATTGGGTTCACACCCCCTTTGAAATTCTGAGAGGGAAATATTTCCCACCCTGAGGGAGCAGGTGATACAGTTTGGCAGCATGATCTGCCTACTAAGAAAGCAGGCGAGTTTTAAGTATGCTAGTGACAAGCACCATGGGGCTTAAGTGGTGCTTGTGCAGCTGCAGCTGCAGCTGCACTTTCACAGAGGAGCAGAAATCAGAAAGAAAATGTGGAAAGACTTTCTGTTCCACATGGGTCACATACAAGCAGCTCAATTCGCGTCAAGGACAGAAAGAGAGTACATAAGGCTGATAGCCAAGCTACAGCAAAAGAGAAAAAAGCATCGCCAGGGCCTAGAACTTCTTCATAGAAGGCGGGAAGAAGCCCCTCGGGAGATAGAGGGCATCACTTATGAACCTGGGGGCTTTTAATGTGCTTCCAAAAACATAAGCAATTTTGATAACTGATGTTTGCCATTAGTTTGCGACACACTTTGAATGAAACACCTATTTATTTTTATTATCATTTCTTAAAGCCGAGTTTCTCAAGATATAGATTTTCCGCCTTTGAGTAAAGATATCTCAAGGAAGATTTAAGCTCTTGAGCTGACATTTTCAAGATAGTCAGTTCTCTATGTACTGATGGTAATAAGTGATGGATTTTCCTCTAGGACTTATGGTAAAGAAAGTATTTGGTCCCAAAAATCTGAATTTTGCAAACTTTTTGTCATGTAACTTGACACCTGCTGTTTTGTGCGAGTCTATCATTTGGGAAATCCCGTTGCTTATTACCATAAACAGTCCATATTCATCAAGACAAAATAAAAAAATGCATAGTTTTCTGTAGCCTAAAAGGAGATATCTTTACTCAAGTACACATCAGTCATGCACAGCAGGTGGCTGCTTGACTGGCCTGTATCACGTGACACATAAGAGGAGCATCCATAAAATGTCAATTTTTAAACTCTTTGATTAAAGAGCTTTACAGTGATATCTAGTTGTCTGTGGTCTGGAACTAAACCCTGGCAAGTATAAGGGTCTAAAAAATGACAAATATTTCAGGTAGACCCCCACCTTGATGTGGTTTCTGTGTAACAATACTTCCTTTGTGTTGTCATCATAGCCATTTCCTTGTAGTTGTTTAAAAGATTTTACGTTCAGATTAGGGGAAATACCGATATTGCCCAGTAAATTAAACGAATCGAATAAAGAATTGAGTTATTTACTATTCACTTAAAAAGATTGGTTTAATTCTTAGTTTAGGTAGCAAAACGGAAATAGATAGACAGACAGACAGATAGATAGAGAGATTGACTGATTCACTTTTATTTGAATACGGTCATTTCATAAGTTTACAAAAAACTTCTTTACATGAAAGGCATATTGAAACAGAAGTAAATACTGTAAACTAACCAAAAAATATGTACCGATAATAAAAACTAGTCAACAGTTTGCTTGCCTATTAGCCAGTTTTCTTTTAAAAATAGCTTTAGATTCTGACTTTCAACTGCAAACTGAGCACACAGGAATGCGTGGCGTCTGCTTTTCTCCACCAAAGAGAAAACAATTTGCTGAATTCTCTGCAAGAAGTAGTCCAGTAAACTTCAAGAAATTCCGTATTAATACAAAATCAAATGCTGAACATAGCCTTTTAGAATTTGAACCATTTCCACAGATACCCTTTGCCAAGGAGGACATTCCAGATACTATGACTCGTGGTATGCTTACGTCTATCTGTCCTGGACAGCTAATAACACTTAGTACATCGTAACGAACCAAAACGTATGAAGACGTCACAAAGGTGAAAATTCAACGACAGAAAGACAAATTGTTGATACTGTGGGGTTTTCGAAAATAGTGTTTTAGCAAGATTTTGTGAACAAAATCGACGTTGGTAAAACTTGTATCTATTACAATTCGAGAGTAAAAAAAGACATCACGAACCAGGTGTATGTTAATGCAACAAAAACAGGTATGACCATGAGAACCACGTGACCCTTTCAACACCATACCTGCTGTTGCAACAGCACAACCAGTCAAATTGTAGGTGTATCATCTTGTTCTTCCTACAAGGCTTGCAGTAAACCAAAAGAATACTATTGTTATAGTTAGATAAAGAATCAAGTTATTTACTATTCACTTGAGAAGATTCGTTCCCTTCTTAGTTTAAGTAACGATAGTTAGACAGACAGACAGACAGACAGACAGATAGATAGCTCTAGATCTGAATTACACAAGACTTTACAACTGAATTCAAATAATAAAACTATGCTAAAATGTGAACATGCTGGTTTTCTAACCCTGCACACTTATGTCATACAACTCACGTGCAATACATCACTTGGGTGCACGCACCTGAACGGCTGAAGAACCACAACCAAACGTTCCACAGATATCGAATCATTGACTGCTGAAGAGGTAAGTCTTCAAACAATACTACTGTTAGTTAAATAAAGTATCAAGTTATTTACTATTCACAAAAGAAGATTCGTTTCATTCTTAGTTTAAGTAACGA
>Ga0099819_1094567_pt1 | contig 14767 bp, 1 predicted proteins | sample SidTnscriptome_FD_81129 | JGI IMG/M metagenome (GOLD analysis project Ga0099819, IMG submission 81129) | Coral microbial communities from Puerto Morelos, Mexico - Siderastrea T A metatranscriptome (Eukaryote Community Metatranscriptome) | ecosystem: Host-associated > Invertebrates > Cnidaria >...
CCCGTTTGTTTTTTGTGCTGTAACTTCGCGAGAGTTGAAAGAAATTCTTAGATCCCCCTCCCCAATTCAGTGTTGTACCACTGCAAAGTTCTACGTTTGTGCAACAAATCAAGCAACATTGTCTGGGGGTAGGGGGATGCCTTGTTCAGAGAGTGCAGTTTGGTAGTGTATTAGATATGAAAATAGCCTACAAATGAAAGTGTCTCAACACTTTTGTTGCTCATTGTAGGTCCATGTAATTCTTCCTTGCAATATCCCAGAATCTCTTGATACAAAGTGAACATAGGGATGTTGCAAGATCACATGACATTACCTTAAAACCAGCACAGTAAGAATTAAAATCCCTGGGGTTGTTCAAAGAGCATCAGCTCCCTGAGGGGGCCAGTAGTCCGGGAATTAACAGGGGATGTAAGCACCCGAAATAAAAATCTTATGTTTGATGATATACAGCTGTCTGAGTGTATGTTCAAAAATGGCTCTAAGGGTTTTTTTGTCACAATAAAAGCTCTTGAGAAATAAAATAGACAAGTCAACAAAGACAACCTTTGATAAACTTTGTTATTTTAATAGAAAAATGTATATACAAATTTATATAAAATTTATCTTTCTCCACCAGAATGGTGCCGAGAAAGGCATTGGAAATATTTGTTTTGTTTACAAATGAAACTCAATAATGTCATTCACATTGCTGCTCCAAAAAAAGAGTAATACGAGAAAAAGAAAAATGTTCCTTCACTCCCAGAGTCAGATTTTGGCTTGTCTAATGTGGTTCTAAGTTTTGAGTGTGTGGATGAAATCCTAAAGTGTGACATTGAAATGTTAGGTACTGAACTTGCAATGCTTTGCAAGGCAGCACTAACTTTTACATCTATGGATAAAATTCTAAAGTGTGACCATTCAAATGAAGTTAAGCTACTAAGCAGCACTTTCCTGTGGTGCTGTTTATTGTGCTGTAGAAGGTGGTTCTAACTTTTTACGTCTGAAGATGAAATCCTAAAGTGTAACCACTCAAAATGAAAACTACTGGGCAGTACGTTTCCGTGGTGCCCCTTATTTTGCAGTACAAGGTGGTTCTAACTTTGAGTCTGTGTATGGAATCCTTGGTTGCGATCATTCAAAGGAAAGCTATTGAGCAGCACCATCCAGTAGCAGTGCTGCTTGTCATGCTGTGCAAGATAGTATTTAAGTCTTTGGGTTGTTTTCTAAAGTGTGATCATTGAAAGGAAGCTATTGAGAATTACTTTTATACAGCATCGTTTGCTCTTCAGTACTTTGCAAAATTAAGATGAGGAATTTCTTCTTTACTTTTGACCTTGTGTGTTCTAGGGAGTGAAAGGTTTAAATCTAAGTTAATACATGTATCTCTAAAGCTAGCAACTGGTGCTGCCCCATAAAAACAATATGTACTGGTACTTGTTTATATTGCATAAAATTAAATCACATTGATTTACATAAACACAAGAAGTGTGTATTTTGATGAAAAATTATGACAATTAATTTGCAACTGGCAAAATGAGCACAATGCATTGGGCACATTTAACAGCTTTTACTCTATTTGACAGAGCTACTGTTTTGTTTTGTTGACCCTTTTTATGGTTTTAAATGTTTATGCAAAGGATCCTATGTGTAAACAATCTCTTCATGTTCTCATTGTAGAACTGGAACTTTGTCGTGTACAATGGGTCTTGTAGATGTAATACATTCATGTCATTAACATGAGCCTCAATAATTTGCAAGCTTTGACTATCTCAGATAAAAACGATGGAAAAGGCGAAGCCTTTTCTAGGGACATGAATTTTTTGCAAGCCATATTTTACCCATAATGCACCTGGAACAGGCATTCCTGTCTACTTCCCTTGCTTTGTACAATGTTGCAAACAAATCACCTTTTAAAATTTCTGGGTTTTTTTGAGGGTAGAAAGGTGAACCCTTTTTCTGACTCTGTTGTTGAATGAAGTTTTATTTGAGATTAAGATCCACTTCGACGATGAGAACATGAATATTGCTTCTAATGTGATGGTTAAAATGAGGATGTACACAACGAGTAAACATTGGCTAGAATAGTAAACATGATAGTACTATACTCCCATACGATACGTCTAAAAAAATCCACTTGATAAGAAAAAAGCTTACAAAAATGAGTAACTCAAAATAACGCTACTGTGATATTAGCTTTAAAAAATTCCACTTTAGAGTGTACTTTTCAACACTGTTTCACTCATCTTATAATGACGACTTAACGTCACTTTCATTATTTTCATTTTGAAAATGGACCTATTGGCAGTTTTCGCTGCCCTTTTGTTATATGGACAAACGCATAAGAAACTGCAGTGTTAATATGGGAATCTGAATGCAATTTTGTCTAGATTTCAGTTCTGAAATGCTTATGAAGTGTATACATAGATTGCCAAGGAAAGGATTTTACAGGCCAGATGTTGTGACGTAACTGAGTAAGCAAGTGTCGAGGGTGTATTTGGTGTTCCTGTATATTTACCTACATTTTCCCCAGGGGACTGTCAATCTGGTTAGCGAGACAACATACATGTGTGTGAAAAACTTACAAATGCAGGCGCCCAATGGGCTCCTGACAAATGTGATTTGACGCTTTCAGCTACATCACTCAAATTTCGGTAGTCAAATAGTTTACCTTATCCTGGGTTTAAGATTCACAAGTTTCGGAATCAAAAGCTATTTGACACCCAGTTCCCCTAAAACACCGTAATTTCTGACGTATTTCCTTTGTTGATTAAATGGCATTCATACAAAACAGTGACGAGGGACTATTCGTGTAAAATTGGTTCCAGTTATTTAAAAAAACCGGCTTGGAAAACCTTCAAACGACATTTTTTTAGATCGGAACCCATCTCCTAATGTTGATGAACCCGCGGAAGTTGCATTACCTTATGACGACAAACTGACGTCAAGATTTTTCGGATTATTTGTGGTAAATTTTAATTGTATGATGCAAAACGCAGATTTCCCCTTGAAGAAATGCGTCGAATTAATAACTTTGTACATAAAATCTATTTTCTATACCTCTGTAATTCAGCAGTTTTAGATTGACTGTAGAAAGTGTAGGAATTCGCTTTGATTTTGCCATTGTAAGCTCCAGATTAGTTCAACAATTTATTTCATGCAACGCACTCGAGCCAATCAAAGCAACCTTGCGGTGTTTAACTACTTTGATTCAGGCGCAAATCAAAACCATCGTTACTTGGCTTGCCAAGCCACAGCTGACTCACAAATCAGGCGTAAACCAGCTCTGCGTGGTTCCTCGAGTCACGTGTTTTTAGTTGGCAAACATTCTAATTCATGTGGATTTTCCCATGCATGTTCCCGCGTTTGACACCGGTCACGGGTCTTTTCTTTCAATTCTAATTGGTTGTTACGTCATTTGCTGTGATTGGCTAGTTGTATTTAACTGGCTTTGCGACAGTCATTAGAAAACCACCCTATCGATTTTAATGCAAGTATTATACGTATTTTTGTGAAGTCACAAATTCCTTTGGCACCATACCCGGCCTTCTTCTTTCCTTCTTGCAAATGGGGCACATATTCGGGACCGGCGGAGGCGGGGGACGTTCCGTAGAGGGGTCCCGATGAAGAGGGCACGTATCCACTAGGGACAAGATGGGACTGCAATAGGAGCTCCTCGAGCACACGCTGTGGTCCGTCTCTGAACTACGACTGGAGTCAGTAGAAGGTGGCGAGGGGCCCTTCGAGCGTGGGGCTGCACTCCGTTTCATTTCTGGGGTCCCAGGGTACCGTTTCACTGCTGGGGAGCTATGAGAGCGGCGCTGGTCCCTCGGGGAACCTCGTTCAAGTTGCCTGCCCCTTCCCTCACCTGTATATGGGGGCATTGGTGCTTGCAAACCTTTAGAAATCTTAATGTCACCTGGGACCTGGTCGTGCGATTTGCGACGGATCTCTTGAACCGCGTTTATCTCACTGGACTTCTCAACAGAGACTCTCTCTACTACGGGTTCAAGTTTCTGAACTGGCGGTTTTTTGGTTGAGGCTTTCCTCGGGACTGGCTCGTTATCGACTTCGGATCTTGAAACGTCAACGACGACTTTTTCTTCGGCGTTGGACTTTCTGCCCCGCAGCTGTTGGCAGGCCCTCCGTAGGAGGTCATTCTCCTTTTTCAAATTGACGATCTCTTCCCGTAGTTTCTGTGCGGTTTCTATTAGCTGTAGATTTTCGTCTTCCAAGCGTCGATATTCCTCTCCCATCTGCTCCATTTTTCCCGAGGAATCTTTGAGATTTTCGGTTTCTTTCAAGAGCCCGTCCAAACGGTCCGATAAAAGCTTGGTTTTCATTTTCATAGCGTTGTCTTTCTCCATCACCTGTTCAGCTAACTGTTCTTTCAAGGAAGCTTCTCTTTGTTTTTCCTTCTCGAGTTGTTTAACCTTGGACGCCACGTCATGTAATTCTTGAACAAGATTGTTAACCTCCTCGCCTTTCGCGTCGAGTGTGTTATACAGTTCCTTCAGGTCCATTTCTAACTTCTTGTTCATCTTTTCAAGTTTATCTTTCTCTGCGAACAAGCTCCTAAGTTTGCCGTTCAACTCATCGCGACTTCCTTTGTCGTGAAGCAGACGTTTAATCTCGGCTTTTTGTTCTTTGTTGATCGCTTCCATGCGTTGCTTGTCGGATTCCAACAGACGAATTTGCGATATAGCGCTCTCTTTGTCTTTCTCCAATCCGCGGCAGTCACTCTCAAGCTTCCTTTGAAGAGCGGTTAGTCCTTCAACTTTCGCCTGCAGCGAGATCGCTTCATGCTCCTTAGCTTCAAACGTGGACAATAGATCTTGATTTTTCTTTTCCATTTTCATCTTAAAAGAATGTGCGTCCTCTATAAGTTGAACTCTTTCGTTATCTAACTCTTTGCAGTTTTCTTCTAACTTTCTGTAGTTGTTCTTCAATTCACCGTGGTCCTTTTCCAAGGCTGACACATTCTCCTTTGTTACCCGTAATTCACACTCTATGGCCATGTTTTGATTCACGGCAAATTCTTTGGCATTTGATAACTCACTTATGCGATATTTGGCGTTTTCTAGTTCTTTACAGACAGTGGCAAAATTGTCTTTGTTCGATCTGTCTAATTCTCTCATTTCCTTCACATTTTTCTTCAGCAATTCATTTTCTGCAGTCAAGCGTTCTTTCTCCTTCTTCAACTCTTTGACTTTGTCCGATTCTTTAACCACCTTCCCATCTTTATCTTTCGTTTCCAGCAGCGACCGCGTTAATTCTGCATTTGCTTGTATCAGAGAATTCTTCTCAGCCCGTTCATCGTACGAAAGGTTGCGAAGTTTGTGAACCTCATTTCGGACATCAGCAACCTCAATTTCCACAGCGGCTCTCTCTCTCTGCGCAAACTCAAGTTTATCTTGCAGGTCACTCACCATTGACTGCAGTACATCCTTCTTCCTTGTAGATTCCTGTACGCATTGCTTTAAAGCGGTGATTTCCGCGTTTAATCTGTTCTTCTCTCTTAAGTGATCGAGGAGGTGGCTTTCGCCCTTGGACCTCTCTTCATTCAGGCACGCTTCTAGACCTCTGATATTCCTTCGCAGTTCTTCAAGGCGGTCTTTCAATAGTTCAGCTTCTTCTAAATCGGTTGATGTCAAATCACTCTGTGTCTCTAACTCTTTAGTACTCTTTTCAGGCTTCTGGCTGCTAACACTCGCTGTTCGTCGTTTTTCCGGTTGGTCACTGAAGTCAACCAGCCGCTTAAACCTTTCAACTTCAACTAACGATTCATTAAGGATTTGCTTCAAGAGAACCCGAGCACCGTCAGAGCGCTTGAGCCTGGTAGCAAGCCTGTCTCTCTCTTTCCAAGCGTCGTCTAACTGTTTGAGAAGAACTTTGTTTTCCTGTGTGGCCTTTTCTATGAAGCTTCTTGTGCGCTCAGCGGGCTTATCAACGTTTTCTTTGTCAGATTCCAAACGCCGACTTTCTCTGATGTCGTTCTTCGCTCGACTCAGCAGCTCTGAAGTCTTGGCAATTGCTTCGAGCATATCCGACTCTGCCTTTTTCAGACTTCCCTTGAGTTCAACCACTGTGATAAACGAAGACCTGTTCTTCTCCATGGAAATGAGCGACGAAACCTCTTTGCGCATTTTATTGTACTCTTTTTCCATGTCTTCGATGGTGGATTGAAACCGTTTCCTTTCTTGCTCGTGGAGTCGTTCTTTCTGTTTCAAAGCTCGCAGTGCATCGGAAAGTTCGAGCTGCAAATCGAACACTTGATCGCGAGCTTTTCTCAGCTCGCTCCTCAGCTCTTGCTCGTGGGCTTCCAACGTTGCTATTTCTTTTCTCGCATTTTCAAGTGAGGTAGACGTTACTGTTTTCTCAAGCTGGCTTGGTTCCACTTCCGGCGGCGTCACGTTAAGCTCAGCAACTTTGGTTGATTTAATCTTCACCTTTTCGACGCCGCTTTCCAGCACATTTTCGGCCGACGCACGTCGAACCCTCTCTATGAACATGCTTTGAGATCGTTCCCTGCCTTGCACTACTTGCAGTTCCTTTTTGAGTTTACTCTCTTTTTCTCTAGCAAGATCCAGTGCTTCTTGAAGCCGGTTATTCGCACGTCTGATGCTCTCCAGTCGTTCCTCCTCTTCGCATCGTTCTTTTAAAGTTTTGTAGAACTGCTCTCGAGCAGCGGTCAAATGCATTTCCCTCTCCTTGAATTCCCGCTCCTGTTCAAATCTTGTTCGTTTGTAGTCGACTATTGTCTCCTCAAGCGATCCAATTCTCTTCTCTTTCTCGGCTAGTTCGTTTTGTAGCTTAGCGAGCTTATCTTGATATTGTCTGTCTGGTATTTCCGTCACGGACTCGTCAGTGTCTTGCTTTGGTTGCTGCCCTGTTCTTTCATATTTGGCTATTTCGTCTTCAAGTGATGCAATCTTTTCGTCTTTATCGCTTAATTTCCCTTGTATGCGATCGAGATGAATATGAATTTCTTGTTCTCGCTGGTATGTTAATTGTTTATGCACAGCAAATTCATCTTCAAGGGATTCAATCATTTTGTCTTTTTCGACCAATTCACTGCGCAGCCGTTCAAGTTCTTTCTCGTCTCTATTCGGCGTTTCTTCATCGTTTATTCTTCGGTCAACTCCTGATCGTTTGTACTCTGCAATTTCTTCTTCAAGAGATGCGATTTGTTTTGTCTTTTTATCTAATTCCAATTTCATCTCTGCATCCTCTTTGGCCGAGGTTATTTCCTCCACAGCCAAGCGCAATGTCGAGTTTTCATTCTTTCTTTCTGCTAACTCGCTCATTATCTCTTGCTTTTCAAGATTCATTTGTTCGAGCTTGCTTTCCAGCTCTTTCACCTTTTCGTCATTTTCAGCCGCCTTGTCTTCAAAGCGGTTTTGACCTTCTGAGTCGAGTTCACTTGTCAGGCGCTTCACTTCATGTTGACTCTTTTCTAACGCGTCCTCCAACTTTTTCCCTTCTTCGAGTACTTTGCAATACTCCTGCTCCTTGGTTTTCATTTCCTCGCGAAGAATATTTTTGTCTTTAAGTAGAACTTCCAGCTTCCTCGACAATTCTTTGTTTTCGTCAACCAGGGATCCGATCTCTTCCTTGTAGCGTTTCATGTTCTCGTCCAGTTTGTCTTCTAAACTTTCCTTTTCATCTATCAAAGTATCTACGTTTGTTTGTAGCTTCTTCGTCTTCGACCTCAACTCATCAATAATCTCATTCAGCTCGTCTTTCTCGTCGGCGAGTTCGTCTATCTCTTCTCGTAACTCTGCATTTAACTCACGCTGCTTTGCTAACTTGTCGTCAAGAGATTTTTCCTCATCTGGGGCTGATTTTAAACCGAATTCCATTTCTACTGCCGTGGAAAGCAAACCTCCCTCAGCGCAAGCAATGATTTCTTCGCCAGCATCTTTCTGATCTTCAGCGACGACCGTTTGCGACGAAAGTTTCAGAGCATCGTATTCTCCTTGAAGTCTTGCCATTTCCTCTTCGATCTTCGCTTTCTCATTTCTTTCTCGTCGAAGCTGCTTCTCAAGTTCACGGTTTTCTTTCCGCATTTCTTCCCGGTCAACTTTTTCATCAACCAACTTCTGAGAGAACGTTTTAAGAGCCTTATGCTCCTCTGTAAGTTTGGTTAAGTCCTTCTCCAAAGGTTTCCTCAGCTCAAGTTCTTTTTCGAGTTCGCTCTTTTTGTCACTCGTCTCATCGAGTTTCTTTTTTAGAGTTTCACACTCTTCTTTCAAACTTTCCAACTCGCCTTCGATCCGTTTTGTTTCTGTCTTCATTTCAACCAGCAAAGTTTCTTCTTTACTCTGGGCTTCTCCGAACGCTGAATTCAGGGACGCCATTTCCTTTTCAATAGCTTCTAACTTCTTTGTCAGCTTTTCGTTTTGTTCTTTGGTTTTTGCGGTTGTGGCTTCGGCTTTTCGCAGTTTGCCCTCCGCAGCTTCTAATGACTTCTTCAAGTCTTCTTTCTCCGTCCTTAGCTGATCGTATTTGCTTTTACCTTCGTCAATAAAATCTTTTGAATCGCTCAGTTCCTTTTCAATGTTTTCCAAGGATGAAGTCTTCTTCGCCAGCTGTCCCTTTAGGGATTCTATCTCCGAGTTGGATTTCGTACACTCATCCTCCAGAAACGTCTTGGTGCAGTTTAAATCAAGAAGTCGTTTCGCCTTGTCCTTATTCTTTGCCTCTAATTCCTTCAAGCTTTTTTCCAGTAGCTGCTTCTCGCTGTCAGTGGCCGCAATCTGCTTTTTAAGACCTTTGTTTTCTTCTTCGTGTTTGACTATCGTTTCTTCCATTTCTTTCAACTTCGCATCCAACGTTTCCTTTCTTTCCACTTCCTCAGTCAGCTTCTTTTGGATGTTATTTATTTCTTCCACCGCTTCTTTACGTGACTTTTCAGCTTCACCGCACTGCTTTTCGAGCTCGGCAATTTTACTTTTCAACTCGTCTACAACTCTAAGCAAGTCTGAAAGAGCAATATTGGACTTTTTCATCTCCTGTTTAAGAGAGTCTAGCTGTTCGTCTTTTTGATCCAGTTCATTCTTCCATTTCTCTTCATTTTCATGGCTAATCGTTTCCAAGGACACGATAGTGGCAGCCTGAGCGTCAACGTTTGCCTCTAGCTCATTCTTCTCCTCTTGTATCTTGACATTCTCTTCCTCAGATTTTTTCAGACGTTTCTCAAGTTCTCGCGATTTATTTACTGCCATCATAAACGCCTTTTTCTCCTCTTCGAGCCTACTGATGCAAACTTGCAAATCAGAATTCTCCTCTTTCTTCAGATTCTCCAGCTCTTGTTTCAGGATTGAAACTTTGTGCTTTTCGCGCTCAAGCTCCTCAAGTAGTCTTTCCGAACCGTTTTTCGCCTTTTCCAGCTCCACGGCCACCTCTGCTTTGGTCAGGCTCAACGACTCCGCCTCTTTCTCTTTATTTTCCAACATCATTGTCTTCTCGGTCGCTTCAGCAGTGACGGCAGCGATTTGATGTTCTTTATGAGCTAACGCAGCCCCTAACTTCTCCTTTTGCAAACTTAGTTTTTCAATGAGACTTCTGACGTCACTAATCTCGCGCGATAGTCGCACCTCATCATACCCCGACTTAGATTGTGAGTGCGGTTCCTGCGTGATTTCTTTGTCCAGCGCCTCCTGAAGTTGAATTGTCAGCTCGGTTCGCTCTTGCAGAAGCTGTTTGTTGTCGTCTTGTATTTCGCGGTTTAAGCTTTCAGCTTTCTCGAGCCTTCCTTCTATAGATGCCTTTTCTTCAGAGAGAACCTCAATGTATTCACAAACATCCTGAAGAAGATTTGGCCCTAGATCTCCCTGTGGCGTCTCCTCTGATTGTGAGGCCTGCCTCTTTCTTTTCTCATCGACAAACGCCCGCAAATCCGAAGCTTGGTTCTTAAATTCCTTCAGCTGATCTCTCATCGAATTACTCTCAATCTTTGTTTCCTCCAACTTTCGGGCTAGAAATTCTTTGTCGCCTTGAAGAGTCTCTACGCTTTCTTGAAGGTTTGACTTTTCTTGTGACTTCCCATCTATCTCTTCTCTAAGGAGGTTTTCTTTTTCTTGGAATTCTTTAACTTGCGCCAACAGACTGTCTCTCTCTTCTTCAACGGCTCCTAAATCGTGCTCAGTGATCTCAAGTTTACTTTGGGCGTCATTCAGCAAGCTTTTTAAGTTTTCGATTTCATCGTTTAACTCCTTTGCACTGTTTTCTAACTCCTGCTTTACCTTGTCATAGTCATCATCATCTTTGCTCTTCTCTGATTTGGTTCTTGCTAAAGTCTCCTCAAGGGTTTTGTAGTCGTTGACAAGTTGCTCTTGCTTGGTTTCAAGTTCTTGTCTCACAGTTTTCATCTCACTAACCAGAGTGTCAAGATCGTGTTTTCCTTTTTCCACGCCTTTCAATTTATTCTCTAACTCGGTCAGCTTGTTCGATTTTCCTCGAAGCTGTTCCTCCAGCAATTCCACTTGCTCTAATAGCCGTGCGACTTCTTTGGTCCGTGTTTCACTTTCCCATGCATTCCTTTCATTTTCAGCATCCAGCTTGCTGCACTTTTGCTCAAGGTTCTTGTATTCCTCAGCGAGCTTCTCTGATGATTTAGTGAGCTCTTGTTTTTCTTCTTGCAAGGCAGAGTTCTTCTTAGTCAGTTCATCATTCTTTGTTTGCAATTCTGCCAATTCCTTGCTTTCTTTGGCTTGTTTCTGCAAATCTTCTTTAAGCTGTGTGTTTTCCTTTGTTTTCTCTTCCAAAGTGGCTTGCAGTTCTTGTACAAGCTTGTTGTCACCGTCCTGTTTCGAGACTTCTTCGAGGCAAAGTTTCAGTTTTGCTTCCTCATCTCTGACTCTCTCCAGATCTCGGAGCATTTCTTCATTCTCTTTGGTCATCAATTCTTGTTCTTTCTCCATTATTTCCTTCTCGGCTGAAATCGAATCAAACCACTTCCTCAGCTGTTCAATCTCTTCGGAGCTTGTCTTCACCTTCGCTTCAAGCGCCCTCTTTTCAGCGCACACTTCATTAAAACGTTCCTCAAGTGCTTCCTGTTGAGCAGCAGAAGGCGCGCTTTCCAGCATCGCGCTTGCTTCACTTGTAACTAGCGAATCCGTCTCATCACTGCAAGGCGCTTCTAAAGGTTCGGTTGTTTCCGTTTCGTGAGCGGGAGGGCTGCTTCCGTATTGCGATGCTGTCGTAACTTGTATTTCGTCCTCGCCTTCCGAAGGCTTCTCGCCTTCATCGAAATCAAGATCTTCGCTTGAGGCAATAGGGGCTTCTTTCACTTCAAGAATTTCTTCTTGTGAACTTGGCTGGCCTGAAGTGAGCTTTTCTAACTGCTTCCTCAGTACATCGTTCTCCAACTTTAGGCGAATGATGACATCTTTTTCCTCTTCTTTATTCGCCTCGCTTGTGTCCTCCACACTCTGGTCTGCTTCCACTTGAGCTCCCGTCACTTTTTCTTTCCACTTCGCTTCGGATTTCTTCAGCGCTTGAAGCTCATTGGTCGTTTCGAGTAGCGCTTCCTTGAGAGCATCGCGTTCCTCTACCATCCTACTAAGTGATTTCTTCAAGCTTTGAACCTCCGCCGATGATTCGGACAGCGACTTGCTGCTTTCGTGCTGCTTACATAAAGCATCTTCCAGCTGGCACTGCAGGCCCTCTTTACTTTGATAAACGTTTTCCAAAGCGTCAGCTAAATTGTTCTTCTGTTGTTTAATTTCTTCCATTTGCTCTGACATTGCTTCCTTCTCCTCTGTGAGTTTCGTGATGAAACTTTTCACTTGCCTTCGCTTCTCGTCAAGTTCGCGCACGTACCTCTGCAACGATAGCTTCTCCGTTTGGGAAGTTTCCATTTTCTCTTTCAGCGTCTCGTGGTCAACTTTCACTCTTCTAAGCTCTTTCCTGAGAAGGCCGACTTCTTGTTGAACCTTTTCAACCATCAAGAGTATTTTATTCCCTTGCTCTTCCAATGTTATCGTCTCTATTAGTCCAATGTCGGTTTCTTCGCAGCTGCTGTCTTTATCTTTATCTGTCAGGGACTCGTAAAGTTCTGATAGCTTGGCGTGAATTGATCTCATTTGCTGTTTGGCTTTGTCAGCATTATCAATCCCCGCTGCAGCCGATTCCAATTCACTCTTCACGCGCTCATAGTTCTCTTTCAACTCGTTGAGTTCATTTTCCATAGTTTCAACCTTCCTCTCTAGGGCCGTTTTTTCTTCGGTGACTTCATCAAGAGATTCGGCCAGTTCTTCTTTTTCTTCGTGCGCTTCACGTAGACATCCCTGAAGTGTATCCGTGACTTCTTGGTTCTTTTGCAACTGATTCTCATTCACCGTGGCCTCTTTCTTCAGCGTTGAGACAAGCTCTCGGAGTTCCTTTTCGTTTTTCCTGCTTTCGTCCAGATCTTGTTCAAGTCTCTCTTTTTCCTTTTCAATTTCAAGTACACGCTTTTCCAAACTTTTCAATTTCTCACTCAGTTCAATCGATTGGGTTTGTGACTCGTCCACAGAGGTAGAAAGATCTCTGCTCTCTTCTGGGGGAACACGAATGGTATTTTCGCCGTCTTCAATGTTCCCATTCAAATCTCGCTTCTGATCACTTGTCGTATAATCTTGTTGTTTGCCGTTTGGTGGGAGGGTTGTTGTTGCTGGCTTAATTCCTTTAGCGATGTTATACTCGTTAATTATGCTCTTAAATTGATCGATTTGCACCTCCAGTTTTTCGTTCTTTTCGAGTTGATGATACAACGAGTCAAGCAAACATACTTTCTCTTCTTCTAAGTTCGAGTTGTCTGACTTAAGGGCTTTTATGACATTCTCCAATTCAGTTCCTCGCTTGGTAAGACGAAGGATGTCTTGTTTGAGAAACTCGCAACGCTCGATTGAGCTCTTCCGAGTTCGTTCCATGCCGACACTTTCTTTCTCGCTACCTTGGTATTCCAACGATCGTTTGTCGCCACGCTTGGTCTTTAGAATAACAAACTCCCTCTTAAGATTAATGTAGCTGTCTTCGATATCTCTTTTGTCCACTTGAAGTTGTCGTATTTGTGCTCTTTGTGAATCGATCAACTCTTTGCATGTCTTGATTTCACTCAAGAGGCTTGAGTTATGAATTTTTTCAGCCGTGTCTCCAGGGAGACACGCTTCGCTTGTTGTACTATACACCACATGACTATTAATTTCATTGAGCTTTTGTACTTCAGTACCTAAATAGTCCACAACGTCCTCAAGGGAATCCTTTCTTTCAATTTCATCAAGCATCGATTCCAAGTGGGTTGCATTTACTCTCGAGAGCTCAACAAAGCTGTCCCGCAGCTTTTTGTTGTCTGCCTCCAAAAGTTGGACTTTACTCTGAAGCTCTTCTTTTTCGCGGTGTAAGTGTTCCATTTCGTCGAGGCTGGAATCTAAAGCGTCGGTTATTTGACTTCTCAACTTGTTTACGCTATCTTCAAGAGCTCTTTTCTCCTCCGTCAACTTAGCATTTTCTTCTTCCATGGATTTACTCTCTTCTTCCAGTTCCCCGTATTCGTTCTGTAAGTCGTTTAAGCTTTTCTTCAGCTCCTCGAGTTCGCTGGAAAGCGAAACGCCTTGGTTCTCCACTTGGCCTAAAATGTTCATTTTACACTGGACCGACGCATCGCATGTATCTACATCGCTCGTTCCGTTTCCACGATCCGGTTGACTTTGTAACTTGTGTACAGTCGCCAGCAGAACTTTTCTCTCTTTCCGCAAGGTGACAAGTTCAGATAAAGCAAAGCCATCTTGATCTTCTACGCCAGGTCTACATTCCACGTTCGTAAGCGAAGCCAGTTCGTCGTCTAGTTGCCCTCGCTCGTTTAATTTTTCCTTTATCAGTTTTAATTGTTGCTTAAAATTGTAGTTATCTAATTCCAATTTCGAGCGGTCATTCTCCAGCTTTCTTATCAATCCCTCGTGATCCAGTATTCCTCCATTGACTTGAAGCTGATTTTTTAGTGCTTCTATTTCTTTCGTCCACTTTCTGTTTTCTTCATCGTTTTGAATTTGCTCTTTCAAAGATAGCTCCTCTCTCTTGTCTCCTACTTCATTGTTGTTTTCTTCGAAGGACATAGTACCATTCAAGCCATTGTGTGTCTTTTCTCCAAGTGTTATCAATTGTCTTACTTGGTCTAAATACCTTTCCAGGACCTTAACCTCACAGTTGACATCGGAAGTGCTGTTATGAAGTCTGGAAATCAATTCTGGTGTAAAAGGATCCCACTTCTTACTCTCCTCCTTCGATGCCTCTGTTTCTTTGCAAACTGTGTCGTGTAAAGATGTCAGCTGTGACTGTAGCCTTCGGCCTATGTTTGCCATTTCAGATGTAAGTTCCTTGAGCTTCACGCTTTTCTCAATAGGCAATTCCTTTTCCGATCCACTGACTGCGTTTTGGTTTGCCTCAAGGACTTCACTGGCTTTTTCGCCTTCTTCTTTGCATGTGTGCTCGGAGCCTTGCGTTTGTACGGCTGTCTCACGGTTGTCAGACGAAGACGCCGCCACTTGCTCCTCACTGCTTACTTGTGCTGGCATATTTCCTGAGTCTTCCTCAGACGACATATCTGGTAGAAGCGAAGACAATCGACTCACTGCTACTGTCGAAAAGAACATACGAAACTTGCGCGCGTTATTCTGGGAAGAAGGCTGGTCCAAAACTAGTGGCGTTTCTTATCCCATTTTCAAGCATCAAAACATGTAACACGCCTCAATTTTTACAGTATATAATGTTTGGTTGCACGTTCGGTCCAGTTGCAATGGGAAGCTAG
>Ga0099819_1169368_pt1 | contig 14581 bp, 3 predicted proteins | sample SidTnscriptome_FD_81129 | JGI IMG/M metagenome (GOLD analysis project Ga0099819, IMG submission 81129) | Coral microbial communities from Puerto Morelos, Mexico - Siderastrea T A metatranscriptome (Eukaryote Community Metatranscriptome) | ecosystem: Host-associated > Invertebrates > Cnidaria >...
CTGGAGGGCACGGGGGCTCGAGAAGCTGAGAGTGCGAGCCGTTTAGATTCGCGTGGTAGTTTACTTCGCTCTTTAAGTGCATCGTTCTCGGCGGGTCTGAATATAGAAAATTCGGGTGATGATTTTCGTGTAATGGCAGCCCGTTGTTTGTGTTTTCCTCATTCTTGTTTGGCATTGCGTGGATCGAAGTCATGTGTGTCAAGCATTCGACTGGGCCAGCTTCTTTGTAACTTGCCGTATTGAACTCTGATAAATTTAAAAGATTACGGACGGTAAAAGGCGCTGTGACGTTTGGCGAATGGAGCATGATTTGCCTCCTCCGGTCGTCGGTTACAGCGATGTGCTAAAACGCTCGCTTACTCGATTTGACTTTTGAAAGTCAGCTAAATGAAGTAAATGGTAGGAGGAAATGAGCAGACTGATGTTTATGGGCCACACCACTAGATAAGTAACTCTAGGCGATGTCAATCACTACCAATTAGATGCTGTCTCGCTTTCCTCTTGACGTAACACAACGCCTTCTCATTGGTACATCGAAGCACGCGATGACAGGAATGGCATTTGTTACAAATTTCCAAATTGGCTGGAGCTGTCAGAGCACTTTGTGATACAAAGTGTTGCCATTTGTTCAGGCTGTTAAATGGGACACTATACAAGTCACTATTATCGTTCGAAGGCATTAGTGAGTGACATTCTCTTTTAAACGCATCTAAAAGTGTACTTTACTGGGCAAATATTCGGGTTCATTATGTTATTGTTTTAATTGCGTCTTTTTGCTACACATTCACGTCGAGTCGGGCAAGTCTGTAAGAGTAACTCTGTATAGGATCACACGTACACACATTTGTGGCTTATTTCAAATGTAAGTTGGTGTAACTCAAGAATCGTGGAGAAAGGCAGCAGTCAGATTTGTAAGACTATTGCAGGGATTTCCTGCGAAATCGATAAGGCCCACGGATTAACAGATATTTTGTTTCTTGCTATAAAACAGACACTTTGTTTTTCTAAATTAAAAGAAAATTTGTCAAATTCGTGTATCTTTCCTGAAACTATACTTTGAGCTGTTAATTACGTGGTATTGTTTTGACGGAGCGCATGCGTTTATTCTTTGTCAATTCGTCGCTAAAATTCGCTCTGAGCTTTTCTTTTTGTGGCGTTTCTTGTCTTCTTGATTGCTTAATAGATGAATGAAGATACTTTGATAACATCTTGGGGACTCTGCGAACGCTCCATCCAAAAACTCTCATGTTTAAGAAAAAATATATACTGCAAACTCGCGCGAATTCAGTAAACAAAGAAAACCAAATGATAATACTATCTTCGAATGAGAAAAATACGATAAAGAGGTTCGCTGCGAAACAATATCGTCCAAAAGTGTGGTTTGTTTTAGACAGGAATCCGCCAACTTGTCGCCTTCGCGACACATTCTATAGATAATTCGGATATTACTAATGGTGTCCGAGTCAATTGAATCTTTTGTCTTCGCACAAAGGTAAAAGATGTTTCCAGTAATGTTTTCTCATAAGAACAGGTGAGGGTTTCTGCACAGGAGTCAACATTTGTGCACTATTTTACGGTCGATAAAAGCTGAGTAAATTGAAAAAAGGTAGAAAAGGGAATATTGACTATTGTGTTATACACTGTTCACGAAGTAGTAATTGCTCGAAAAAGATATATTAATTGAGATTTTATTATAAAGCGATATTGGCTTCACGCTAAATGCTTCGCGCTCTTGTGCGCTGAATAACTAGTTTAACACAAACGACACGTCCTTTGAAGGCAAAATTTACGATTTTTCTCTGAAATGTTTACGCCCTGACAAATGTTGAGAAAGAGCAGTGTCCTTATATGACCTCGAGCTATCCTCGTGAACGACAGCCGAGCTTATTCAGTTAAAATATTTGTTTCGTTTCAAGCAGCTTAACTTGTGAACCATTTGTCTAATTGCTCTAACGCACTGATTCACTTAACTTTTTATCGCTTACAAAACATCAAACAGCAAGCTGAATAAACGCTGGAATTATTGGCCTTCATCTTGGGGGACAGATCTAAATGATCGAAAATGTTGAGATTCTTGTGATATCTGCATGGCAGTAGCAAACTTCCTGTTTTGAGCGCTTATGACGGCCAAAGGAAACTATACGTCAATCGTACTGTTTTCAACGATATTTTTCTTCGATTTCGTTCCATGTGAGCGCTCATGCTCCATATCTCTACTTCTCATAACTTCGTGTATTTTTGTTCTCCACTGTAAAATCGAGATTAAAGGTTGCCTCGAGAAGAGATAAGAGAGTGTCCCACAGAGGTTGTACAGATTATTATGACAGATGGGGTGTGAAGGGAATAACTATCGAGCTCTCACTTGTAAACCAATAAGACCACACATTGAGATTCGAACAGAAAATTTTAAGCTGTTTTAAAATAGTGAAGAAATGCGCAGTGAAAGTATTCGCGTTGAATGAGCAAATTGGGTTCAAAGTATCAGTTTGTGAAAATTATTTCTTAGGGTTTAATCAGCTCCTAAACGATCTTATTTGAATGGGCGCTAATGACTCGGGAGTGATTGTAGTGTTCCTATGAGAGAGTGTTTTTGAGCCCAGCTGCATCTGTGTACAAAAGCTCTGTAATGTGTTTGTTCAGTATCTGTCACCAGGGGTAATTTATTTTCTAATCTCTCGGGCAAAGATTTTAAGACGTGATGTCATTAGATGTAATTACCTGATATGTCGTTATTTTCATACCTTTTAGGCTACAACGTGTTTCCTTGACATTAAGGCGATTAGAGGTTTGCCCTTGTTTTCTTTATTTATCGATTTAGGAAGCCTATACACACAGGCGAGTCCATAGTTTATGGAAAAAATATCAGGAATTAAGCTTGTACGACATAGTGCTCTCTTATCGTGATCGTGATTTGGCAATTATTGTAGGCAGTTCCAAAGGTCTCCTATCTATTGTAAATTTCCATTCAATGTTTTAAATTCTTGCTCGTGATCTGTTGTAGGTGTTGATAATAAGTACTCGTACAAACATGCAGGAGAGGGGGGTACGCAAAATCATTGTATTTGGCGGGACGCAGGGACTTAAGAAATCGTTAACTGAAACTATATCTGTAGGGCCCACGAATGCATGAAACAAACAACATCGAGTTAGCGTGAACTTTTCCATCAAGTCTTTCGCCACACTTGATTTATTAACGTTACTGAGCACAATATCACAATGGGTTTGATTGCGTGTAGTGATTATGTTGATGTTTCCGTTATATTTTTGTGAGAACGTTAATGTGACGTGTTTTTATTGCCAAGAATTTTAAAGAATGTGTTGAAATCAAAGCAAAGTAGAAAATACTCCGTACTTGGTTCAGAAGCGTAATGAACCACTGTCACCTATCAGAGATATCTCTTTCATCTCATCAGATACAATTAGGCATCTGTAAGCATCGGGCTTATGTCTTCTTATAGATATATTGTCATCTTAAAATGTGACCGATGCACTATAAGGCAATTGTTAGCCAATTTCTGGAGGCGTTCCTAATTCAAGAGCCTCTTAGCACAGTGCAGTAGAGCGCGCGTGTGTTTATCTGTGGATGACAAATCTACTAAAATGTTTGCTGATAGAATAGAGCTGATGCATTTAGTTATACACAAGGCGAGCACAGCGTTTATTCGCTGAATTTCTTTTGTAAATGCCACCATGTGTACATTAGCTAGCATGAGCGTTCCTGAGACATTTGTCAGTCTTTCATAAAAGGGGGTCAAGGTTATTAAAGAAAAAATTCAGGGCGTGATAAAAGCCTATCTTTTGGCAGTGTTTTAACATCCTGGGGTTTCATAGACACGCTGAAAACCTCGTCTTATCCATTGATTTGCTCACCTGTCGCGCAGTCTCCTTGCTCCTCATAAATAACGCGCGCGTTCTGACGTTTCTAATAGACATGACAGTGAAAGGGTTATATGTTATTATATTAAGTGATCTGGTTTACTCTATTCAGTCACTTTAGGGTTTGTTTGCTTTTTTTCCTCTCGAGCCTTTTCTGTGGCTTCCTGGTTGTTGACTGAAAAATAACAGGGGGTTGAAGTTCGTAAGTACACTTTGAGTGATGTAGCCGTAAAATAAGAAAAAATTATTTTTCAAAGCCGTAAACGTGAGCGAAGGGAAGCGTGAAATTTGCGCCCAAAGCTATGTGTATACGACGACCATAATTGCGTCAAATAGGAGTCACTCAAAGTATCAAAACAAACGATGACTGTGGTACTTAGGTTTTTTTATTCGCCTCTACAACTCGATTGCCCATTTCAATGTTTTTTTCCCTGACAAAGGGGTTACCTAACCAATCGTAAAACAACCTTAAAAAAAGAAAAAGAAAAAATATCAAGCGCTGTGTAATTTGAATTCAAGACCACAAATTTTAAAAGTTAGAATATTTATGAGTTTGTAAAGTGACTGTTTGGAGTCACGAACAGAAAAAAATACGCTTCTTAGCTCGGTAGTGTTCACCGGTTAATCTAGCTGAGGGAAAATATCCATCTTGATTTATTTATTTGTGCCTAAAATTGGCAATAAAGTTCGTATTCCTGTGCTAATTTGCTTCAAGGATCACTTCAACGTGAAGTTATTGAGCTCAGTGGAGCGAGAACGGAAAGAAGATGTCAACTATGGCCCAATATTAGCCACGCTACATTAGTTTTGAAAGGGAAATGACGCCGTCTAGTCCTCGATATCCTAAGCGTGATTAACGATTATTGAGCTAATGGATGTGTTTTTCAAAAGAAAACTATGTTTCGTGTCCTGAGGCTGTTGAAGAGATAGCATTTTTGTTGAGAATACATTAACAACTTTGATTTACGGCACGGAATCAAAAAATAGTCACGCGAGGTGGGGCTGTGATTTTTCGAACTTAAGAAGCAAATTTAGTGATTTTGATAAATAGCGAGTCATGGTTTGTGGTCGGATGTGTGAAGGAAAATATTCCTACAACGAAGGAAGGAATTGAGCGTTTTGTGGTCGTTGACCTGAGCGTGTATGGTGACACGTGCTCGTCACCCTTCTTCGATTTGCCAGCGTTTTCTGTGCCTTCCCACATGCTTTTAGCTGCAGCTATCTTTATCGATCGAGGGGCCGAAGTTTAAGCGTCTCGCTTTTTCGTTAGGTTTGTTTTTGTATTGTTTTTCGAATATGAATGCTCGTGGCACAAAATAGAGCCACCGGTCAAATTGAATACACAGTAAAATGGCAGATAGCCATCTTGACGACAAGTAGGTGGAAAGGGAGGAGTCAGTTACTTTAGAGACAGAGATCAGTTGCAATGATAACACGATTCAGGTCAGATAATCCGAAGTGTGCTTGACAAGAAGTGCAGAACGAAGTGAGGCAAAAAATGGCCGTAAAGAATTGTTTACTGTTCTGAAACCCCTTCTGTTAAATTAATATTTCGAGATGCTCCTTTCGAACAGTGTTATTTTAACATTCTTAAAGCAAACAGTCCCGGGAATAATTCGTGCCGCTGCTAACGTTATTTTCTTGAACTTTTGTCTTCGTAGATCGAAAATGTCTACAATATTTTCCATTTGCTTTATTATTTGCAGAAGTTTGACTAGGCAAGCTTTATTTGAACTTTGAACATTGACATAATTATGGTCTCGCATCACGAGTCATGGGAAAAATTCCCAACATGATTGTCACAATAGAAATTCCTTGAGGCAATTGTAGAATGATCAATTCTCGCTTTTGACATTTTCTCTTCTATGCCTGTTTCTCATCACATTTGTTTATCCTTTCCAAATGACTCCGAATGAATAGACAATTCTGTAGTAACGGCTTATCTGACCCCTGCCAAACTACTTAAAGACCCTTCAAGGGGGTTTTGGGCGACAACACTTCCTGCGTCGACAAACAAAGGGCAGGCAAGAGTCTTGTGATGGTGTAAGAGAACACCCCGTCAAGCTTATGGCGAGCCAACAATGTCTTCTTAAGAGCTGGCTGAGCTACAATTGATTGGGCTTTAATTGGACTTTTTTGTCCTTGATTACAGTACCGTTTCCAAAGCGCGAACCCCTTTGGCTCTCGCGCGTCTTTGTACGGACGCCCATATAATCCGGGTGGGAAAATAAAATGGTTTTCGGTTTTGCGTTCTTTGTTGTTTGCTTTCAGAAAATGGAGAAGTTTACTCTGATTTTTGGCCCCTGTATTGTTTTGCTAACGCTTTGGGTGTAGAAGCTTGTGGGAGTTTTAATATCTTCTTATGACTGTTTTCTTTGCCTATTTGCTTCTTAATTTTTCGGTTCTTAGCTCACCCGCGACGAGCCTAAACTCGCTCCTAAACAAAAGCGCCTTATATCGTCTTTAATGGTAAACCTTCCCTTATCACATTTCGAAAAAAGTTCCTTTCTTGTAATTCACCTTGTGTGAGAATTGTACTTGCAATTTTAACAAGTGGGAGCAGAAGTAACAATAAATTACTCCATTGTAGCAGTTATATTTGGGACATAATTAATAGTTGAATTGTTATAAGGGTTTTCACGATAGCTCGGAACGAAGATGCCAAGTGTTTTGATGGGGATTATCGTTTTGTGACAGATCGGTCGAACATTTTTTTCTGCGAGACAAAGGAAAATATTTTCATTCCAAACAGCGCCAGCCCTCATCAAAAACAATATATGTTAAGCCCTGAGTGTCTATTTTAAACATTGTTCAGTGTAATAAATGTGCATGTAGTGTAACTGTTCTTCTTCTGTTCAATACGAGAGAAATAATTATCCACTTAAATTGTATTTACTTCATTAGTTTTGTGCCCTTTCTACTTTAAACGTCTCTTTTCGAGTTTTCCGTTTCCTATTTTATCATAGAGCTGTTGTATCACCGAAGTGCGTGTTTCTCTCGGATGTTTCTCTCGGATGGCCTCAAAATAGACCTTTCAAAATATATTTCTGCCTTCCACAGTGATATAATCATCGCCAAAACAGCGGACAGAGCTGTTCTGTCACCCCGAGTTAAGTGTTCATTTTTAGCTCGATCTCATCGAAGCTAGCCTCAATATTGACCTATGGGAATAAATTTATATGCCTTCCACATCCGGTTATAGTCATCAGTAAAACAAAAAAGCAAGTAGAAATCTATTTTCAGAAGTGATCTATGTGGTTCAGATTTAGTCTTTCCACCGCAACGTTTCAGCGCGTTTGGTTTGGTAACGCAGAGGAAGCGAAATTATAATATCTGCCTTACAAAGCTGGTGGTAAAGTATTTCACCGGGTATCTTATAAATTCTTTTTAACTTTGCGGTGTAAAACAGCTTCCCCTCCTATATTTATCAATGCCAAAAGTGTTAGAATTCTCCGTTCAGCCTGGCCGGGGGGGAATTCACAAAATGTCTTTAAATTTGCAGAAAAAGACGGTTTCCCCAGTATTTGACCCTTTTAATGCCAAGAGTGCCTGAATCGTAGCATAAAAAAGAAATATTTTGCAAAGCATTGCAGAACAAACACCACCGCAGAAACGTGCTTTGAGTGATCACACTTGTGAATTTCATCCACAGACTGAAAATTTAAAGCCACCATACACAGCACAATAAACGGCTACGTAAGAAGGTACTGCTTCTTAGCTTTCGTTTGAATGGTTACCCATAAGGATTTCACTGATTCACACAGTCGAAATCTAGAACCACCTTTTAGAGCATAATAAACGGTACCATGGTAAATACTAATCCGTGGCTTTCATTTTACTGAAGGGTCATTCCGGTTCAGGATTTCATTCACAGACTATTTGCAACCACATCAAATAATTGAAGGTTTGTTTCTGGTCGTAAAAAGTTTAAGTACTGCTAACCTAATACACTGAAACTTTGTAGTCACCATGCCGAATTTTAACCTGCTCTTGGCAGCTCCTTCGGTGATTTCTTTCAGTTGTTGAGTCATCGCTTGAAAATCATCGATATATGTGTGTAGGACTTTGAAATGTGAACTCTTCAAGAGAGTGAGCAAAAGAATGCTTCAAAACATACTGTGATTTCTCAACACTTTCTTGAGAACACCCTTTCATCGACTGAAGGAGTCTTCGTTTTCTTTTGGCACTTATAATTTTATTCACCCAACCATTTATTTGTCACAACACAAGTGCCAAACAGCTCATTCATGAACCTTTCTGTCCATCGTTCTCGACGTTACGTCATCATTAAAGGCTAATGAATTTACATCTAAGAGAGCAAATTTGGCTCAATCATATATATCGCTCGTGTTATTGTGCTCACGGGAAAGCCGGGGCGTCTCTTTCCTTGATTCGAGAGTCATAATTTAATAAGCGTAGCACAAGGGCCTAAGGACCTTATTAGTGCTTGAAGTTCCCTCTCGAAGTGCCAGGTTTGATGTTTAACGTTTGTTTGTTCCTAATAGCTTGAATCACTCCAACCTCTTATATTCATCGCAAGAGACTAGCATGAATTAAAAGCAACCACAAGATTAAACGTCGCGCAAATCATTCCACATTTGGTTGGATGTGATATTGCTCTTGAGTAGAACAACAACACTGAAATCTCTCGACGCGTTGCTTGTCGCATTTTATTACCTTTAGGCCCCCTCTTTCAAGGCAAGCACCATTTCGTAACAACATTTTCAATTTGCTGGCGCCAAGAATCTTTGCTTAAAAACCTAACCAGAGCTTTAGACAAACTGCTTAATAATTAATAACGTTGACAAAGCGAGCAAACTTACCCTTGTTATTCAGGAACTGTTCTTAACAGACAGTTGATTTTCTTTAATTAAAATTTTTAATAGTGCCCCAGCAACATTACTGTACAAGAGAGCTTTTACAAGAAGAGGAAAACCAACTTTTCTGATTTCTACGCTGATTATGACTTTTGTACTCTACTCAGTAACACTGGTTTTCACTGTCTTCTTAGCTTTTTTCTCTTGAAAACGACTGACCAATTCTAATACTTTGGTTTTTAAGCGACCTTTAGCCCCATGCGATTTGACTAGCATGGAATGACAGGTGGAAGAAAAAAAGTCAAATCCTCTTTCTTTTTAAAATTAGAAGAAAAAACAGAGCGTGGATTTAAAATATATTCTGACTTTCTTTACGACCATGTCTTGTCTTGAAAACGCTTACTCTCTTGAAACAATTCGTCTCTTTCCTCTCAACTCTAGTTGGCCCCCCAAAATCTAAGTTCTTGCTCACCCGTATTGTTTACTTCGAAATCGCGTGACGCTCAAGAAGCTAGCGTGCGCTAAAATCTTTGCGAAGCCGATATAAACGGTCGCCTCTGTATCACATTAACTGAATGTGTGTCGTTAAGTTGTTTACTAGACAGTGAGCAGTGTTTCGTGACCTGCTCATGTGTGAAAGTGAGCACGGTTGGACGAAAATGGTCGCGTGCAGATTTTTGGGCGCGGAGATCATTGCGTCCAGTATACGATGTGTGTTGTCACCTAAACGAATCGTTGGCTAGAAAGCACTTGACTTTCTAGGTGTTTCTTTCTTCGCTTTGTTTATTTGATAGCCAATGTGGCGCATTGTTTGAGTGTCGTTGTGGAAATAGAATGTTTTTCTTCCTCCTTCTTAGCTACTGGGCGGTGCTCTTTGGGCAGGGTACACCGAAATTGTTTTCTTTTCTCTGAATTACTGATACTCAGGTGCCAAATAGGCGTTGGTCAAAAAGCAGTACTGAATCAGATTTTGCGTGAGGGTCGCACAAAGTTAAAATCTTGGCTTGTTATAACCAATTGTCCCAGTTAAAATGTTTTATAAACGTTGCGTTTTTAATGCAATTGTTCACCTCCTCGTGGCATTTTACGTGGTTGAACAAAGTTAGAAATAATTTACACAGTCCTTTACTATGGTGAGGGTTACTTTCACAAGAAAAACTTTAACGTAGTGACGAAAGTGTCTCAAAATGTTACAAATGTAGCAGTTTATTTGGTGCCAAGAATTACACTTAAACGACCAGTCTCCTTCTAATCCCATTCCTATGTAAATAAATTCTTAGTCGACTTCTACTGATCGATTCCTGTTTCTAATTTTAAAAGCGTCGAGGTCAGTGCGTTTGGCGCCTTCCATTAGTAACACATACAACTTAGTTTCGGAATTACCACAACACATAGTTGATCTGAATACCTAGCGTGGCGTTATCAGCAACAATTAACTAATACCTCAATTACCAGTACTGTCAGTTACCTAGCTCAAATTTTTACCCTTTTGTAATTTCATAAAACAACAACGCCTACCTACGTTTTGGATGACACTACGTGTTTGTCTGGCATAATTTGGACCAACAATACACGGTGTATTTTTAGATGGTTCTCTGCCTTGGTAGCAAGCGCAGGAATTTTTGTCAATGCAAGGAGGTAGATAAATTATGTGGATTATAGGGCGACAGGATTTGGAAATGGGATTGGTATTTTTAATCTTCTTATAGTTAAAATTCTTGTCATTAGAGCTAATGCATCCCACAATTCATTTTCTCAATCATTGTTTCGCAATGTGATGTGCACTTTGAAAAGGCTTACTAGCTAGACATTTGCCATGCACTGAGATTGTTGACCAAGACTAAGGTCATGTGTAGGGATATTGGCCAAGTTCTTTTTCAGCGTGTTTAAGAACTGAGGTGAACCTTCGAAGTCCATAAACACGCAAAAAGAAAATGACGCCAATATCCCGCCGAGTTAGGAAGCTTATACAATAAATTAACTAAATGACATTAAAGGGAATGTGGCAAGGTTGTCAAAACTTCTAAAAACCAGGCTATACCAACTTTTAGTTTGTCCTGCTGTGTTGTGAAAGAGGATTGATAAACCTGTTAGGGGGGCAGCCTTCGGAATTTTAGATTGGGGTATGCCGCTCCGAGCTAAAACCCCAACGTTGTTTCATTTTACAATAGATCACCTTGCATGTCCTTTTCCAGGCCTGACCCCTTAAATATTTATCTCTTTTTAGGGCAAAACTCTATTTGTTGCCAGTAAGAAGGAAAAGATTTACTCGCTATTTAGACCAAAACAGTTGAAAAACCATACACTCTGGCTTGCGCATACACCCATATGACATATATAAGGCCCCCCCTTAATTAACAGAGGTGCACGTTACCTAAAAAGGGAAAAAATCAGTCCAACGTGAAGGAAGTTAAGTCCTTTTCTCTCAGTAACATCCAGTGTTACAAAAGAAAATCAAACTAGACACGGATACCACGTGGCATAGTAATTGTTAACAGATTTGAACGTGTAGTCTCACGGCATAGAAATTGTTACAGCATTTAACCCGTTAAAACATCCAAGCACGAAAAGCACAGATATTTATATCTAACTGCTCTAAGAAACATAGCGACTGAAGCTAAAATTGGAAAATCACAAGTTTTTAGATCAAAGAAAGGTAGAAAAACAGTTTATGTAAAATAGGGTTTCTTTTTGACGCCGAAAGTTAAGTTTTGGTTAATTTAATGTGGTTTTGAATTTTGTCACTGTTGATGAAACCGTATGGTTTGATGATTCAAACGAAAGCCCTTTGGCAGCACTTTGCAGTGGTGTTGTGTTTTACAAAACGAAATGTCGCGGTAATTCGTTGCCTTTGTCTGATGATTCTAGAATAAAAAAAAAATCTTTGTCATACCTCCAAAAAGTTAACAGAGCATTTTTGGTGTGAAGTCTTTAGAAACAAGATTAAACTGTAGAAAGATAAGTTTTCTTGAAAGTGTTATTCACGCTTGTAGTAAACGTGACTATCGTCAATTAAAAAGTTAAAATGGCCTGCCGGAAATGTTCTAGGAATGTCCAACTATCTTACACAGTTAATGAATGAGATATTCATCAAAAGTCGCAACTATTCTGGAAGAAAAAAATTCTACACATTCTACGCTACTGATAAGGTTACCATTATGCTTGCTCGACGGGCACGTGGGTTACTTTGCAACTAAGGGAGAAACAAGTTCAAAATTTGCAGCTAGCTCATTGATTTTTATCAGCTTCTCAATCGTTATCTTTTGCTAGTCGGTAGCCAATCGAATCGGACGATTGATATCTCCCACTCCTAAAGGCCAAGGAACACTGCCTGGGGTCAGAACATCACCAAATCCAATAATTTCGCCGTTTGGTATCTTCTCACGACCTCGGGCGTGATTATCCAGTATAAACCTTCCGCTATTTAGCGAGAGGGAAAATTTACACAATTTCAATCTTCGCTTTGCTTTCAGCTTTTAACAAGATTGTTTAAGCTAACTGCCCCCTCCGAGGAAACTTGAACAATAGTTAAATACGAATGTTGCACCATTTTGATGAAAAATTTTAGTTAAACGAACGAACAATTTCAATGCGCACATTGCTTGAAAATTTCTCGTTCGAATTTTAACAGACTTTAGTCACTTCAGTTATTTTGATGTCACAGTGACTGGGTAGAATTTTAAGCGTCGTTTTCTTCATTTCTATATTTCTGCTAAGACTGATCTATGTCAGTCGCACTTTTCTTTCAACTTTGCTTCTTTACATCACTTTTACGTTTCTCTCAAAACGAGCTGATGATAGTACCCACACAAGGAGGATAATTGCAGTTATGGCAAAGATATGGTGAAGTTCGCTAACAACATCTTCCCGTTTCACCAAAGTCCCAATTTCTATATATGATTTGTGTACAAAATGCTCTACAGCATAGATAGGTATCTTGACAGAACTTTCTGCACAAACTGAGTAGCATCTCTGAGATGATTCAGTGGTGGTTGATTCCCTTTAGCTCCACATGGGCTTCTTTTTCACTTTTCTGCTTATTATCCGTTAACAAGTGTAAGAATAGAAGACACGTTCTATGACCAAGAACGAAGATCCTTCTTTGAATTTAGGTTAGAACTACAAAAGAACTGACATTCTTCAAGTTCTTGCCTTATTTGACGTGCATGTTTGGTTCCCCTTCGGGATTTTATCTTCTATATCTCTGATTTTCACTGCACTTTTTTGACTTTTGTGTTTCCCAGCTCTGTTTGCTTTCGTGAACATCTTATCATTTCATCACAGTACTCTTGTTAATAGCCTATAAAAACAGAGTGGCATCTTCACCACTGTCGATTGTGTAATGCCATGACAATTTTAGTGATTAGTAAAGGTTTATTTAATTTCCGGCTATCTAACTGAGTTGTGACCTTGCTAGTAGAGTTTTCAGAACATGGTCCTGTAATAAGCATCGAAACATCTGTTGTACACTTAAAATTCCAAGTTCTCAGCTTGCCTTTGACTTATATTTTGTTCTTTTATTGAATGTGATCAATGTCTATTCTCACTGCACCTTTATTTAACTATTGTGATCTCAAAACTGTGTCCTTTCGTAAATTCCCTATTGTGTTATCACTGCATTCTTCGTGAGAGCCTAATATTGTGACATCAAAGGTTTATTTCAATTATGCTCTGAAACAGTAAGATATGGTTTTTCTGTGTACTGACAAGTCCTGTCTTGTATGCGTGATAACTTCATCTGAATGTTCCAGAAAAAGGCAGATAAATATAATGTTCGCAGTAATCTTTATTGGCACGATGAAAGTTGCATATTTGTACAGAAATCTAGTTAACAGTGCCGTGATAGTCTTTTTATGGCATTCTGTTACCTTCTCAGTGACTCTTTGAATCTGCACTGATTGAAGTGCTCAGGTATTGGAATTTAATCCTTTGCTGTGTCTATTTGTAAGGCACTGTTGTTAATGAATAGCAAGAACATTTGTCCATGAAAGAATCAAACGACTGTGGTACCTTCAATACCGCTGGATTGGTTTGCAAATATTGATGAATACATAAAGTACACGACGTGGTCAGGGAGAAGAGAAGAGACTGAGGATTACGAAAAGTATCCATGCCTTAGTTCCTCAGTTAGTCCAGGCCTAGCCAGAGTCCAGGGCTAGTCAGATGAAAATAACGGACTTGGTTGGCTATGGTATCCTTGATCGTTTGGGTGGAAAGTTTCACCATAAACTCGAAGGTTTAAAACGAGCCTCGTCTGGTATGTTTTGGTATATACAGGTTGTATTGTGGAAATAAATTGAGTATCGTGAGAGCCATTGATTAACATTAATGTATTCAAAAGTTGTCAACAAAGTACATCTTGCACGTTCTAGTATTTTTAGATATAGTTCTTTTATTTCTCACTCTCGCAAACATGACCCACAAAGAAAATAAAAGTTGAGCTTCAAACGTTCAAAGTTTGCAAAAATATACAACCCCTAGCTCTTACGTTTGTTTACTTCGTTTGACCTGAATTCCTGCAACTCAGTCATTTGCAAATTGGATTCTCTGCATAGAACGCTACGAGGAACGAAAGTGTCAATGAACATACATATTTTAATACAGCTTTTCTTTTCTGTATATTAAAACTGAAATTTTAGGAATTTTTTTTGGTACCAAGCAGGAACAAACGTTGATCAAGTACGCAAATGTTGGGAGTCGCCAACGAACCGTGCATCCGACCACGCTCACGTTTATCCCAGAAACAACTTCCCGTGCACGTTCCAGCCTTTTTGGTTACAACAGTGCCCAAGTTCAACGTTAAAAAATGTATTTTTTTTTTCTGCATACAGAATATGTCAAGCTAACAGTACCACAGGAAAGTGCCACTCAGTAGCCTTCGCTTGAAT
>Ga0099819_1023812_pt1 | contig 13208 bp, 1 predicted proteins | sample SidTnscriptome_FD_81129 | JGI IMG/M metagenome (GOLD analysis project Ga0099819, IMG submission 81129) | Coral microbial communities from Puerto Morelos, Mexico - Siderastrea T A metatranscriptome (Eukaryote Community Metatranscriptome) | ecosystem: Host-associated > Invertebrates > Cnidaria >...
CCCTGCCTCACTTTCTGATTCAAAACTTTCACCTACGCGACGCATTGGCAGGGCATCAGTCATCCTTCTCGTCGAGAACATCGACAATGTTGTCATCTGAAAAGTCCTCTTCTTCGCTTTCTTGCCAGTCGGCGTAAACGTCCACCATATAACGACGCCGGAGATAACAGCAAACGAGACAACAACAGCAGCAGCAACTACTTCCACCTGCCACGAGCCCAATAAAGACTGGAGAACTCAGGAAGTCTTCTTCTTCCCCACCTCCTGTTCCATTTGTGTCCGTGTCGTTGTCCGTATCATTGTCCTTATCCTTCACCACAGACACCTGCGTTCCGTCTGGCTCACCGATGATGTACAAAATATCACGCGTCATCCTTGAAGTCTCTATGCCTGTTGCATTAACGCCGGAGGAGGACATCAATGAGAGGGAAAACACGCGTTTGAAGACCGCACTAGCTTCTGCGTTTGTCACGGCAAACTGCAGTTGCAGGGCCTGGGCGTCGTTCGCCACCTTCACGGTGAAGCTCACCGTGGTGTCCAGCGTCTCCGCAGCACGGCGCACGGCAGCCAGGGACAGGCGCCGGCGAAGTCGCAGGCAAGCAGCGAGGTCCACAGACATCATTGCATCGGCATTTAGTGGTACCTGTCCAGCTGAAGACAAAGCCATGACCAGTGCCAGGCCAAGGTCACTGAGGAAACGGTCCTTGTACTGAGTGCACAAGCTGTCCTTGGTGAGCGTGTCTGGAAGTATTAACGTCAGCTTGATGGAGCCCAAAAGTGCTACCGTGTCGTAGACTGCCATGCCGTCCGGCGCACAAATCAGACCTGCACGTGCACCAGTGTATGTCAGCTTCCACTCCACCTCTGGCTCGTTCTCTTGCTGAATCACTGGACCACACCTGAGCTCCACTGGATTGTCCAAGCCAAATGCCGAGCCCGCCGGGAAGTAGCCAGGTATACAGCTCAGCATTGCGGTGGCCGTGATATCCCGACTATCACTGGTGTAGGAAATGGTAGCTCCGGTGAGCCATTGATAGTCCCCACAGCGGCCAGGTGTGCAGTTGACTGGTGGCAAAAAGGTAGGAGCTGCCTCTGCAGCCGTAGACACTGTCTGACATGTGCTCTGACCAGAAGGGATGTAGCCAGGCTGGCACAGCAAGTTGCAAGTTGCACCATATACTGGACCACCAAATTCTTCGCAGTCTAGACGGCCAGTGTTCAGACTCGACGGAATGGGGCAAGTCATCTTCCAGCAGCGTGGAGCCTGAAACTTCCCCTGTTCGCATCGGAACAGGTCATCCACCTTCCACCCAGGATCACAAAGTGCAGCACAGAAGCCGCCATGGGGCAATGGACTGCTCGCAGAGATGTTGGGACAATATGTGTTGTCCGTCGACCTCGATGGATCCCACGCTGCAAAGTGCTCCATGGAGGACACATCTGGAGGCTCCTCGCAGGAGGAATTCTCGCAGGTGGGATACGGTGTCTCAAACACAGCAAAGTAGCGATCAAAGAGCTTGCAGCTGAAGTTGCCTGTTGGTGTCATCCCAGGAGCGCACAGCAGCGGACGAGTATCATCCGATGGAACCAAGGTGTAGTCTTGCACATAGACATCATTAAGCATATCGCTAGGCAAAGCTGGCCCATCAGGTGGCCCTGGATGTGATGTGCAAGTGGGACATGGACATTGCAGGCTCTTCATGCTGATTATGCCACCCAATTCGCTCCTCCGATGCCCTGTGGAAGTGATGCAGTTGCTACCCAAAACGCTACGTGGCCGCCAAACAAAGCGAGTGAAGCTCTGAGTACCAAGGTTGAACAGGCCATCAGGACCTGCTTCACAGCGTTGCCGTGAGCAAGGAGTTTCACCTTCGTAGGCGGAGGCGCAATTCACCTCCTTGAAGGTGTCCAAAAGCCAAACATCGTTCAAAGTTTCTCCCTTTAATGGCGAGCTTAAGCTTGTGCGCCCTCCGAGCATGAAGATCCTGTTCTTGTCGTCGACGGTCACTGATGCTCCAAACCGTCCTCCTGGCACCTGCTTCGCGGAATCCTTCCAATGCTGTGAGCCCATCTGCCTAAACCTAATGTTTGGCAGAGTGGAGAAGACGTACGATTCTTCAGCGCTCTCCATGCTGTACCCGTCTATATCCAAAAATGCATCAGCATCAACAGAGACATTGTACACCTCTCCAGGAAGAAGGTTAAGTCCCACCATGACAAACTGGCCTGCGACGACAGCATCGTGGCCGCGTACAGTGACATTTGGTGTGCCTGCCGACCTCGGGAGAAACGTGACACTGCCAGGGCCACTTCTCACCTCTTCACTGAAGGCCAACATGATGCGCCCGTTGGCTGGAAACTCGTAGGTCGGTACCTCCTCCATCGGAGGGTAGCAATGGCTGATGTTGAGGCGAGGCCTGTCAGGGTCCTCAGGAGTCACCTGGAAAGTCAGCTCCTCTTGCATAGCCGCAGGTTGCCCTCCACCCTCTATCACGTTGTTCATCCTTTGCAGAACGTCCACAAAAATGAAGCGAGGGATACGGAGCTTAACCATACCGCCAGGACCCAAGACATGCTCAGGAAACGTCACCGTTAGCACGTTGCGACTGATTGACACATTCTGACTCTCTCCGGGCACTTCCACCACTTGGCCTGTAGTAAACTCCAGTTGCACTGGCGGCTTTTGGTCCGTTGTTTTGACGATGTCCTGTGTGTACCAAAACCGAAAGATGTGCTTTGATGCCGGTACCAACTGATGTGCCGACACATCAGCCGCCACCAGCTTGGGACCCTCATTTCCAATAGTGTTTTGCAAGCACTGGAATCCAACGCGGATCTCCGCACTACGGTTGCCCCACACAGTGTCCTCTAAAGAGCCTGCAAACAAGGACACGGTGTAGCGCAATGAAGGTCGAAGCACTGCTGAAGGCGGAAATTTGATCTTCACTGCAAATATATCAGGCAACAACTGCAGCAAGGAGTCATTCCTGGGCACCAAATAATCTCTGGTTGGAATGGAGGCCATGATATTTGTCTCATTGGAGAGTAGCACCATGCCCTCACTGGTCCACTGCACGACATCATCGAAGTATAGAAAGACTTCAAGGCCAGGTCTAGGAGGCACATCCGTTGCTCCATTGAAGGGCCAGGAAGCCAAGAGTGTGGGGAAGTCCCTCTCATTGTCATCAGCTGGATACGTCGGTAGCATGGGTAGGCCCTGGCCAGAGTAGTTGCTGGTGGTACTAAACCCTGAGAGAGTGCTGAATCGTCCACACGTCTGCTCCATGACCTCATTGCCAAAACGATCACGCAAAAGCCCAGCTGGCATAGTGACCACATACTCCATGTCTGGCGTGTAGCGTTGTCCAGGGGGCAACTGGAACACGACCTTGTGCAACACTATGACGGCACGTTCCACTGGAAGTTCAACGGTCGCTCCGTACGCAATTTTAGGGACGACCTTCAAACTGCCATGGCCCATGAACACATCTTCGCTCATAGTCAGAGTCAATCGAGTCCATGGCTCCACACCTGTGCGGCCATTTGGTGGGTAGATTGAAACGCAGGAAGGCGCCTGGAAGTCTTCCAAAACTTCTACCTCGAAACGTGAATCCAGAATCTGCCCAAAGCTGTTTCCAGCTGAATCCTGCACATGCCCAGCAGGTATTTCAAGGTGATACCGTCGACCGGGCAACAACCATTGCTTTGGCTGCAACAGGAGATCCTTCCCTCGGACCATGATGTGAGATTCCACCATGAGGCCTGTCGCATAATTCGTCTCGTTCTCCGGGTCGGTGTAGTTTCCAGGTTGCTCATGGAAATATGCCATAGCTCCTGAAGCTAGTCTCACTTCCTCCCCAAAGAACAGAGTGAAGCGTTGTTGTGGTGGCACTGGTGGTTGGTCTAATAGAGTGGATCCTGGCATGATGAAGTAGGGCTGTGAGTCAGAAAGGTAAATATCTTCAAAACCCAAGAAGGATTCGTAGACAAACGAACTCGCTTCCTCGCTGCCAGGGAGGTTTCCAGCCATCACGAAGATGGTGTCATCCTGCGTTATGACTGCATTGAAACCCTTGCCAACGCCGGGCCAGTTCATGACAGACGGATCTTTGGCCAAGTAGTTCTTGGTCTTGCAATGCCAAGATTCCCCTTCATCAGGGCTGAACCACACATCATTGAAGTTGCACATCCAGGCGTTCATGTCACACCAGTGACCACCAACCAGGAAGAGTCCACCCTCTGAAGTGGCCAATAGCTTTGGCTCACGTCGCAAACCAAAGGGCAAGCTGATCTCGCCGGCCACTCTCTGCACATGCTGGGCAGTTGGAGAGTTGAACCTCCAAACTGCTTCGCTGCTCCCAGGGGAAGCATCCACCACAACCAATTGCCAGCCACCCAAAATGGTCATCGCATGGTCCCTGAAGGCTGATGGGAACTTGGGCGGCACCTGTCCACGAAAGGGGATGGGCGTTGGCCGATCCATCGGAAACCAGGAGCGGCCGATGTCGCACGTCTTCCACAGACTGCCGGGGTCGTTGTTACATTGACCACCCAGCACCCAAATGCAGCCGTCCTTGTCTACTGCGCTGGGAGAATGGGCCACCAAGGGGAACAGCCGGTCATGCTCTTGAGATTCGACTCCAGACACCTGGCTCCATTCCTTTCCTGTTCGAGACACCCAGGTATCCGCCAAGCAGTTGCCATTTGAATCGATGCCACTAAAGAGAAGCAGTGTGCCATTCACGTGGTGCAACAGAGCCCCTTCTCTCGAAGTGAATCGCGGCTCCCTGAAATTCGGGTATCGCAGAAATGCTGCCATTTGTTGAAAGCGCGATGGTGCAGTGTAGAAGACATACTCCTCACCAGCCAACCCTGGAAAGGGATTGCCAGCCAAATCTTTGAAGATTCCGGGCTCGAAATTCACCGTCACCATACGACCATAACCAAAATCCAAGGATGGGTTGATGATCACCATGGACTCTCGAAGAATGACATATCCCCGGCCTTTGGCATCTGCTGGAACTGACAAATTGATGAGTTCCTCTTGAATACCATCGCTGATGTTGATGACACCTGTCTCATCCGCCTGAAGAGCTTCGCTGAAGAACAAAGTGATGTTGGAATTGGTTGAAGCTTCTCCTTGATGTACGGGAGCCTGCATGAAGATCTCCGGCGGTCGCTTGTCATCTGCTTGCACCCAAAACTCCAAGCTGGTTGGCAGCAAGGGAATGCCAAACTCATCCACAAAAATCCCGGCGGTCTCCAGACGCAAGGCGTGACGGCCACCCGCCCGCAGTCGGCTGACCACTAAGACAGTCATGCCATCCAATAGTATATGTTCAGAAGCATCCTGCGCAGAGACCTCAACACTCAGGACCTCCTCGTCGGGAATTCTTTCAATGTTGCCGTCAAAGCATCTCGAAGAGTTTCCAGGAGAGCAGTCCACCAACCGCAGTCGCCCCATCCCGAACTTCATTGGAGTTGAAAAGGTCAGTGCCAATATTGCCCCCTTGGCCGCATACCATTGAGGCTTTGGTTCCAAGGCATAGTGGTCATCCAACCGCCGAGGCATCTGGCCATCCATGTGGCCATCCATGTGGCCATTCATGTTAGGCCTGCTGAGACGCGACGAAGGCTGAAGTGAAAGGAGGCTCGGAAAAACAAATGGCATATCAATGACTCGAAAGCGGGGGGCCGAGTTGACTGGCCCTGCAACGAACCAACGGCCATGTGAATCCTTCAAAGCCTTGTCCAGCCAGTAGATTCGATATGTCACGCCCTTTGCCAGTGGTGGCAAGGTACATGTCACGGTCATTGCACGGATATGGCAACTTGTGGAAGGAATTCGAACGGCACCAGTCACGTTTGCATCGAGATTCCACGGCATCACAGTGTCGTTGCTCAAGTTCAGCTCCAAATGAGGGCTGTGATCCTGTCTCAAGTGCCAAACCTCATCCAACTCGCTTTGGTTGGTACCATTCATCTCCGTGTCGTTGCTCTCACTGCAATCCTCGCACTCCAGTGTCCCAACCAAGCTCTTGTCCATCTGATCCTGAACCACTGGAAGTAGCACGAAGTCACCAGATCCTGCCTTCACCTCCATGTTGAAGACCAGCTGCAAACTAGTTGTCTCTGGCACCATGGTCTGTCCATCCATTGGCAAAGACTGGACAAGCATCAACTCTTTCATGCTCTGTGCCTCTGCTGGTGCCACGCGGAACACCAACTCCTCCTGCAATCCATGGCTTTGACCAGCGCTGGCCATGTTTCCTGCCAAGTCCGTGAAGAGGTCAAGATGGACCACCAACCTGTAGCCACGGCCATATTCCAGTAGCGGTATGCGAGAACTTGGAATGCTGACGATGGCTCCCCTGAGTTCAAGAGCATCTGCCGCAATGCTGAGGCCCTGTTTTGCTGGAAGGTAGTCACATGGAAATGAGCAGTTCTGTCCAATTGCACATGCATTGTCAAACTCTCCACAGCGATCACCACCATTACTTGGAAGCAAATGTAAAACGACGGTCTCATCGGCATCCATCGGCAAGGTCTGTAGCACCTCAGAAAAGTAGAGCTCGATGCCCTTGCCATGAACATCTTGGTCGAAGGACGGCATGGGACCTCCATGACCATTGATGGTGGCCAGCAGCAGTTGAGGTGGAATCAAATCCCTCTGAAGGTCCACTTGATAGGTTTGCTGCACCGATTCACACGGGTTGCCCACGGAATCTTCAACGAAGCCAGCGTCTATCTGCAAATGGTAACCAAAACCTGGAAGCAGGTCCTTACCCGGATCCACCTGGACCAAACTCCTCAAACGTCCTCCTTGCTCGAAGTGATGTACGTCCGCTGAGACGTTTATCAGAAGCTCTCTCCTGCCACAGGTGATTCCACAAGAGACAGGCGGCAGAGAATGCAACTGGCAGTATCTTTGCCCTGGTAGGACGCCTTCATCAAACATGATATAGAAGACGTCTTGCACCGATACTCGCCGTTGATTTGGCAGGTGTACAGTAGGCCCCTTCATATCATCGCTGATGGTAAAATTCTCTGCATCCAGGGGCACGATTATGGCATAGTTCCTCATTATGTCCATGAGCGGTGACACAGAATGTCGCAGTTGATAGCTTTCGCCTGCGCGGAAAGGCCCATAGACTGTCACAACTGCTCCATGTGCAGTGGCATTGAAACGCACTGGTCGTCCCTCTGTCTCCAGTACCAGAACTCCTCTACGGCCATGGTCCCCTTCGAAAATCACAGACTCTGAGAAGATCATCTGCACCATACCGTTCCTGCGTTCCGTGGCTTCGATGGCAATGACTCGAGGAGGCACCACGTCGCCCTCGCGAATGGTGAAGCTATACTCTCCACTGCTGCGTCCCATAGGCATAGCTCTGGCATCAGCCGAAATGAACAGCCCTTCAGGGATGAGAATGTGCAGTGTCTGCCCAAAGGCAAACTCCTCGGTGATCCATGTCACCTGACGGCGCTCCACCAAGGCTTCTGAGACATCCAAGGTAGCATAGGATCCATCTGCCAAAAGTCCCACTGTGCACTCCTCCATCATCAACTGCGTGCAGAACGAGATGTTGCCAGATCCTGGCAGCACCTCCTCGCTGAAAACCATAGTCACATTGGTCTTTGAAGGGACCTTGTTCCCTGCTGGTTCAACCCCTCCAGGAAGAATGAAAGGCCTGTCAGGCTGAATCCGTGGATCTGGCCCTGTGTCCACCAGAAAGGTGTAGGGTTCTAACGGTCCAGCCATGCTCCCTTTGCTGGTATCTGCCCCCATGAAGCTTCTGGAAAGCACCGTCACCTGGAAACGACGTGCTTCCATAGGTGCTTCAAATCGGAATTGTGCCAAGCCCGGCTCGAGTCCCAGTTGACTCGAGCCCCAAGGCTCCACAAAAATCATCGGCTCCACTGCCTGGAAGGTGGAGCAATCAAAGTTGGAGCCACAGTCACGAATCTGGATCTCCGAAAACATTCTCGTCATTCCAGGGAATGAATTATTCAGGTAGATGCGCTGCGTAAAGTAAACATAGCCGTACACCTCCTGCAGCTCCGGAATCCCTGACACTGTGTAGTTTGTGATGTTGAAGGCGTAGGAAACGCGTAGCACCTCTGGTGCACGCGTAACATTCTCGCTGACATAGAACCTCCATGAATTGCTTGTGTTCAACATTGGCAAAGGATTGTCCATCATGTCATATAGCACTCCCGGGGTTCTGGTGACAAGGAAATACGTGACATCGTTCCCTAGCTCCAAACAACCACCTACACAAAGCAGATCTGGGAAGAGACTCACCACATTGCCATCGATGAGTTTCCGCCCGAGGAAATCTGGATTGGGCTGCGCAAGCATCTCTACATCAATTCTGATCTTGGGTCCTGTGACGTCGTTGATGTCCCATAGCTCAAAGAAGCCACGACCTGCCTTGACAGGCTCTGAGAAACTTAGTTGAATACTTTCCTGTTCTGTAGCATTACGGTTGTTCAAGGGATGGCAACGTAACAGGTTCAACTCAGGCATCTGAAGATCATGCGCAAAGGAGATCATAGCAGATTCCTGCGGCACATTGCCCAGGACATCCTGCACTGCTGTGGTCGGAATGTACGCCTCAAAGAGTTGTGGTCGCAGTCGTCCAGTGATCACAGAACGCTTCACCTCCAAAGGTACATAGATTCTGGCTGACCTGCCCGCCAAATCTTGATACCTGGTCTCACAAACCCTAAAGTCAACGCTGAGCATCGGCGACCCAGCCACCTCCAAGTATGTCACGGTCTGTATCTCAAGGGTTGGTTCCAGTCCCATCAACCTTCGTGCAGTCAGTTCCAGCTCCTCGGTGTCGTTGCTGCAGTTGCTACCATTGATGCAAGCCGTGACATTCAGCATGTCCACTATCACGTCCTCGCAGCAAGTGAGGTTGTCGTCCAACTCAGTACAGGCGTCCCTTGAAGCACACCTTACAAGCGTCGCGTTGTCTATGTGACGCCTTCCCGGTCCACAACTGAAGTTGAAGTCACCGCAGGTGGCTCCCACGGGAACAACCACTGTCACGTTTTCCTGAACCTCCTCTGGACGATCAATAAAAAGGCCTGCATCCACCTCCAACATATAGACTCCACCAGTCTCTGGCAACGGTTTTGAGTTGCCGCCCGGAAGATTCGGTGGCAATTGACCAGCATGGATAGTTGCCTTGAAGGGCACCAGTGGATCCAGGCTGACCTGGAGATGATTGGCATCTGTCTGCATCTCATCCGCCCAAAGGCGCCAAACCATTTGCCCTGTTGCGTCACGCAAAGTAATTGCACGGTCACTCGTGTTCAACCCAATGATGTGCTCATTCATATAGAGCTCTACATCCGTCAACTTGGTGAAGCATCGCCAGTCGCGCCAGGAGCTGTAAACCACCCCCAATAGGGTCGGCGTTATCCGAAATTGAACTTGTGCCTCGTGCCAGGTGCTAAGCTCCATGGCCAAATTCACACCATTGGTGGCCACCACAGCTGTCTCGTTGGCCCCGACAAAGAACAAGGCGTTCATGTCAAGCGATAAGGGAAAGGGGCAGAGCATCACAAGATTTTTGACAAAGAAAGCTTCCTCAACCGGCACCTCTTTGATGAGTTCCGCATCAAATTCGGTGATGTTTCCACGGACGGTCGGTGTGTCGGACAGGACCATGATGTGGAAGAAGCCACTGCCAGCCTCAACATCCACGTTGAATGCCAAAGTGATGACTCCAACGCCAGGATTCACAGCGATTTCTCCTGGTGGCATGTCCAACTGTGGGGCTTCCATGGGTCGCACCAATGAAGTGCTCATGACAGAGAAGTCACTTTGCACGGCCTGGACGACTTCATCGAAAACCAGCAGAATAGAATCTCGGACTGGTTCCACATCGCCAGAGTTGTTGCTCGGCATTGATGTTGCCAAGACAGGACCATCCGTGTCAGGATAGACCGAGAAGCTGAAACTTGACGCTTTCAACAGATTCTTCCTGAGCTCTCCAACTGTTCCGGCATCAGAGAATGCATCTTCCTCAATGTCGACCACGTACGTCCTGCCAGGTCCAGCCCATGGTAGCATCTCTCCTGTCATGGACTGGCCCATTGGCAACAAGGACAAGCGCCTCCCTTCCATATCCATCTGTATACATCCTTGTACAAGACCAGCCCGGCAAGGAAGGTCCACTGGCAAAGGATACCTCATCCCACGATCATCCCGTAGAATGATGAACTTCCCAGGAGTTGCCTCCACGGCTTCGGAGAAATAAATCTGCACCAACATCCTGTCAATTTGAAGCTTGGACAAGGTGTGCGTTGGCCACGTCCAAATGATGCTCGGTGCAACCAAATCTTGTGAACGTGTCGTGAAAAGGAAACTCAAAGGCTCATCAAAATGAAGCACTGATCCAGCTGGTAGGGTGAAGCGATACGAGGTTCCTGCAAGTAGTCTTCGCGGTAGGAAAAGCACCTCGTGGCCAAAAAAGACCACAGAGCCTGGATCACTCACTAGCATCTGCTGCCGATCTGGAGAATGGACCATCGGATTCACCTGCACAATCTCTGCCTGCAAATCGCTGAACGGATCAGCCAATTTGGCTGGTCCTTCAAAGCTCAACTTGATCACAGAGCTAGCATCAGCTTCCTGGAGCCCGTCATTGGAGGCGAGGCTTATGTTGGGCGTCGTGAGGTACGTGAAGAAGGTCAAGGCGACTCCCTCTTCAAATCGATTGGGCTCTGGCCAGGTTGCTGTGTCTATGACACCTTTCCCCAGCTCCAGGGTGTACAAATGCCCTGGAAGCAAGTTTGGAACTGCAGTGACCACCGAATCCTCAACCTCGGTTCCTACAAACGCTGGCACCTCTTGTCTGATGCTTCCTGTATCAGATGTGTAGAGGAACACGGCTGGTGCTGCTGCGGCACCAAGTTCCAGAAGCACAGGCTCCCGGAAGACAAAGCGAATATGCACGCTGCCGCGGTCCGCTGCTGGCAGTGCGACAGGAGAAACCAAGCCCTTAAACCCCCACAAAGGTGGCTCTCCGTTGATGCGCTGTGCTGGAAGCCATGCACCACAACCCAACCCATCCGTCTCATTCCAAATGGTGGAGCTGTTCACATCATCGGATTGACAGACGACCTCCACAGCCACAAGGACTGGGGCACTTCGATCCGGTGCCTCAGGTCTGACCTGTATGTTGTAGGCGAAGCGGCCGCTGCCATCAGCATAAACACTGGCAAAGCTTGCAACTACACCAGATTGAATCGACACGTTGTAGGAAAATCCAGGATCCAAGTCCTGGGGCGGATTGATGATCACCTTGCTTCCTACGAAGAGCATATCCTTTAACTGGATCGTGCGTTTCATGAGACACACATCTGTAGTAGTCCAGTTGCTACAGAATTCGATGACATTCTCCAAGTCTCCAGGACTCACCTGTCCCATGAATTCCAAGACAACATTCTCATGCTTGAACATCAACTCTCCAGGCTCCGGGAAGGATGTCCATGGTGCTTCTGGATATTGAGCTGCCTGAGCTCCTTCGACGGGCACCTGAATCACATAATCATCGAGTCCAAAGGCAGGTGTCTCCCCACAGTCGCCGAAGAAACATGCAACTCGATGCTCCCACTCGCCGCGTTCCTCGAATTCCTTGGAGCTGTGGGCCATGTTCCCCAAAGCGTCCTGAATTGCACCGGGGCCAAAGACCACTTCGTGGCGACCTGGTTCCAAGAGTTGTCGAGGCCGCACCACGACCATTCCAGGTACACCCAGAACGCTCCGAAAGGTCGGAGCATGATCCACCACTGTTACAGCAGCCGGACTGTGTCTCACCACTGCCAAAGCCCCTGGACCACGCAGGGCCACCTCATTGAAGAAGAAGTGAAATTCTCTGGCTGATTGCAGCGCTCCATTCTGCGGCAATGTGGCATATGCATCCAACAATCGAGGGCCATGGATGTCATTCTCTGTAGCATTCTCGTGTTCTGTCTGAAAGTGCAAACCATGGGCTGGACTGACCAAGTCAACCGATTCATTGGTGGACGGCACAATCAAGCAGTCCCTGTCAAGAAGAACCTGATACAACTCGTCAGGCAACAACTGGACCAGGACTGGAACCACCGCAGCTCGCTTCAAGAGACGAAGTCTCGTGCATGGAATGTTGACCTCATGCCCTGGAGATCGCAGCATCAGGGAACCATTACCCACCTTCATGTCATTGACCACATTCACCAAAAAACTGAAATTGCTTCGAGGAAATGTACCAAGGTTGTAAATAGCTCCACGCTCCCTGTCAACAACGTCATCACTGACAGTCCCCGCGGGCATCTCTTTCCCCATGTTGCTCACTGGTACTACCATGAACCTCTTGTATCCAGGTGGAAGAACTGTAAAGATGTGTGCACGATATGAATCTGCTCTGCAGCAGGTCGTCTCTTCCTCGGGCCCCTTTGGCACAACAGCCAGCACCCGCGTGAGACGACGATTCATGGCATCCACCAAGTAGACTCGATATTCCACTATAGGATCCTCTGTGATCATTGACTCGATGGAATTCTGTCCAAAGAAGATATCAGACTCGTAGTATCCTTTCCGATGGTCCTGATCCTGACCTACCTGTCCAAAGCCACACACTCGACACTTGGTCAAGGGAAGCGCATCACTGGCTTCAGGTAGGTACCACAAATTCACATTATTTTCTGGGCAGGTCAATTGCACAGCTGTGCTGTACTCCACACAAGGATCCACCAAGATCTCTGGCACGCATTGCTCACCTGACTGCATAGATGCACATCCGTCAAGGCCAAAGAGTGGGCAAAGATTGCCACAAGGTTGGATCATGATGGTTGAAGTGGTCTGGGTGTGTGTTTCACTCGTCGACGTTGTGCTGGTGCGAGAAGTTGAGGTGCTTGATCTTGTTGCACTCGTCCCTGTGTTTGTCGTACTACTGGTAGTGGTTTTGGTCGCGGAGGTAGAGGTTTGTGAACTTGTTGTGCTACTGTCTGTTGTTGTACTGCTGAACGTAGTTGAAGTCGAAGTGCGTGTGATTGATGTAAGGGTGCTGCTTGTGAGCGTCAGTGTTGTGTTAGTAGCAGTGGTGCTCGTCATAGTGGCGGTGCTTGTTGTTGTGGAAGTCCCAAGGAAACTGGTTGTTGAGGTCACGCTTGACATTGTGACAGTGCTGCTTGTACTTGTGGTGGCTGTA
>Ga0099819_1038151_pt1 | contig 12621 bp, 1 predicted proteins | sample SidTnscriptome_FD_81129 | JGI IMG/M metagenome (GOLD analysis project Ga0099819, IMG submission 81129) | Coral microbial communities from Puerto Morelos, Mexico - Siderastrea T A metatranscriptome (Eukaryote Community Metatranscriptome) | ecosystem: Host-associated > Invertebrates > Cnidaria >...
GGGTTCACTGCTGTTGGCGCATCTCATGAAAACAGGCTGGCGACATGATCTGCCTGGAAAAGCCTGCCAGTCTGAGATTCCCAAGCAGAGTAGTTGCAGTATTGCTTGCCCTCAAGCCTTTCTACCAATCTTTGTCCTATCTTCAGCTGCCACAAGCTCTGTTTGAAGTGCCATATTACGCCTGCCAGATTCCTGACAAGTGGGGTAGGCCCCAAGTCTGTAGGACACTAATTGGATATCATGAAACAAGAGTAGTGGATGGTATACACAAATATCTGTGAGTAATTCTACTTAACTCTATGTGGCCCGGTGGCCCTTTCCAGCTTGACAGGAGATCCAGGTGGAGACTGTCAGTTTGAACAATCTCCACGGCATGATGATATCGGTCCATTGAAATACATTGAATCCTTTGTACAATCGAGCAACCTTGGAGAAACTGTCCAACAGCTGCTCTTTCTCACCCAACTCAGTCATCTAACTGCAGCAAACAGGCTACACCACGCTTTGTCCAGTACTTCTCTGTGTGCATCTTGGTGATCGGCAGCATCAAGGTCATCACAAAGTTTGTACTGTGACCAGTGGTGGTGAGAGTTCCTTTCCGGCCAGACGTCTTGTACAGAGGTGATGGATATATCGCCTTTCTGTCGGTTGGGTCCTTGGCAGCCTCACATGGTGTCAAATGCACTGTAGGAACTGCACTGAATAAAACCTTTGGAAGGCTCTCAGCAATGACACCCTCGGCATCATCCCAACGTGCACCATCCATGAAGATACCATAAGCAAGGCAGCCAGTTGCCGGTCTGCTGATTTCAGCAGAAGCCTTGAGCACCTTGAACACCCATATAAGCGTATCAATTGGCAATTTGAGCTTGCGAGCATAGTTCTGCAATTGACCCGTGAGGAATGATTGGGTGAAGTAAAATCCTGACAGCCAGTAGGACTGCGGGGTGCCTTCCTGGAGCCACGTCCGGAAGAAGTCGATTCGAGCACATAGGTCTGCCACATAAGAGACCAGAGGTTTCAGCGATGGATAGGACACCTCTATCCAGACTGATGGTGTCTTGTCGGTCAGGATGCCATCAGCTACCTCTTCAAGTTCAGGGCTCATCACCACCAGTCCTTTGACTGCTTTGCGCACATCCGTAAGAGTACTTCTGACCTTGACGATGAGCTTGTTGAAGCGGAGCAACTCTTGATTCAGCACCGTGTTCATCGATTCATTGTAGTCCACTGGATACATGACATTGGCAGCCTCTGTGTCGAATGGTGGTCTCACATCTTCCAAATACTTGGAAGCTGCCTCTGTGATGATCTCATCCTGCGAGATTCCACCACCACCTCCTCCAGTCTTCGGTTGGAGAGAAGCCGCTGTGCCCAGCAGTCGCATTGTCTCGCTGATCGCAGCCACTAAATTTGCATTGACATGCAGACCAAAAGCTTCAGGCATTTGATTGATGGGCAGGTTGCGAATGTACTCGAGGTATGGATCCAATGTCGTCCCGTAGGACGGCGCATAGTACACACCAGAAGGAGAGAACTTGTAATCATCCTTCAAGATTTCCGGGCAGTAGAAGTCCGAAAGCAGGAAGTTGATACATCGCCTATCGTGTACATCCGTAACTCGTCCACCATAATTTGCCTCTGCTGCGGTGTATCTCAATGCAGCATATGGCACCGTGTCATTTTCTTCCAGAAACATCCTCAGTTGCATCATGCAGATTTGTCTGTCCGGCTCAGAGAACTGGTACGGAATGTTCCAGCCCAAAGGACCATATGTGCAACGCTCCTGGATCGACGCATGGAAGAAGCACAGCCCAAAAAGCATCTTCCTGAAAGTGTGCTTGCACTCCGTGTTCTTCGTGCAGGATTCACCAAACCACTCGGCATCAATGGAATTGAACGCCCGGAGCAAGTTCGACTTCAAGCCTTTCGGAGGTTCAATTGTCATTTTCATTCCATTTTGGAGAACCGAAATTGGGAAGTCTGGTGAAGGCATTGACGTCAGCCACAGGCGGAATTGGTCTGCAACTCCCTTCTCTGGGCTTAACTCTTCCACCATCACCTCCAGCCTTGACATCCAAGAAGGTGCCAGGTGGCAATTCTGCAGGATTACCCACAATCCTTGCTCTGCGCCATCCTTAATGGCGCGTTCAGCCTTTGGACCTTGTCCTTGACCCAGGGACACAGTGATGTAGTGCTCATTCATCGACATCTTTTGAGCCAAGCGTATGACTTCAACCATAGGGTCAGCACCAGAGGACAACACAAAAATCAGCGGCTTGCAGTTGGAGCCCGCGCTGTGAAAGGCCTTCTCCAAGTTAAACCCTGGCGGCTCCAAAAAGCTCTTGCCCAGATTGGCTGCTATCACCTCTTGCAAGCCTGCTATGGTGTAGTCAGTACGAACTGCCAAAAGCACCAAAGCCCTCTGCAAGGTTGACATCTGCTCCTTGCCCGGCCAGTGCTCAGCAAGTGGATTGTCAGAGTCAAAAACCAATCTCCATCTGTCGATGTTGTCCTTGAAGGAGTTGGCAAACTTGTTCCAAGGTCCCTTGCCCAATTTGTCCAAGACGCATATCCTGCTCCACATTTTTTCTGTCAGCCATTCTGCAGAAGGCTTGGGTATCTGCGCCGTGCCACCTCCCAAGGCCATGAGCAGCAAGCGCTTCTCCTCCAAATTGATGTCATCGTCAACCTCCATGGACTTGAAGGCTAGCAAGAGGGATAACATCAATTTGTCCTTCTCAAAGAGTGAATGGCAAGTCTGTTCAAAAAGCAGCTCCAGGAACTTGCTCTGCAAAGCAGCCAAGCGTTTCTGGATGTTGCGCTCAAACTTCTCTGCAGCTGCAATTGCATTCTCATAGATTGTGTAAAACCACTCAAGGCTGTATTGGTACATCGGCTCCACATTGCACAGATCTGCAACCACAAAGAAAAGGGCACTGGCACGAACAGCTACAGGCACATATGTTGCGCGGGTTTCTTGAACTTGAGCTTGGGTCTTTTCCTGCTCCGCAACACGCTCTTCTATTCTGAGAGATGCTGTCTTTGAGGTGGCAAGGGTATTGATGAGCTCCTCATCGTCCAAAATGTTCCCTGTCGATTCCGAGAGCAGCTGCAAAATCCGGTCCTCAATCTCCTTCAACTGAGCTTTGCTTTGTGCGCTTTCCATAATCAAATTTTGTCGCTTCCGCTCCACTTCTGGCTCCTCTTTGGCTACCAGAATACCAAGCATCTGATCCTGAAGTCCATCCGGTGTTGCCATGAAGTTCAACAAAGTGACCTGAACACAGACCTCTGGTGAGTAGTGCGGGTTTGGTAGCTTCGTTGTAATGTAGAAGCGGAAATCCTTGTTGTACTCACATGGAGCGTCTCCAAGTCGAATCATCATCACGCTGCCAGCTTTGAAGATTGCCTTCTGCAAGAGTGGTTCGAGCAAGGGATCAAGCTGTTCCAACACATTTTCCAGCAGTGTGGGCTTGCCATAGGCAATGGCACCTTCAAGCGCTCGTGCATAGTTTTGAGTCAAACGAAGGATGCGAAGCTGCTCTCCCCTTCCTGCACAGGCCTTTCGGATCCATTGGTTGGCCTGTAGCTGCGGGTCAATCATCAACGGCCATCTCCGTGACCTCTGGATGATGATGGCGTTTTCGACAGAGACCTGATCGTTTGGAAGTTTGTCTATGACCCACTGTCGAATCTGAACCTCATCACCCAGCACTGTGCGCAAGGAGAACTCCTGTGCAGATGGCAGCTGGTTGTCCTTCATGAGTTGTACCCAGCTCTTGACAGTGTCCACTCGGTAGCGGCCAGTGAATGTACCCAAGTATGCAATGATTCCTGAGCCAATGAGAACATCTCCAGTGAGATTGGTATGCTGCTCTCCCAAACGCTTTGAGGACTCCATCCATCGAGTTTTTTCACCTCCGAGGCCACTGATGAGTTTCTCTGCCCGGACAAGTCGCTTGCTGCAATCGTCAACCTGCACAGCAAGGTCGTCCTTCTTCTTTCTGGCAGATTCAAAATCTGCAAGAAGTTGCGCCACATTGTCCTGCACCGCCTTGAGCTCTTGTTTCTTCTCATCAAGAACAGCCATCACCTTTGCAAGCTCCTCCTGAGCTCCAGCAAGGGCCTCCTTTTTGGGGCCAACAACTTTTGCAACAGCGTCGTAAACGATCATTGCTCTGACCCATTTGCAGATTCCCATGGCAGCTGTAGATGCCTTTTTGATCACCTCTGGGTCGAACTCTGGATCATCCTCCAACGGTTTTAGCTTTTCAATCACTTCCACTGGAATATGGTCCTTGTCATATCCAAGCAATCGATCCAGCATCTTGGAGTCCCCCCAAAGGCTTTTCTTTGATGGCTCCCAATAGTCATCAATCTTTGTTCTGCCATCCTCCGCTGTCACCTTCTTTGGCTTCACATCAAACATCCAACACAGTGCTTTGGAAACTGTGATGACTCCTTCAGGCGGAGATTTCATATTCTTCACCTCCACAATATCGCCTTTCTTTAAACTCTTCAAGGCATCCAGGGCTGCGTTTAAGGCGGGTAAAGCCTTATCCAGGTCAGCTTGGCACTCCTCCTTCATTGTGCGAGCTGCTTCCGCCTGTTGAGATGCAGCTTCCTCCTCTTTGGCCACACTTGCTTGTGTCGCTGAAGCCTCTTCCTGCTTGTGCTCGATGACCGTCATCAACTCAGCCGTCTCTGCGGAGGTCTGCTTCAGGACTGGTCGGAGTTCTTCTAGTTGGATGGACATAGTTTTGACCTGCTCCTCAGTGGAGATGACCTTCTCCAAGCCGTCGTCGTAGCGGCGCTTGGCCCCGGAAACCTCCTCGCGCTTGGAGGCCAACACGTCCTTGAAGGAGTTAATAAGCTCCAAATACGATGTTGGCGTAACATAGTAATGGCGCTGCACCTCCGAGCGGAATCGCTTGGTCAGTCCAAACACAGACTCCTGCATTTGCACACAAATCTCCACCACTCCTGCAAACACTCCCTCTGAAAGGTCCACCTTCTGCAAAAAGTGAGTGGCCACACTCCGCAAAGCTTCTTGAGGCCATTCCATGAACCAATCAATGGTGCAGCAGTTGACGATTGCAGGAAACATCCGTACTCGTCGACGAAAGGCCTCCCCAATTGGAGAAAGTGCCAGAATCAGGTGAAGGTTTTTTCGGCACTGCTCAGTGAAGAAGGCCAAAGTCTCAGCTTGACCATTGCACCCTGCTGCTTGTGCTGCAGCCCCACAGCCCTCCATGATTGCAGTCTTGTCTTCTGCATTGAAGAGGTTGGGAACTTCCCCGTTGTTGAGCAAGCTGGATGTATCTTCGAGAAATGATTCCTTTGGGATCTGCGTGTCAGCAAGGAGGAATGTGGTCTGGACTGGTGCCTCTTGAGTGCCGCCCCCAACAGACATCAGGAGGCGCTTGATTTCATCGTGCCAGTCGCTGACTTTGTAGTCTTTCGTGACTTCAATGCTGAACTGCTCATACTCCGCCACGAAAGTGGCCAAGGTTGCGAGACTCTTGCGCCCACTGCCCCCAACACCAACCAGTAGTGCATTGCCCAAGGGAATCTTCAGCACACGAACAATGCGACAAATATGTTGTGCAGCTGACGTGAACAGCACCAATTCCATGCCACGCTTTGCCATGGAATTGTAGTCCATTAGCCGATTCTTCAGCACATCATCAAGCTGCTCCAGATTTGTCACCTGCTGATAGTACAAAGCTTTGCTGTCAGCAAAGTCCACAAAAATAATTGGTTCCTGCTTGATGATTGCTTTCCATTGCTTCTTGAAATGTTCCTGCATCTTTTCTTGAAGAAGATTCACAAACCACGCATGATCTTCTTCTGTTGCAAGGCGATCCTGGAACACACGTTGACATTCGTGCGCCCAGCATTTGATGAAGTCATCTGCTCCGGGGAGAGAGTCTTTGCTGCAGAGGCAAATGCCCTGGTTCACCTTGGCCAGGTCTCGTAAGTTAAATGTGTAGTGTGACTTGGCAGGCGTTGGCAGCATGTTCTCCGAAATTGTGTTGTACACATCTACGGTAGCTCGTACGACCGTGCCACTCAGACCACTGACCTGACCCGGGAATTTTCCAAGAAACCACTGCATAATGGTTTGGAAAATACGTTGAAGGCTTTCACCCTGAAATGCCAGCAAGTAGAAGTAGTTGTAGTGCCTTTGGTAACGACCAGTAATTTGTGGCCGTCCAGCACTCGGAGTCATAGCCGCAATGAAATTGAGATCAACCAACTGGCGGAACTCACAGGTCTTGCGCTCGTACCAGCCACTCGTGTCCATCCATTGCCTTAATAGCTCAATAGGCGGCTGGGCACCATATTTCTCCTTGGCCGGCATGTTGAGGTCGTCCACAAAGACCAGGCAACGCTTACCAAAGGGCGGGCCATAGCACCCTTTCTTCCGCTTGTCCAACTTCCCATCGATCACATCCTGCGTCTGATTCGCACTGGACTGCGCGCTGAAGGCAAATGCAAAGGCACTGTATCTCTCTTTATCGAAGGCTTTCAGGAGCTGCTGTTGGACGACAACGGTCTTACCCGTTCCAGTAGGTCCTGCAAAGAGCACATGGAATTCTGCGCGCACGAGCATCTGCAACAAGAAAGCGTTCCTTACCGTGTCTGATGTAGGTATGATGAGCGAATGTGCCTCTGCGTCCTTTGGAATTTCAAACGATCCGATCTTTTTGCTCCAGAGTTCCCACTTGTTGCCAGCACCAGGAAAGTAGTCGAACACGCTTCCTTCCTCCGGAAATCCAGAAGACCCCCCTCGGGGTGTTCGGGAAAGTGGCTCGTCTCCTAGAAGTTGGAAGTCCTCCTTTAGACCCGAACATTGTCCTGAGGCTAATCGACGGAAGAAGGAATCCAAAAGAGCTCGACCATCGCTGTCGGCAACGCATCCAAAGCTCCAGACCAAACTCAGCCAGTACAATGCCTCCAATTTGCTTTCCTTCTCTTTTGTGGGCAAGTCTTTGGTGCTTGGATCCAAAGGAATCTCAGCCTGAATCAGAGACCAGTAAAGATGAAGCAAGTTCAGCACCAGCCAGTTCAAGCTTACAGGCACCGGTTTGTTCACTTTTCGAGACACCATTTCCCAGGAGCATTCGACTGAATATTCCATGATCTCCTGGAGCATCGGGCTCTGATCTTTCAGCCGATCTGGCAATCGTTCGCACCAAGAGAGCATCAGTACATGCCAACCAATGTCTTGCTGCTCCAGGAATACCATCCCGCAACGAGAAACTGTTGCTGGTGATGCCACGGCCAAGTCTTCTACCTCAAACATCATGGTCGTGACTGGTGTAAGCTTGATGATTTCCCCACTGTTCAAGCAAAGCTTCTTGTTGTCATCCAGCACCGTATTGAGATTCTCCACCCAGACTGCATCTACGGGTCCATCCAGCAGAATCCATTGCCGTTTGTTCTGCTCAGCTGATGATGCAAAGCGGACCGTGAGGGCAAGGATTCCATCTGTCCACTCTTGAGTACCCTCATCATTCTCACCATATAGTTGCCCCTGCTTGATGGACTTTGGATTGATCTTGTGAATCTGCACTGGCAGATAGTTCTCACCATCTGCAACTGCAGCTAGTGCAGCAGCTAGCACATTTTCCACCTCCGTCTTCCCGGAAACGGTTTGGCCAACGAGCATCAGCCCGTGTCGTACCATGATTGTCTCCCAGAGTTGGATACACTTCTTGATAAAGCCTTCCTGCGGCTGCAGTACCAAGCTTCTGGCGCTGCCCTCAAGCTCATCGATCAACACACCATAGTCTGATGGAGGGAGCTCCACCTCTGGGAAGAGATCCCCGGTGATACCCAGGAACAAGGGGATGTCATTCCGTGTGAACTTTGGCAAATTGACATCGTTCAATGCACTGAGTGCAAGGATCTGCTCTTCCCGTGTAGCTCCGTAAATGCGGCGCAGCGCACCGGCCCGCACCAGAATTGACTTCAAAGCTCGCATGCCAAAGTCATAGTGCTCCTGTGAGGATAGCTGCTCCGAGCTGAGCCGAAGGCTTCCAACTGCCTTCCGCGCAAGGTTCTTCGCATCTTCAAAACCATTGGAATACAAGACAATCTCGCCAATAAGAGCATAGTCCGGGACCATCATGGCGCAGGGCCGGAAAAGTGCCTTCAGATTGTCTGGCAACTCAGAGCGACCAGCATAACCTGGGTTCATAGTAATGTTCACAGCACAAGATGGGATAAGCCTGATTTGGGTGTCCTCAAAGTAGAAAATCTCCTTTTTGTCCCGGATAGCAAACTGTATTGTTTGTACCTGCTGTGACACAACAGAGAGCACCTCCAAGTTGATGCGATTGAACTCATCAAAACAGCACCAAGCTCCCGAGGATGCGATGCCCTTGAAAAACTTGCCCATGGCCATATAGTCCAAACCATCTGAACAGTTGAAGACTACGCATTGCACAGCCACTGCTTTTGCAAGGTCCTTGGTGGACTCAGTTTTGCCAGTTCCAGCAGGACCTTCTGGGCCACCACCATAGTAGAGATGGAATGCACCCATGAGCGTGCGGTAGCACCGATCTGTCAACGGTGTAATAACCAGTCTATCACTGTTGCCCAGGTATTCGAAGCCATAGTACAAGGTTGCATTGATGATCGACACCTCACACTTGTCGACCGTGCTTGCTTTCCCTGTGTCCTTCAGTGTGATAGAACCCTTCTGACGCCAGTAGTAGCGCAATTGCGCAATCCAGTCGAACTCCTTCGAAGAGGAAATCTTGGCGTCTTTGAGGCTATGAACAACATCGCGGTTGTGCACATCAATGGTGACCAATGCTCCAAGTGTTTGCCTGCCCAACTTGGAGAGATCGCCACGAACCAAGTTCACCAAGCCCGTCAATTGGTCTATAGATTTTTGGTGATATTCCTCCAACTTTCCAGACTCAATCGCTGCGGCAACCTCCTGGGTCCAATAGATGTTGTCGATGCAAATGACCACCTGTCCAGGCCATTCCAAGACCCACTTTGTGCGCTCGTGCTTTGCATATGCCAACAGGGAAGAAGCAGTGACTTTGGTGAGGCAGTCAATCATCGATCCCTGGACTTCCATGAGCCACTTTTCCACATTGCCTTTCTTCTCTCCTTCAACGACATTGACTGGCAGAGCCAAATCAACGACTTCCCCCTCCACTGACGCCATTGCCTCAATGATCTCATTCGTCTTGTTGAAACGTACCCTGCTGATTCCTTCAAAGCACTTTCCCATGTGAGGTTGCACAGCTGTGGGGTCTTTGGTCTGAGAAAGAATCATCAGAAGTTCGTCATTGGAGAGGAAGAAGAAGCGCGGAAAGTCCAATCGTTTCGTCTCCAAATAGTGGTTGAGTCCTTTCTGAATGGCATCTAATTTCTTGTTTGCATCCACAAAGCTTGCCAACAGGTTCTCAATCTCTGAAACATCCAAAACATTGGGATTTTCAGACACGGTCTCCATGGTGCCTCGCCAGAGGCCATCAACCTGCTGGAATCGCTTTGCTTCGTTTGGCAACTGCTTCTGGATGTCATCCGAGCTGAAGATGGGCTCTAAATACAGCCACGAACGCTGCATGGCAAGCCATTGTTCGAGCAAATCTTGGATAAGAGTCAGCTTTGCTAACCAGTCCTTCACCTCCTTCTCGATTGGCTCGACAAAAGGAGAGCCACGAATGCCCATAGTTTTGATTATGTGGTCATCCAGGACTGCCTGAATCTCGTCAATGCCCTTGACCATGTAGGTACCGGATCTATGTGGCACCAATCCAAACTCAATCGGCCTCCACTCTTTCTTCATCATGGCCAAGGCAGTTTTCAGGCCATATTCCTTTTGTGCCTTCACACTGATCCGCTCTAAGGTGTCAATGTGGTCCAAGATACCAACATCCAACATTTGCTGCAAGGTGATGCCATCCTCCATATCCAAATCCAACCGCAGCTCTTCGAAGAGGTCCGCAAAGTGGCGCGGCTCAAACGCCTCTTGACAAAGTGCACGGATCACAGGCATATAGGCACGGAAAGATGAAACTTCCTCCCGCAAGTCCTTTGCAACGGTCAGGGGGTTTTCATTGCCCTCGAACTGCTTGATGTTCTTGTAGCTCTCTTTGTACTGCTCTTCAACTATCGTCTCGATTTCATCGGCCGCTATTTTCTGCACCATTCCATTCAGCCAGTCTTCCTCCAAGTGCTTGAAGTCAATCGCAGCGGTCCAAAGCTTCCAGTATGGTTCGAATGCCTCGATCATGTTCTCCACCACCGAGTAGTCTGAGACGTCCATGCCAAACAGGCGCTCACGATCCAAAAAGCTCTGAACACGGGCTTGAGCACGGTTCAGGTTGTCCTGCAACGCATTGATTCGATGAGCGCACTTCATGGCCAGGGAGTAGTCGTTCAGAGTCTTGACCCATTCGAGATCCTCGTGGTATCTTGCCATGTCTCTCTCATACTCCGTCTTTTCTCGGTCCAGCTTTTCCATAAATTTCTGCTTTTGGGAGTCAAGACTTCTCTCTGAATCACCAACATCGATCTGAATTTGCAGCGGCCAAGCAAACGAGGAAAAGGCACGCTCCACGACCTCGTTGTCGATGAAGAAGCTGAAATCAGCCAGCATGTTGATCTGGGTGTGAATGTGCCGGGTGGTTTGCATCAGTGGCTTTGTCTTCAGCTGCGGCAAATCTGCCATGAACTGCTTCAGATTGGCAAGCTCCTCTTCGTCTTCTGGATTTGAAAGAATTCGCTCGTGGGTTTCTTGCCATTCGTTCAAGACAGCTTGCGAACGCTCCTGAATACTTTGGGCCACGGTCTCCAAGCAGCAAGCAGCAAGGTGATAGGCACGCTGTGACATGTGCTGAATGATGTCCGTGCAATGCAGCTCGAAGAGCGGAAACTTCACAATCTCTGTGGTCAGCTTCTCAATTTGTGTGCCAGCCTCCAAATAGGCTTCTGTTCGGACACGTACAGACTCGACGTCCAGAGGATCAAGGTCAGCACCGACCTCCTCATGAAACAGGTATGCATACTCCTGATACTTTGCCTGCACTTCTCTTGGGCCGAAGAGGCAGTCCTCAATTACCTCCGCTGTGGCAGCCTTCGCCGCTCGTAACAGCTGTCCTTCATCAACAGGACCGGAATGCGATGGTGCCACAAGACATGCAGCATCATCACCCTCCTTTTTGTCAGCTTCATCACGGCGTGCTCCGTCTGCTTGTAGATCGAACATGAGAGGCTGAGGTAGGTTGCAAAAGGGCACCAACTCGTACTCAATGCTCATGATGGAAGATGTAACCTTCGTCACATCATCAATTAGGTCCAGTATCTTCTGCTTCAAATCATCTGGATGAGGTGCAATTCCAACCTCCCCATGCGTAGCTTCTAGGCTCAAAGTAAGTAGCGGAGTCTGAAGTGGCTCATCCTCCTTTGGCATAAAAGAGCGGACGAAGGCCACCCAGTCCGTCAAGGACATCTGAACAAACCATCTCATCTGGGCGGAGAGGATGAGGTCAAACTTCCGCAGGATTCTGTGCAGGGGCTGCCTCAAGTGCTTCTGAGGGTTCTCAATGAAGAAGTTGTTGACTTCAGACATTTTGTCGAGGACCTCTGACACGATGTAGTCCCTCCAATGCCGCTCGAGGATAACTGATACATCCTTTCTGTGTTCTTCCATGTGAACAATAAAGTCCGTGGGTGCAAATGTTCGCGTTCGCAAATCCTGGCCAACACCACTGCGCCCATTCGCACTGGCACCACGATCTCCCACTTTGCCAGAGGGCAGGGTGTCCAAGATGCGATGCCGGTCAATCTCCTCTCCAAAACGCCGCCAGACAGCCATTGTCACGACGTTGACATTCCTGGAGATCGTTGGCTGCTGAACCAAATGAGTGGCTATCTCGAGCACTGACTGCTCGGAAGCCTGATGCTGAACCAAGCCGTACTGTGGCGGCTTGCATTGCAAAAAGTTGCTCAACAGTGGTGCGAAAGGCGTGTCATCTCGTACACAAGCATACGGAGTGCCCATCTCCAGGATCAGATCTGTTTTTACTTTCGCAAATTTCATTGAAAGCACATAGTTCTCTTCTATCTCCCTTATCAGATCGCGTATGTGTCCAACGAAGCTATCTGCGTCTTCTAAGTGACTTCTGTGAAGACCTTGTCGGATAAACCGCTCCTTTTGCTCTCGACGAAGTGGTGAGACCAACTCGTCTGGCTGTGATTCAATGAATTTGATAAAGGCCTGTTGCAGCTCGCAGTGTGCTTTTTTGGCACGACAGGTCTCGACCCTCAAGGCAAAGTTCTGAGGGTCTTCAGCATTGAAGCGCAGAGCCAATCGTTTGACCTGTTTTTGGCTTCCGTCCTCCAACTCCACCAAATATCTGGAGTTAGATGCCTCGTAGCCCAAAACCCAGCATGGCAGCATTCGCCATTCTCTGGCTATGTAGTGCAACACTGCTGCCTGAGGTTTCCCAGATGTCGGGCCATGGCACATTGCAAGCCACTCCTCTGGTGTGTGTACCTCAAAGTCCATTGGGCTGTCAAAGGCTTCCAGGGGAAGACCAGGTGGAAGCTTCATGGCTCCCGCCATTTCGTGAAACACAACTGATG
>Ga0099819_1149420_pt1 | contig 12320 bp, 7 predicted proteins | sample SidTnscriptome_FD_81129 | JGI IMG/M metagenome (GOLD analysis project Ga0099819, IMG submission 81129) | Coral microbial communities from Puerto Morelos, Mexico - Siderastrea T A metatranscriptome (Eukaryote Community Metatranscriptome) | ecosystem: Host-associated > Invertebrates > Cnidaria >...
TTACACTGAAGAAGAAACTGAGTCGATTTAACTTATGAGACATATTTATCAAGAGAGGTAAGAACGACGCATAACCGCCTTTCTTAAACTTATTGGCGGACTAAATGCTTCCGCCATACAGTTTCGTCCTTATACCGAGCCACTAGATAAATGAAATACACTTCGTACCTACTTACCTACCCACTACTCCTACTTCAATCATTTTCATCAATTATTTTGCGTGATGAACCAACAATGCCTCGTGGTTCAGTAGGTTCACTCAGCAAGGTAACGGATGAAGCTGTTTTATTGAAGGCTAGCCAAGGTTTGTCATCTAGCCATTTACATGACGATGCGACAGGCCTATACTGGCATATTTATACTCTTCACTTCTTTATTTTCGTCATATATATTATGATATTATACTTATCAAGCCGAGAAAAGTCCGTGAAATCTTAGTGTATCACGTTTGTTGTCGCGGATCCGGCATTGTCTGAAAACGAATAATAAAAGCATACACGTGTACACAGGTAAACAAGTAACAAAGAAAACTTAGCATGTTCCTTGTATTTGTAGGCAAGCGAATTTGCAACTAATATAACCTCAAGACCCTTTTATAGCCATGAGCACTCACACACGTGAAAGCACAAGGACGTAACTGAAAGGAGGCGAGTTTTACTAGCACAGTATGCTCCTCCTAGAACGAACTTGTAGGGAGCTCAGTCTGTCGAGTCTGCTTTCATTGACTGTAGATTGACTGACAAAATTAAGGGACTCATTTCCTGTGTTTCAGTCATTTGTTTGCGCTTGCGTTTGCTCACGAGTGGTCACTCTTTACTTTTTTAACTTTCTTCCCTCCTAGTCACTCATCGTTACAATTCAGTGTTTTCCTTATACTTTTGCTTGCCCTTGTGATTGGGCAACACCACCTGCAGACACAACGGCAAGGCATGTCGGGATGGTTACACCTTACTTCAACTGAAATTGTATACTGATCAGTGACACAATTATCCAGAGATCACGTGATCCTCTTTAAAATTCTTTGCATTTTAGTGGCATCCAATAAATTTACACGGTATCATGTACATTCAACTTATGGAGTACCTCATGATCCTATCGACTAACTGCTGTATTATCTCACATAGAGCAACGTCGCTTAACTGTGGTAACTTAGCTCTGGTAAGTTATAAGTTAAAGGACCATTATGTTCTTTGTAGAGTCAATCCTACACGGTCATGTAATGAGATTGCAACCTAGAGGCTGTGATCAGATCTTCAGGACTAAGCGTGACTGTTAAATTGCACTTGTGTTGTGCTACTTTAATTTATATTTTTCTCAGTTATAAGTTTAGGAGACTTACATTTAGAGAGGGTAAATCAAAGATTTGAGGAGATATGTACTTCGGCACTCCATAATCTTCATGAAACGAAATAGCTCCGTAAGTTTCTCGAACAACTGCAGATGTCAGCTGATGTAAAGGTCTTAGTATCGATTTTAGTGAAGTGGAACCTCTATTTAACGAACCTCTATGTAACGAAGTCCTCAGTATAACGAACGACATTTTTCAGCCCAGTAATAGTGGAATGTATGGGAAAAAACCTCGATATAACGAACCCTCGATATAACGAACCAATTTCCCCAGTCCCTTGGCACTTAGTTAAATCGAGGCTCCACTGTGGGAAGTATAAAGCTGGCCTCCTTCTTCTCCAGAGAAGAACGATGGCTAAATGTCGTATAGATGCCTGTATCAGTAAGAGAAGCGACTCTCGGCTGCCATATAGGTAGCACTTTCATTTTCTTATCATTCTCGGGACATAAACTTTCTCTGTCACCGAAACATTCCAGGCATCATCTAAGGGATCCAGACCACAAGGATAGACATAGTATTGACATATTCTTTCTATCTATTATAATATTCCAATGAATTCTCGTTTCATATAATTATTCGGTTCAGTATTTTCATATGGCTTGCTTACACACAGCAAGGTAAATTGAAACATTATGTTGGGCACATGGTAGTATTCTCGGCTTCTTCATTTTGCATTTGGAAGCTTTACTTTGTTCCGTGTTTTAACCACACTAGTTCAGTGCTTACATAAATACAGGCCTTCAATCACATTCGCTCTCCATGAATTTCTATTACTTTCGATCGGCAGCCAGGGGAGGTCTAACACTGGTCTACTGAACTCTAAGGGATTCTGAAAGCGCCGGATTTCTAGACAATTTCCACAGGCCATTCTCTGAGGATTTCTCCTCGTTGTGCCACTTATTTCTTTTAAAAGATGTTCTTTGATTTACGACATCGTTCAAACGTCATACTTTTACTAGATGTTCTTTTCAATTGAGTAAGGTAAATACAAACACAAAACTACACATGGAAGCTTATGGACACGGTGGGTCGACCTAGGAAACTTGAGTTTATGTTTGCGTCTTCGGTCTCCGTTGATCGATGCTTCGATCTTGTTACTAGCCTAGTCTTATGCATTTATTCTCCTCAGCTAGCAGCTATGTACCATGCTACCCGAGTGATAAAGGCCCAGTAATACGGGAAAGATTGTCGTGCAACTTGTCGGTCATCTGTGTTGCGCTGCAAACTGAGCTTGTTTATTCCGCGTATCACCACCTTCTCGCACAACAAATGTTCAGGTTGCAACTGAGTAGATGTTGCTTTAACTTTCGGCAACATGAACATTTGTTGCGCGCGGAGGTGGCAATAAGCGCAACAAACAATCTCAACTTGCAGCGCAACATTGTTGCCCGAAATGTTGCCCGTATAACTGGGCCTTAAAGCTCCTTTGCTTATATACATGACATAACCATACCCCATCTCCTAAAAGGCTGCTATTTAAAGTAGCTACACTAAACAGACTAAAATAACGATTCACTCAGACCGCAATATTTTACGTTTGACAACCTGGATACCCTAACTACGTTTTATTTTATGTTATAATGGACGATCTTTGTTCCTTTGACGAAAGGCTAACCCATGACTATCTCGTGGGTCTCACTATTTCAAAGAACTGTTCCTTCCAAGGTGCACGTGCAGTGCATTTACGGAAGTCGGAAACTGTGACTGAGGGTAAATAACCACATCTATTTTCCATCAGTAGTTGATAAAGAAAGCTTTGATAATGTTTACGTTCTTTGAATTTTTGAAAGTAATTAACTGGGCATAGCAGTAGTTATTGTCACGCGATCAGTAATCTGTATACTCTCGGCAAATTCTTCGGCCGGGCCTTGGTTAATTTGCAACATGCAAACATATATAGACGGTGGCATATTTCTGTAAAAGCTCTCGTTGTCAGAGTTTTTGCTTGCTGCTTTTATTAAAAAATGATGTTGTTAATCTGTAGAACAATTGAACGTTTTGCATTTTAAAGTCCCTTTGACAAAAGTCTGAAAGGTCTCGATTTCCCTAATTTGCTCTCCATACGGTGACAGTACCAAGGCTACAAACAAAAACACGCGAAATATTCCAAAGTAGGCACGAAACTGAGTGTGGTCGACACGACAGAAACAAAATGTTAACAACTCTGCACGTAGCAGTCGTGGTAGCTGTGATATTTAAATAAAGCTGTTTTGTTCTACGATTATCAGATGCAAATCGCGCAGCATTAATCAGTCGATGAGTGACAATAAAAGAAAACGTTCAGTCTTATCTTGAAGTTTAAATGTGTTCTCGGCAATGTGGTGGGGCGCGGGCTTCCATAATTTATAAGCTGTTTACAAATTGCTATCTTAAAGCATTTAACTCCTAAAGAAAAATTTTCTCCTTGTTCTTAAGTTAGAAAATGAGGCTACAAGTGGAGTCTATCTTGTGTGACCGGGTTGAATCTATTGAGCCCATGCTCAGTTTAAAAAGTGTTGCTATTCTTGCAAAGTTTATCTACGACGTTGGTCAGCATCTGTATCGATCTGTAGCTACCGAAAAAAGGGCCAGATGGAATTTTCGAAAAATACTTTTGAAACTTGCGCCTTCAAACCAACTGTCTTCCTATTGGCAAGCGAGTTAAACATTGCGTCATTGAATTAATGACAGTACTGTCCAATCAAATCACAGTGGGTAAACCCCTTCTTAGCACATGTTCAGACTTGCCCGAAAGCCATGTTTTTATTTAATCTTTTGCGTTCATCGATAGAGTTGTGATTCTAGAGTCGTGATTTGCTTTCCTTTTGAGCCAGAAGGTGAAATGTCTTGATATGAACTGTTTCTTCGATTTATCACCACTTACCAATAAGATGAAGATTCTTTGCTTGTATAACTTGTTGCATTTTGTAAAGAAATTAATATACTACATAATATATAAATTAATAGTCAAATAGTAAATTGATAATCAGTAATGTAAACCTTTGCCGCTAATGGCCCGCTTCTTTTCAGTGTTTCTCGGTGTGAAAGCCGGCCACCATAAGTTCCATACGCTTTATTCGACGTAAGTAGACTTCACTCATATCTTCAAAATTGGCTTTCAGCGTTAGCGTACCAGCGGAAGTCCATGAAACCTCAAGGTTTCGTTGCGGATCGAATCCCAAACGCACTGCAGCTTTAATGCATGGCCAGGAGGAGTGACTGCAAATAGTTTCACTTTATATTAACTTATATGAAACAGCCTATTGTAAGTTGGCCAAAGTTAGTAACTGAGACGCTAAAGTGGATTAATGTGCGCAGGTAACCAGAGGCCCGCAGAGAGCGTTTGGCGGACATGTCGGAGATGCTAGTTGGATGCCAATACCGCTTCATTAGGTGGTAAGTTCCGTGTTCTTCAATAGTCAGTTTGGGAAGAGGGAATGGCTGTAAACTGGGACGTTGCATTGAAGGTGGACTGATGGTGTGTGCATTTGTTGTGCCAAATTCGTCTTATGCAAGGAAGTTGCGTTGTCACGAATTTGAAAGAAAAATAAAGTTTGTTATAGCAATTTATTACCTTGTAGAGTGTTCCAGCCAAGTGAGCCGACTTACTCTGTCACACTGGTTACAGTATGCTTGCAAATGGAGAAGGCAAATCTTCGGCATTCACTGATCTGGACGTGTTCGAGTTAAATCTTTCTCACATCACTGTTTGTGCGAGAGCTTCAGACCAGGGACGTGTAATCGAGGATAGGATTAACGGGTGATATGTAGCCAAGTTCTTTGACCTCTTTGCTGGAAGGCTCGGTTGGTCTGCACAGGAACCCCAGGGCACTATTGGCTTGTGAGAAATCTTGCTGTGGTGTCTGTGCGCAAGCGCTTGAGGTCTTGTTTGTGGTGGACAGCAAGTTGCATTTTGACATATTGCACTCCGATTAAAAAATTAAAGATTTACGAGCTTTCGATTGCCAGACTGCAATCTTTGACAAGTGATGAATAAAAAGCGTGAACATTAAAATATATACTACAAAAAGTGTGAAAAAAGAGAAGTTATAATAAAAACAATAAGAATACTTTACTGGGAATAAAATGCTAATCAGAAGTTCATAATAAAATTGAGTATTGTCTAAGTAATTGTTTCTCATACTGTCTGCGTCGCTTGTAATTGTCGTGTGCCAGGATTCCAGTGTTTTTCTAACGCAGAAATTTCCCTTGTCGATTACATGAGCACTCTTAGTGGTTGTTCAATCATAAGTGTGTTGTAATGTTGGAGCCTTTTTAAAGGTTTTTTTGACGTGACGTATTTGTGACGTAAATCAATTCTTTTGATTTACCCGCGGAGGTGCTCGGGAGGTTAGAAGCACGATTCAGAAGAGTGGAGGCAGTACTTATTTTGTGTTTCTTCTCGTGGGTGAAAAAAATCCAAGTACCTGTCTGTATGAGTAGATTTCCGGTATATATCAATAATGACAACACCATCCTTTCTGGATACCAGGGTGTCCAAGAAGGATATCTGTCCGTTGTTCTCAGTTTCAATCGTGAAAGAAATCTTTGGGTCAATCGAGTTAAGGGTGTCATGGAAGGTTGAGACGGAGTGTTTCTTGATAATGACAAAACTGTCATCAACATAGCGTTTCCAAACTTTTGGAGGAGTTGTTGAGGCAGTGATAGGTGATTCTTCAATTATTTCTATTCAGAGATTTGCAACGACGGAGCTGACAGGATTACCCATCGCATAAGCGTGTATCTTTTTGTAAATAGAATCACTGTATACGAAGTAGTTGTTTGAAAGAGTGAAATCCAGGAGGGAGATAATTTCGTCAGTGGTGAGATTGGTTCTTCGGTTGTAGAGTGGTGTCTTCGTTGGGCTATTTTCGGATATATTCACAGGCTTTATCGACAGGAATAGCTGTGAAGAGTGAGACCACATCATATGATACCATGGCTTCGTCGTCAGAAATTTCTAGGTTGGCGACTTGATGAGCAAATTCTATTGAATAAGAGACAGAGTAACCGTTGCAATTCTGGATGGGTCCCAGGATGTCAGTGAGAAATTAAGATCTGTTATAGAGAGCTGAGCCAATGCAGGAAACAATGGACCTCTTATAGCGGGTGGAACAGCGTCAGTGGATCGTAGGTAACGATAGGTAGATTCGTCGATCTTATTCTTCTTCTTGAGGTCCAGTAACCTGTGATTAAGCTCTCTTCAAACCTTGGCGAATGGAGATTTCTGTACCAACTGGTAATTGAGATGATCACTGAGTAAAGCTTCCATTTTTTCGTTATAATCAGATCTGTCCATAACAACAAAGAGAACCAGAGAACCTTGAAAATCTTATTATGTTTTACTCTGGTTACTCGTCCATTTTTAAATATATTGTACTCCGTTTGCCAAGGTATTGCGTAAGTGTTGCATGGGCTGATGTCGATGAGATTTCTCGGTAGTACAGCATCATTCATGTGCACGGTAGTCACGACTGTGAATACAAATGTAATGAAACTTCAATGAAAAGACTGTATCATATTAACGATCCGGATTTGTTCAAATGGCTACTAACCGGGAAGGTCAGAATGGAAATGGCTCCCAGCTTGAAAAAGTCGGCCCAATTGGTGCATGTCTAAGCTAGCTGGGCTTCACAGAAGAACTCATGACGGAGAAAAAATGCTATAGACTAGTGACGGTGACTGGCCAAAAAGGCGTTTGAACAATGCCTCTCCATTATATTTTTAAAACGGGGTAACCATGGATAGAAACATATCGTAAGCGAATAACATACGATTCCATATCTTATAACAAGGGTGCAAAGGGCGCGTGCACTATGGAGATCTAATGAACTCGATTTAATTAACCAATTATAGTGCGCGCAGCGCGCGCACTTCTTTGAACACCATTTCAGGTGGTAAGTTAAGATTTCCTGAAAATAAGTTAATAAATATGATATGCTGTAGACAATAAAATTTAAAACAACTATCTTAAAAGACTTTGATCATAATTTAACAATAACAAAGGCGGCAACTACCATTGCAATTATTGTCCATGTTGTCAGCTAGGTCTCTGTTTCTCCTGTTAAAGAAACGACGGACGATGTTGGATTTGACGGAACTATGCTTTCTCCAGGATGCCGAAAACTTAATGGCAAGAAAGAAAAACTAGTCTCTGCACATCGGTTCACCACAGTAGAAAACAGCACATTATTATTTCGATAAACTCGCATAAAAAAGAGACCACAAAAGCCCCAAAATATCCAGCTAGTAAAAATGACTCGCTCAAAAATTTATTGCTTTCCAATCGATGTTTCAATTTAATTAATATTTTGCATTGTTGCCTAAATTCGAAAATGTTCGTTAAAACCTCTTTCTCTTCTATTCTCTGTCCTGCAGTTGATATTATGTATTTCATACGTTCATTTAATATCAAATACAGTTATCCCTTATATACATCTAGCTGGATTTTTGAAAAGGTGGCTCCTGAAGATTTGTATGGCCATTTTCACAGGAACGTCGCTGAAGCCAAGCTTTTATGACTCAAAACAAAAACATGACTCAAAACAGCCTCAAAATCATACGAAAGAGAAAGGAGAAGGAAGGCGGAAAGAGAGGGGAGAAGAAAAAAGACTCCTCACACTCACAATTTTTGCAATACCTACAAAAAAAAAAACACTCGCTGCACACTGGTTCAGACGCCTCAACCGAGGAGGACCGTTTTCAAAAATCCAGTTAGATATATAAATATATATAACTGCATCTTTTCGAAGTCTAACTAGCGTCTGATGTCTTGTGCGAAATCAGGCGGCCTAGGCTTTTTTAAAATAGACTGTTATTATTTTCTTTTTCAGGGGTAAAACTTTCGCATTCCGCAAGAGTGTGGCCTCTTTTCCTATTTGCGAAACATAGCTATCATGCCTGTCGTAATGTCATTCCCAGTTCGCCGTTTCCCGAAACACTACAGTGTACTACTAGTTTCTCATGGTTTAAAAGCTCGTTTAGTGAGTTTGGAGCTGCTCTAGAAAATAGTTATGTGTTCGGATGTTCTAGGAGAACTTCAGGGCTGTAGAAATTTCTAGGTGGCTTTTCTGTCTCGTCCGAAAGTTTCAGCAATCGTGACAGGTCAGTTCCAAAACTTTACATTACGTAGTCAATATGATTCAAAATCGAGATTTAACTCAAAACAGCGATTTCAGTTTATTTCTGGTCTACTTTTAGGTCTACTTCTTTGGGCTTTCCGAAAGTTGAAACTCTTATTCAGTTTCCAGAGGTTCGAAAATTCTAGCCCTCTTGAACGCAGTTTCGAAAATTCTAGGTACTCTTGACTACTTTTCCGAAACATCTAGGAAATCTTTTTAGAAAAAGTTCGAAAATCTTTGTTGTTTGAATCAGTCGAAAATTCTAGCCCACCTTCCTTCCCAAAGAGATATTTTACCGAAATTACTTGCTGGGTGCCCCTGATCCACTAGGTTCTACTCACGAGTTTTTACTTCAAAATAATTCTCGCGAAACTACTCGCTTTTGCGTAGAAACGGCAAAAAGCAAACAACAAAAGCGGTAAAATCAAGTTCACGTGGCTATTTCTGACGTTTGCCGTTTGCCCGCCTCGCGGCCTAATTAAAAAGCTCGCTCCGCTCGCTTTACTGCTTTTCTGTTGTGAAACTCGCGGGGTCGACTTGTGGCAAGTCTACCGTTTGCCGTAAATGCGATGCCAAATCTCTTTATCAGTGTGTATTGTTTCAGTTGTTTGTCTGTTCTGTTGAGGTTGTGAAGTTTAGTCAGTTGCTTTAAATGAGGTGTTATGAAAAAATACCGCGGTAGCTTGGCATCATCCCTTGGGGACCGCGTGCTTTCATTTCGCCGAGCAGACGTCGGCCGAAGGATGCGAGACAAAGTTCCAGCTTGTTCGAGCGCGCAAGAAAAGCCTCTGGCACCCAGGGTAGAAATATACCGTATATCGGACTGGAGTGTTGTGGTAAAAAAAAAATCATGAACCGAATACGAAGTGGCCTAGGCTCATCCAAAGACAGTGTGTATTCACGTTATTCCGGTAGGGACAACTGAATTACTTTTTAAGCGCACTTCACTGCTGGGTTTCGCTGATTGTCAACTTTACAGGGAAAGAAAAATCAGTTATAAACAAATTGAGTGAATTCAAGGCCGATTCCCTAAATAACACTGAAACTGGATGTTAGCTTCTTCGCGACCCATCCTCCGAGCTTCTTGATCCGACAAGCCTCTGCCTAAACGAAAATTCTAACCTCTAGATGAACCAAAACAGTAAAGTAGCGTTTAATCACAGCTACTAAACGGCTCATTCTATACCGGTAACCTGAAAAAATGAAACGGTTGTTAATTTAAGCTAAGGAATAAGCTGTACCGGAAAGCTTGCCCCGCCCAGATTTGTGGGTAAGATCAGCGAAAAATTCCACCGCAATAATAAAAAACTACAACGCGATGAGAGCTGATTCGCAGCAGATTATTGTTTTCCAAAGAGACCTCAGTCATTAAAGAATTCATAGAAAGTAAAAGGATCCTTTTTTGTGCTCATTTCACGCCGGTTCAGTGTCTTTGAATTTGAATTTGCCTCATCATCCGAGTAACAAACACAACATCAAAAGTTAGAAAAAAAAGTGGGTTGCATACAATTAATCGTGTTTAATTTCTGATGATGATGATGATGATGATGATGTTAAGTCCCAGTGGGGATTGAATCACAATAGAACATGATCAAGCGCAAGCGAGAAGTTGCAAAACCGCTGAAATTTGCCGTGTTCGCACTGTAGAGCTTGGGAAGGTTGTGCGGCATGGTGTTCCTGGAAATTTAGTGCAGAATGAAACGACTCAACAAGAAGGAAATTTTAGAAAACGCCTGTGCCAAGTTAAAGAGTAAGTTTGCAGATATTTTATTTGTTACCTAAACTAAACGCCTATAGCTAAGCTTGTGCAAAGACGTTGGGAAAAGTGAAAATTCCTGCTGACACGCTAGTTCTTAGAGCTAGTCATGTTTTCTATCGCACCACACGCGCAACACTCATTCAAACAACCTTCATTTCTAAGGGTTAACTCTTAGATTTCATTTGCGTTTGCAGGACCGACTTTGTTGCTGCATTTGTATTAATTTTCTCCGACTTCTTGCTGTTTCGCTGTTAAGCTTACGTATCAAGCAGTTCTTTTGGTTTTCCATTTCGTTGGCCGATATTCTATCCTAAGCTTTTAAATCGCTCCGAACACTGTTATACCTGTATCTAAAAAACGAAGTTTAACACACTGCTGAATAATAAATCTGATGACTGTGTACCAAGCCAAAACCCTTGAGAGGGCGTTCTCGTATTTAGGAAAGAATTGAGCCAAAGCGTAACCTTTTATTCTTTACCTGAACTACTGTAAACATGTAAGCTTAAGCATGGAAAAGACTGAAGTCTTGAAAACAAAGGCATTCAACCTAGAATCCGCGGCCCTGTTGTTTTCTTTGTGTCAGTTTTAAGCAAAAGTAATATGCTAATTCTTCAAATTTTAGATCTCAGGTCAAGAAATAAGTGCGCAACAGCGTTCCTCATATGAAAACCAGCCTGTGTGCCAATGTTCAGCTAAATAGGAGCAATTTCGATTTTAACCTCAAATCGTCACTTACGCCCTTTTTCCACCGGGCCCTTCATATATTCAATTGATACTACTTTTTACGTCTTATTTACTCATGTTATCGATATAGACTATGTTATCTGCAATAGTGATGCTGTCATTGCTTAGAAACAGCAAAAATGATGAAACCAAAAGAAGGAACCTACCGGTATTACACCCGGACCCGGTCTGAGATTCTTTTCTGTTTACATGAGAACGGTACAAACTCAGACCGGTACAAAAGTAACTCGTCTCGGTCCAGAGACCGAGACGAAGTCAGACCGGTCTGAGTTCATTTTCAGACCGGTCTCATGTAAACACAAGAAAAGAAATGTATGGAGACCGATACGAACTCATGCCAGTCTGAGTTCGTTCCGGTCTCATGTAAATACCCCCTAAGATTTGCCCCAAAATTTAAGAAAATGTATTGGCTAAAATAAGAACATCCTCAGGTTCAGCCAAATTTTATGCATTCTTACAAAAAAAAAAAAAGAGTTTAATAGTGGTATCCAATGGCGCTTGTATTTTTACACTTTGTTGTCCGATATCATCGTAAACCTTGAAATCACTCCAAAAACTGCTAAACCTGTATCGTGTGAACAAATTTTGGTACACTGCTCCCTCTGTTTCTCATGACTGATACTTGAAATCCACGCCTTTTTTTCTCACTGGATTATTATGCTGCCTACAAATAATGCAAATTGTTTTGTTTTCGAACAGTCTGCACTTTTGAATTTAGCCTGTCCTATACCTGCACTCTACCGATACTGGGATGAGCTTAACTGCTGGGTAGTATTAATATTCCTTGATGCTTCATACCACTGAAACTGGGTTATTAAGTTCCAATAATTTTTGTAAATCATCTGGAGCCTAAGTGCCACTTAACCTAAATACCACCAGGTCAAAGGTTAAACTAATCTTCTGTGGGTTATCTTCCACATCATGTGCAAAAAATGTCGTGGGACCTTTTCAACCAGAAGTTGAATGTTCCCTTTGTTAGATTGCCTTAACTCCTCACGAAAGGCTGGAAAAGTTTTGGTGTCTTTTGGCTTGTCGTAATCAACGTGATGGGTTCAAAATGCATTAAAAGAGAATCATGCAACCTCCGTTTGCTATCCGTGGCTCAAGAACGTCTGTGCTCTTCCCTATTTGCATCCTTCATGTTAGTCCTTGAGAGTGTAACTGGCATTAGCTAGTATTATGCCTTGCAATTAAATACACTCCTAGATTTAAGACAGCAAAGTTCTCTTAAACCAGATCCTTAATCTTGTTAATGTCAACTCTTTAAGCTACCATAACCACCAGAATCTAACTTCTTACAGCTTGATGACATGAACTTAAAGATCATCAGAATAAAGGAAATGCAATTAAAGATAAAATTTCTTGATGT
>Ga0099819_1103520_pt1 | contig 11807 bp, 1 predicted proteins | sample SidTnscriptome_FD_81129 | JGI IMG/M metagenome (GOLD analysis project Ga0099819, IMG submission 81129) | Coral microbial communities from Puerto Morelos, Mexico - Siderastrea T A metatranscriptome (Eukaryote Community Metatranscriptome) | ecosystem: Host-associated > Invertebrates > Cnidaria >...
AAGAAAGTAGAAAATTATATTTTAAGTATTTTGCTAAAATGTTCTCGTTGTCCTGTGTTTTTGTTGGAGTCGTGTAGCAAAAGTGCATACGGCTGCTACAAATTGTTTTCTAGATTTATGTTATCCGCGTTCTAAGTCAGTTACAGTTCCGGAGATTATTGAGTTCAACACATTGTTTGACTTCTCTTTATTGAACTCTTAGGATGAGAAAAAACGCCATTTTATTCGTTTCTGTTAAAAAATGTACTACCCTGTTGAAGGTAAAGTATATTCATTTAGTAAAAAAAAAAGCCAAAGTAGGGCGGCTGACATGTTTACAAAGCATATGCATTCCTTAGAGATCATTCAGAAAAACGCAGTATTTGTGTTTGTTTAGGACCTATCCCCTTTTCGAAATGAAAGGAATAGTATTTTATTAGTATGGGATACTTTTTACGGTAGAGGCAGAATTGCTTTCTTTTGAAAATTTTTACTCCGAAACTGGAAAAGGAGCACTGAGAATAATGCCAAAAGAGTGGGATTTTACATAAAATGTTCTAATATTGGAAATTTTTAATACAAGTTTTTTTTACATTTTACATTATTGAAACATCATTTTCTTCTATTTTAAGCATTATTTTTGTTCGCGAAAGCCACTTGAGTCACGAGATTGTTGAGATTTAACAGATATAAATTCTCAAAACATAAATTTTTTATACTTTTTTTTTTTACATTTTACATTATTGAAACACCATTTTCTTCTATTTTAAGCATTATTTTTGTTCGCGAAAGCCACTTGAGTGACGAGATCGTTGAGACTTAACAGATATAAATTCTCAGAACACTGCATTGTAATATCCAATTCCTCCATAAATACCCTTTATCAACAATTTTAATTATTCAAGACAACTTTATCACTTGATAAGGAAGCAATAAAGTAAATTAAATATGTCGACGTCAAAAACTCCCGCTGAATAGAATTCTACAGAAGCAAGTCTGTGACGTTTCTGCTCATGGTTGCTTGGCTTTCTGCCTTATAGCAGCTTTCAATAAAGATTTGCTCTTCTGAATTTACGTTTGTGGTCTTAAATAGATATTAGATGTTACTTCTATCCTCTGAAATAGCGTAATAGATTGACTCTTTCTTGTAAACATCACAGGTTTGCCTTTTTCGACGTAATACGTTACAGACATTGCCCTTGTGGTCTAAAGTAGGTTAGAGATTTTGCCTTTTAGAGGAAACTAAGGGAGAATACGAATGAACTCTCTCTTTCGCTTTGGAGAACTGCACACCCCCAACAAAAAATCCTAGGGGTAACCTGCACGTATCCCCCACAGTTCCACTGGGATCTATGCTTCTCCCATTATTTTGTCCACTTCTTCCCAATCGATGTGACTCCTGGGGCTTCCAGTACTCTCGGACATATTTCCTACAGCCGCGTCAACATCAGCCAGGAGTTGAGCAACATCGTCAGAAGTGCGCAGATTCTGCCCAATATTCCATGGACTGACGTCAAACTCACGCGATAGTCCGCTGCCAGAAGGCACTGTGGGCTCGACGTTACGAACATTGTAGTCTCTCCTTACCTCTGGTTGCCAGTTGTCTCTTTCTCGCCTAGAAAAAAGACTGGAAGGTTGAACACCTGGTCTTTTAGAATCGGCTCTTTGAGGCTTACTGACACTGCGCCAATCCACATCAGATAACAAGTCCCTCAGTTCCTCATCACCTTCTAACAAGCTTTCTATTCCGTCAAGATTCTCTTGATCGAAGGTCAATCCACCGTCATCATCCTCCTCCAACAGCCGGTCGATCTCCGATAACGTCTCACCTCCAGGGAGGGGAGGGTCAGTCCGCCGTGTTCTCGCGTACGTTCTTCCCATCGCTTCTACACCTCTCGGTTGGATGGCCAATCTGTACCCACTCATACCCCCAGGGGGAGTTTTGCGCAAGGCAGCGTCTCTTGCTTTCATTCGTTTAGGCTGGTTCTTAGCGAAGTCACGATATGTTTTTGTCGTGATAAACTCAGCGCCAGTCAGAGACTTTGAGCGCCAAAAATCGTCCTCCGTTATCCTTTCCTTTATAACAAATTTATCCTCGTTTGGGTCAGTACTTTTTGGTTCAAATCTGCGCAAACTTTGTTCACCTGTACCGGCTGGGCTACTGGTTCGTATTACGTCAAATCGAGGAGTATTTTGAGATCGGTATGTCTTCGGTATTTCTTCGGAAAATAACGAACCTGTACGATAAGTTCCATGGGGTAAAGAGTAATTTTCCTTCGTTGATGCGACAGACTGTTGTAGAGATGTACCATTCACAGCACCTTCTTGGCGTAATTTGTGTCGGCCCTTTTGTGAACCTTTGGGTAGCTTTTTACGTCGTTCCGCAATTCTTTTCTTTTTGCCCGGAAGAGGTTTTGAATAGTGTGAGTTTGCGTTTCCCCCATAACGAAGATTGGGCTGACGATCCTTGGGCCTGGGAACCGGCTCGGTCAGCATCTCGGAGAGGAGGTTGGACGCGGATTCGATTCGCTTTTCTTTATGTTGATCTTCCATTTTCCTGCGCTTCACATCTCTGTCTTTTTCCACCAGCTTCATCTTTTTAAAACTGGTAGAGCCCTGTGTGGGAGACATGAAGGGTTGGTGTTCCTGTGCGCGCAGCTCCCCTTGTTGGTTTCTCCATTCAGCTTGCCTCTCTGTTCGTTTAGTTTTCATCCATTCCTTCAATTGTTCTCTAGCATCGGGGCTGGGGTCCCTGCGAGTTCTTTTCGGATCTTTTTCACGCAATATCTCTCTCAATTTGTCTTGTGATAACGTGAGAGATTCAAGCGGATCGTAAGCTTTTCCACCCCTTTCACGATCCTCTGAAGTGGATGGCCGCACATCTTTATCAACCGATGTCTTAGCTTTGTTTTCTGTAGAATCCTCCGTTTGCTTGTCTTCAGGTTCCTCTTCTTTTTCCGACGCTCTTTCTTCCTCCTCACTAGAAAACCTACTTTGATGTTCAACGCTTTCATTGTCGTCTTCCTGTTGTTGATCAAAACTTTTGTCACCATCATCTTCATCAGTACCACCTTCTGCGCCTACCAATTCTTCAATGCTACTTTGTTCTTTGTCGCTCTCATCTTTTACTTCAGCTGTATCCACTATCGCTCCTTTTTGTACAGCTTCTACATCAACATCAATGCTGTCTTCCACACCTTCCGTTTTAAATGGTCTTCTAGGCGCTTGCGACGTTTTGAGTTTTTTTCTCCAAGGTGCCGTATCACCCCATCGCTGGGGCTTCCCCTGACGGGATTCCCTGGAACCCCTGAGAGATCTAACTTCGGTGAATGGTGGGTTTAACACTTCATCGATGCTCTGAATCGCAGAAAGAAGCACACGAGAGCTCTTGAATTCTCTGTCCATGTTCTGTTTGATTTGATCCATTGCTTCAATTCGCTCGCTCATCTCTTTGCTTATCTCGTTTAGTGCTTTCGTCGACAGAGCACGCGCACTGGACTGGGAAGCAGTTGGGAAAGGAAGAGGGTAAAACCTTTCTACTGGAACGTCTTTTGAGTCCATCATGTCCACAGTGACTTTGTCAGCTCCTTCATAAGACTGCCTCTCGGTTACTTGTGTTTCTTTCCACAGTTCCTCCTCAAACTCGTATTTCGGGCTTCCTCGCACTTCTTTTCTTGACAAATCCTCTGTTCCTATACCAAAGCTATCCCTCCTTTTTTCTTCGTCACTTTGTTCTTCTTCCAATTCAGCCGGTGGTATTTCATCTACAGCAGTCATTGGCGTACTTTGCACCTCCAGCCATTGATCATGGTCAATATCAGCCACACTAAGAAACTGCCTCCCCCTGACATCCACAGGACAACTACTACTATCCTGGTCAACATCTGTAGAGCGTGCAGGAGGGGCACCGACAGACTCACCTTCCATATCCACTCCAATCTGTCTCCCCCGGATAGGCACTGGTTGGTCAGTAACAGCTTGGTCATAATCTATGACAGATTCTGGGGGAAGGACTTTGTTTTGATCAGGTTTGGGCATTTGCAGGTTAAGGAAAATGTCCGGCGGTAATACCGGTGCGTGAGAGGTCACGTGATCTGAATCACTAGAACTTTTCTCCGTTTGAACCCCGGAAGTAACTAGTGCCCGGTCTCTTCGCACTGGAGGTGACCAGGGCAGTGGCTGATCAGTCTGAGAGCTGGAAGTGACTTTAAAAGTACTCCCCAGTTCGACACGGTCAGGAAAGCTCGAGTGAAAGAATCCTACAGATTTTACTTGGGATGGTTTACTTTCTTCGCCGACTTGTACACCAATGGTGTTCTGTTGCCGAGTACTTCCTTGTCCCACCTGTCTGCCTCCCACCGTTTCCTCCCGTCCTTTATCAAGGGTGGTACCCCCGCTTCGAAACGCTGCCATCTGTTGGTCGACTTCATGTAGCTTCCGTCCTATTCTCTCCTTTATATGCTGCATTGAGGGGGGCCCAGGTAACACATACTCCAATGCCTTACTGGGTCCCCTGTGCGCGCTTTCTTTACTAGGCTCCCTCTCCTCTTCTTGTATATTCTGCTCTCTTCCTTTAATGGTTAACCCGTAATTTCTTCTTTTACTGGGCTGCCTGTGGTCGTCCTCAGTCAACACAATCGGTTCGGGACTCCGTTCAACACGAAAATATTCTTCTTCCTCAGAAATATCCAACGCTTGACCAGAAATTTCCGATAATTCTAACTCACTTTCGCTTAAGCTAACACTTTTCTTCGTCTCCTTTTTCACAACCGCTTTCTGCACTGTTTCCGGCTTGTTTCGTCGAGGTTTCTTAGTGGCGGGCTCACTCTCTTGTCGTCGTTTTTCAGAGAGCTCCTTTTCGACTTTTCTCGCTTTCTTCGCAGGTTGTACTGTGACAACTTTTCCCTGTGAAAATTTGCTGCGAGAAGCTGCTCTTCCTCTTCTGCTTTTGTACAAGGGTGAGGTAGAGCGAGGTCGGGTTTGTTTTTCTAAAGCCTGTCTTCGCCTTTGTCTTGAAGCTGTATTTCTCTTGTTTTCAGGCTCAATACCCTTATCAGGTGGGCGTGACTGCATTTGGTTCACTTCGTTTTCCATAGGGGGCCGAATGTTCTCCTTTTCATGCGGGTAGCGCGCGGGCGGTTCGCTAAATGGCGCCAGCTTGTCCCTCATTCCCTTCTCAAAAGCCAGTATCTTTTCCAAAGGGATAAGCTTTGGAGCTTCCTCTTTCTTAGGAGTCTCTAACAGTGGCCATGCCTCGCGAACCAAGGGTGGGTTTTCATAAAGTTTCATTTTACTAAGGTCAACTCCATGTGAACGTGGCTGAGATCCGGTCAGTAAAGGCCAGTTGTAAGACGGCGCACCCGCGATACTAGGTCCTTTTGTTTCAGTAGTTTTTGGCCACATTTCCTTCTTGGGTTGAATTTCTAAAAACTTTATTTTGCTTAAATCAGGAACAGGTTGCGATGTTGTGGCTTTTGTTTCTGGAAAATGCAACAAGGGTGTGTTTCCGGTTTGCTTGGGGATTTCAAAAAGCCTCATTTTGCTCAAGTCAAGCTTTGATGCTGGGTCCACAACTGGAAGGCGAAGTAACGGTAACGCTCGAGATGTACTTGTGAATGGTTGATTTTGGTGTTGCGCTGTTTGTGGCTGTGAATTGTTCGTAGCATTAGGAAGCTGTGTTTGTAGTCCATAAGCTTGTTGCTGTTGCAACAACAAAGGAAAGGAAGTCATTGCTGGTTTTGGCTCCGAGCTTGGATCTGTTTGAATATGAACAGCGTGAGAAGTTTGATGAGACACGTAGCCTCGTTCTGGATGAATCCCAGGATATGGAAGTGTCTGCGAAGTAGATGATATCAGTCTCTGCTGATCAGGATGATTCACGTGACCTTCTTCAGAAGGAATCCCAGAATACTGCGGTGTCTGTGAGGTAGAAGTCGCCAACCTCTGCTGATCAGGATGAGTCACGTGACCCTCTGCAGATGGCATCCCAGAATGCCGTGGTGTCTGCGAGGCGGCTGAGGCCAGTGCTTGTCGATCAGTTTGTGAAGCAGTTTCTGTTTTTGTAGTCTTTTTCGTGTTGTGGCCCTGTGAAGTTACATCCGAGCTCTGACTGCTTTCCACTACAGTTGGTATGCGGAGAAGGGGGATACCTGACTGGAAGGCAGATGGCTCACGACTCTCGCCTGGCCTGACAACAAGAACTAGCTCCATCTTTCCTTGCGACACCATTGCCTCAGTAGCTGAAGACTGACTCCATTCACTCGGTTCCACTGCGTTTGCTTGCTTAGAATCGCTGGCAACCACAGCACCAAAACCCTCCTGTTTCTCATAAAGATTTTCAGATCCGTCCACCGTGGTAATTTTTGTCTCCACTGAGGGTTTCTTTTTCCGTTTTCCTTGGCGTGGTGGGACTGTCCTTATGACGGGCTGAAAGTCCGTGTTCAGTTCTCTCTGCTGTAATGTTTCCGCTGACTGTTGTTGTTGTGCCGGCGTAGCTCCTTCTGTTGTCCTCCCGTGCCAGCGTTGTTTCCTTCGATCAGATGCACCGCCTTTAGATCCGCTTGTCACTTTTCTTTGGTCTTCCTCAGACACATCTGCCGATTTACATTCTCTTCGTTTTGGTTTCTTTGAGCGTTTAGTTTTGGCAGGAGTAGATGTAACGATTGGTTTGACAGGAGATGGTAGCTCTGTATCCGAGTGGTAAGTTGTAGGGCTTCTCCCATTTCCTTGCAGCGTGTGACGCTTCTTTAATACGCCACTGAAATCCTTTTCCTCATCAGTCGTGGGACTCTGCACTACAATGTTCGGAATATTTGGTTCACTGTTGGACTTGGGAATACGATCGAGCTGTTGAGAGGCTCTTAGGTCCTTACGAACCGGTCTTATCAACTGAATCGCTTCCTGCTGGGCCTGTACTTGGATGTGGCTACTTGACTCTGTTAGTCCATACGCTGGACTCCTTGCTTCACCTTGCGATTTTTCAAGCATTTCTGGAGTTGATCTGTGATGATAGTCAGCCTCTAACCGATATCTTAATCTTTCACTAGGCCTACTGTTTCGCTTCGATGACATTTCTGCAGATTGCTGGATGTTGGAATCGCTCAACACTTTCCGCAGCCCTTTTGGCGGTGTCGAAGCACCTTTCAAACTAGGAGAACTTTCTTTTACAGTATCAGGTAGCTGTCTTGGGGGAGATATCTGCCTGACGACCTTAATATCCACAACAACCTCAGCATTAGAAACCCAAGGCCAGTACACATTCTGAAGCAGCCACAAACCATTCACGAGGAGAGGTAAGGAAACATAAACTCGCATGACTGGAAGAGACTCCTTACCACCGCGAGTACTTAGAGTACTTGAAGGTAAAGACGAACCTTCCAGAATCCACCTACTAAGCCACGTTAGACAAGGCAGCAAATCAAGCATCTCGCTCCCAAGGGTTTGTATCCCAGGAAGAGAGCCTAACTTCGCCACATCGTTCATACTACTGCTTCGTTTAATGTCTCCTCCTCCGAATCCCGAGCTAGGTGTTCGAGCTTCTGGTTTAGACCTGGAAGATCGCACATCTGTGAAGCTCTGACTTCTGAACAAGCTTGAAGCACCCTTGATAGGTTTAGCAGGTGTGTCACTGTGCGCCTTCTGTAATAACACGGCCAAGGACTTTGTGTCCGCAGCCAAGAGATGCTTATTGTACGCGGAGAGAAGCGGAACAGGGTACGGCGCTTTACTATGGTGCGCCAGCACAGTTTTGGAGACAGTGATCATGAAAAAGGTGTCCAAGAACTGGAAATACGATGACTGCGTCTCGAAGAAAGCCGTTCCAACCGCTATGGCCTGATCTTCTTGTCTTGCAATGGCAGTCCCCTCATCAAAGGATCCTCCACCAGTGGCCCTGCCCTTGGTGGCCCTTTCATCGGTGGTCCTCTCATCAGAGGCCCTTTCATAAGTGGGAATACTTTCGCGTGCATCATCAACTGCGAAAAACTGATCGCAAAATTTCCCAAATAGTTTCTCTCGCTCGCTGAGCTCGTCAACCCAATCCATGCATTTTTGGCGGTACACTACAGACAAAGGCTCGTCATCTTGCACTGTGACACCTCGAAACTGCGCCATGAGTCGCTTGAACTTCGCTCTCCCGCTCGCTGTTTGAACCACCTCTGGGTCGTTAAAGAACTGAGCTGTCAGCTCTGCTGTAGCTACACTGGGCGGTAACTCAGATAGCAATGTGAGTAGGGTGTCATTGATCTTATCTGCAGCACCAAGAAACGAGCTGAATGGAGCAAGCCTTGTGGTCCAGAGAAGGATCTCCCAGCAGATTGACTGGATAGTAGTGGTCTCCTCTTCGCTGCCTGATGATTGGCTCCGAAGCTGTCGATATTTTCTGGATGATTTGCTCATCTTATCTCGTGCGTGCAGTAACCACGCAATCGCACAGAAGTCGCGAAAACAGCTAAGAACAGTCTTAATGGATGACGGCAACTTCTCAATACGCTTTCCTTCTTTACCACTAGAAGAAGCTTCAGAGCTTCTTTTACCTTTCTTCTTAGGTGACACATTACCACATTTCTCGTGAAAGCTAAACCCTCGATCAGCGTAACCCGCCAGTGAGGAAGGTACAAGGAACCCAGGATCACTTCTATCCACATTACACCAGCTCTCTGTTGTAAAGACCAGTTGTTGTGTGTACCACCTTACACAGGGCGCCAAGCAGTTAGAGGCATTCAGCAGCAGAAGGATTCTCTGGACAATCCCGGCAACCTCTGCGCGGAGTACTTCTTCTTTCTCGGCGGCTGGAGACATTGCGTCCTTCTTTAAATTCATGGGTTGTGGACAGTACGACGGAGGGTAAGGCAAATAAAACTCCTCCGGGACAATCCACGTGAACATGGATGCCACCTCCTTTAGCTGGATTAGTAACGTCGTTAAAATCGACGGCACTAAGTCCAGACCCGACACTACTCCGGCCTCCAGGACACGAGAAACTTCTTTCACTACTTTGTCGTCTACCTCTGTTGCGGGATCCACTGCACTAGGCTGTGTTCTTCGGCTTTTCCTTGCTGTTGCTAAATCACTGACAGACTTTTCATCTGCGGAACTGGACGTTTTCTCCTCTCCTGAAGAAGTTGCCTTCTTAAAGGCGGGATTAAGTCTTAACACGGCAATCGTATTAGCTTTAATGCCATGTGGAGGTCCAGGGAAAGCAAGTTGGATTTGTAAGTCGTCAGCAGTCTGCGAATACCTGGATGTTAAAATATCACTGGCAAATGAAAGGAACATTGCGTTTTTCCAGTCTCCAAGATTTTTGGCCAACCAAGCTGCCTCGGAGACCAGTCCAGACACAAGTAAGAGCTCCAATGTACTGTTGGCGCTCCACAGCTCATAAAGACCTTGGCCTCGTACAGCTTGTACTACCTTGGCCCTATCGAGTGTAACATGTTCCAATGCCTGAGGACGTTCCTCCTGCCCAGTGTTGGCTGAGTGGTTTTCTTGATCATGAAACGCTGGAAGTGCAACAGGCTGGTACGGTGGGAAAACGTAAAGCGAAAGGTTCGAAAAATACGCGGACATGAAGCGAGCTAGTGTTTGAACAGCTTTCAGTCCTTGCTTATCCGCGACTCTAGCGATAGGATAGTGTTGAAGAAGGACATCCATGCGGTGATTTGTATTTGACTGGTGACTACCAACTTGGGCGTTAGGGAGAAATGAAAAAATTCCACTGTTTTCGAGCTGTTCGCAAGAAAACGTCGGCTCGATGAGCGAGTAAATAAGGTCAAGAGCTGCTCTAAGATCATACTGCTGGAGATGCAAATAAAGGATAGACAAAAGGGCTTTTGAATCTCGCTCATTCACACTGCCGTGCGGGATTCCCGCGGGAGAGAGTCTAGAACGGTTATCCCGCGACTGCTGGCTCTCACTGTTATCCCCGTAGGGTGTCCCGTATCTCCTCGGCGTTTCGGGACTATGCGCGTGTCCTGCAGTTTCTTGTAGACTGGAACGTCTTCTTGAGAACAAGGAGTCCTGTGGTCCTTCGGGTGGTAAGCTGTGGTATGTCCCGTCCAAGTAAGCGCTAACACCCTCAATACTCTCCTTTTCTGCCCCAGCATTAGTTGGAATCCTCACCCCAAGCGCTTGCAGCTTTTCTTGAATCTCACAAAGCAATTCAACCATCCTCTTCTCGACGCTTCTCCTGCTTTCACCTTCTTGACCCGAGAACAAAGAACTTCGTCTTCTTTGCATCTTTTTGCAGTTCTCTGAGGTAAAATTGTAGAGCAAAAGCCAGGAGCCACTGAGCTGTGTTTGAGTCACAGTTTGCTTCTGTGGTTGCGAGGTGAATTCACTTCTATCCTTGTCGAGCGTACCGTCTTCCAAAACGTTCGTTTCGCAATCCTCTTCTTTTACTGTCCTGCTGGAATCTTGTTTAAGCTCCTTAAATTCTTGTTGGACTAGTTCGCGTTCCTGCTTAACCACTTCAGCGTCTGGTTTGTCCTGTCCAGTTTCTTGACTGACCTGCTCGGATTCTTGCTTTTCCTGTTCAACTTGTTGATATTCCTGTTTAGCCTGATCAGATTCTTGTTTAACCAGCACACTCTGTAAATCAGGTTCAACGTTAGGTGCACTTGGCAGAGTTTCATTGCTCGATGAATAAACAAGGCTCAAAACACGCTCTGCTAATTTTAACACCCGCATGCAGCTTGTAACTCGGTAAACAACACTAGCATCCCTCACAAGCAAAATCTCTCTTACAACGCCATGTGTGAGGTGAAAAGCCCAAGTAAAAACATTTCTGTGACAAGAGTCCCACTGAAAAACTTCCAGTATCATTCGAAAATACGCGAGGGCTTTAGAGAGTTGAGAGTCTACAACAGGGCTAGAGCTCCGCCGTTTGGTCAAATCACCAGAGGACGGGGAGAGAGCTTTAGTGAAGCTGCGTAGCTGTGACGTGTTCGCAGAGCGAAGAAGGAACTGAAAGACTTTTACCACCACGTTAACTGTAAGGTCCATGGCCGGACCAATCTCTCGTTTCCAGTTAACGCCGCACGCGGATCCCAGTGCCAGAGCTACGATGGAAAGGCTCTGGGCGTGAGAAATAGCGTCCAGGCTCCCTGGTATGTACTCGGGTAAAGACGTTTCCAGTTGTGGGTCACTGAGTCCAAAGAAACTCATACCTTGATCTCCACTTGCCAGGCCATAACCTGGAACCACGGTAGATGATCCTGTTGAGTTGTTATCGCTTGGAGCATCAGATAGAAACTCAGTGGATGTGACTCCGCGTGATATATTAGCTTCCGACTGCAGTATGTTGATTCTACTGAGTGATGACACTCGAGACAGGCCTCCTGCTTGAATCTCTACATCCACATCGGGAATTAATCTTGTGACATCTTTCAGGAAGCCTGTCATGATGCCTTGGTAGCTCGCCACAGGTGGTAGCTGCATTAGCGTTACTAGGTAACCATCTGAGCTCAAAATAACGGGCAGATAGGGATGTACTGACACGGAGAACCTCTGGGAGAGGGGGTCCCTCTCTGACGCACATGATTCTGACGAGTCTGCTTGTAACGCATCGCTGGATTTCTGAAAAGTTATTTTTGGATGAAGCGGAAGAAACAGAGCGGGTCCTGTGTGTAAAGAACAGCCTTCTGTACAGATCTGCACAGGCTCACCAAGCTTACTCAAAATAGCAACAGAGCCACGCCGGGTAATGCAGAGTACCAGAAGACTATCTCTGGTCCAGGCCATATCTGCTACCCACCAGGATCTCCCAGAAGGAGCATTACTAGATGCATTTAGTCTGGCTCCACTACCCTTTAAATCAGCAATCACGGCTA
>Ga0099819_1101193_pt1 | contig 11749 bp, 6 predicted proteins | sample SidTnscriptome_FD_81129 | JGI IMG/M metagenome (GOLD analysis project Ga0099819, IMG submission 81129) | Coral microbial communities from Puerto Morelos, Mexico - Siderastrea T A metatranscriptome (Eukaryote Community Metatranscriptome) | ecosystem: Host-associated > Invertebrates > Cnidaria >...
GGGGGGGTGGCTAGCCACCCAATCCACCCCCCTGGATCCCCCTGCCTCCTTTACGAATTCATCTTTTGAATAGTGCGGCCATCAGTAACATAAATCGAACGATTTCAAGTAATCAAAGAGGATTACCGTTAAATAACATGACTTTTAATTTTTTGTCGACTTTAAGTCCCTAATGAAAGTCGCCGACGGGAAATTGTCCATTAAGCAGGCTTGGGTTAACGCAAGTCCATATGAAATTAAAATGTATGTTAAATATACCGTTTATCACTTACCAATAGGTCCACATATACAAATCTTGGTAATTAGTTTCATCAAGTTGTCGGAAAGATAAAGACAACTAAGTGCAACATTTTAATTAGATCTATATGTTTTAATTTTTCAACCAAAACCTATAAAAATGCAATTAAAATGGACGGATTTTAAGGATTCTTGTGTAGCTTTGTCATTTGTCATTGTTTGAGGTATGTGTGCCAGCGAGAGATCAGGAGAGTGCAGGTATATGTGTGTTTATGTGAGAGTTAAGTGCGAATGATTTAAAGCTTTAAGTGAATACAAAAGTGGTTTATAGGCTACTAGCAAACGGAGGGGGGAAAGAGTACGTACCCAGCAGCTAGGTACGAGCCGGACACGATGTCCCATGACCGACAGGACCAGGAATAATCACCACGGCAATAACTCGGTAGTGTAACAGAAGGATGTACAAGCAAACTCATACCCCACCGTTGTAAAAGGCAGGGGGGGGGGGGAGGTGTTAGACATCCCGTTGAATTTTCGTTTTGTTGCAATATTTCAAAAAGATTTTACTTTTGTTTGATAGCCTGTGATGTGCTCTACCAGAAGAGGTAAATACTGTAGGTAGAGGCGCTGCTCACGGCCTGTGGGGTGATATAAAATGGTGGACACTAAAAAGGTGAAAACGCGTATTGTCTTTAGCTTTGATCTGTCGTTTCCAGTTGACTATGTCATTGGACAGGTAGGGACCATTTTAGTCAGATGGGACTCACTTCATTGCGACAATCCAATACATTGTCGAGCTTGTACATCACACTTTTGGCTGTTTTCAAACACCATATACGTTAGCTTACCGAAAAGCGAGGAAACACTGCTTTTAAGCAGTGATTCCATAACTGTTACAATCGTCTCAATTTCTTTTATTTTTATTTTTTTTTTACTTTGCATTGGTGGTTTCGTGATGGTAGAGTGAAACAGTTTGCGACTTCCCATAGATGTTGTCACTGTGACAGGACCTTTATTTACGGCCTCATCGGCAATGTCGGCTGATCCACCTGCAGGATCGGCTTACAGCTATTGCGCACAATCCGTGGTCGACCCCGACCGACGGAGGCCTACTACTAATTACTTCGGTACATGTTAAATCTAAAAGCGCTTGTAAAGGTTTTATGGTAAATTTTTGCAGGTTTTAAAAGAGGACGCCATCGATAAGTACGCTTTTAACTGACAAACTATTTTTCAATGTTTTCTAACAAGCGGAAACAATTGCTTCCATTTCAATATTGGGAATGACAATATCTTGATTACGAAAACTGGCCATTTTTGAGGAAACAGAAGCGTCCTTTTTCAATGTGGAGCACGTACAAAGACGAATGATCGTAATCAATAGCATGCAATAGAATTTATTTGCTTTCACTGGGCCTTGTGTTTAAAAAAGAGGCAAAGACAACTGAAAATGGCCTTTTTATAGCCGACAAAGAATTAAAATGCGATCATGGTCAAACATCATGAGATGTCAGTATATGAAATGATAGAAATTACAAAATTAGATAATTTTTAGCCTTGTATAAGACTCTTTTATACTTTTTAGCGAATATGAGATCAGTGAAAGATTACCTCGCGCTTTCCCATCAAACATCGATTGCTTAAACGTACGCTAGTATTACAATCGGACGTCATAATTTGGTGAGTGCGTCCATTTTGTCCTACAGTATGTAAAGTGTGTATGTTTTAACATAAAAGAAAATGAATCTTGCTAAAGAAAGCATTCATGTGACATAGCTCAAGAAGAGAAAGCATATTAAAAGTTACTTATTTCGCCGGATAAGTCTAACATGAAAATTTAGAATATTTAAAAGGCGCATGGCTAAACTTTGATAATCCAACTCGATCGAATCTATAGAAAGCATTTTTTCAAGATACCTTAACCACTTATTATAAATTTGCTTTTTGATTTCAACTTACACCTGTTTGTCAAATTTAATTGCTTTAAATTGAGCCGACCACGCGCTGACATGAAAAAAATTTGACTGCTTGCCTCTTGATGAAGCGGGCTGCAATATTTAAGACGTCGATCGATCAGAAGATATTCCTCGTTGCCAAAAACAAAACAAAAAACCTTTCGGAGAAGAGCGAATGAAATTTTTCGTTAATTTCACTTTCCAAGAAGAAAACCACAATGCGGAAAATATTCATAGTGAGTGTTACTTTTAATATAGTTCCAATGAATTGTTTGTCTTGTGTATTTGCCGTTGGAGGAATGGCACCCTTAAAGTGACATTTTATCTGTAAAACACTCGAACACCAACAAAAGAATAAGCTTATCAGCAAGAATATCTCTCTGTGTAGAACCGCACTGCATCGAAGTCTTTATATTCGTAATTAATTCCCTAGGTGGAAACATTTTATCACAGGCAAACTCTTTAAGGACCGATTGCTGTTTGAAACTGTGGTTTTGAGTGGTAAGCGACGCTTCATTTGATGGTAATTCGTCGAGCAAAAACAAAGACCATTTTTTCAGTGATCGGGAACTTTTTAGAGAACGTACGTTGCGGAGAAATAATACACAGCAGGATTTTCTTGGGAGGTTTCTTCAATTTTTATTACAAACATAGCTCTCCGATTATAATGAATGATAATTCTGTAAAATTTGGTTCAAAGCGGGCTGATGGAGCAAGTTTGTGTTCCGAGGCCACCAAGCCAGAGTATATGGCTCAGATGATTTTCTTACTTTATATCACCGTTGCTACTTTAATCGGAAACACCGCCATGTGCTGCTCCATCTATCACAACCAAACTCTTCATCGTTTTTCAAACTTCTTGGTCATGTCATTAGCGATATCGGACCTCATGGTCGCGTGTTTCTCTCTTCCCATGCGTATTCACCAAAGCGTGCACAATACGAACTGGTGTCTGTCTGAAGGAACTTGTATTTTTTGGATATGGGTGGATCTGGCGTGCCGTTGCACTTGTTTCGCTAATCTTGCCCTAATATCAGTCGACCGTTTTGTCGCTACCAAATATCCGTTGAAATATCACCGAATTATTACCCAGCAATGCGGTCGTTTGATGATTGTCAACATTTGGTTTCATGGAGTTGTTATAGCTTCGCTTGGACTTCATAACTGGTCGAGTCCTGACGTTCCAGCTTTTGCCATCGACAATCCGTTGGGATGCCGTAAGACTCCAGATCCTGCCTTCTACACATTCGCAACATGTATTGGTTTCTTCGCACCGTTACTTATAATAGCAGCATCTTATTTTTACGTTTTCTCCATCTCCTGGCAACATTGGAAATCTACAAACCGTAGGACCTTGCCCGAGCATCCCTTCTTCGTCCAAGGTGATGTGGCCTGCAAGCGTTTTGCCCTGACGCGAGAGATCAAAGCGGCCAAAACCCTTGCCATAGTTATCGCTGCACTGATATGCTGTTGGCTTCCATTCTTTATCATCTTGATGACCCTGTTTTGGTGTTCAAATTGTCTTAATGGAATCAGCCCGTTCGTAAATATTACATTTATTTACATTCTGCCCAATATCAGCAGTGCCCTAATAATCCTTTTATTTTCTTCATATTCAGTCAAAGATTGCGAAAAGCTTTCTTTAATTTCTGCGCTCACGTTAAGAAAAGGCTAAGATGTTTGATTGACATGTACACTTCTTGCCACTAAATAGGAGGTTGAATATGCCATCAGTGTCTTTTTCCCAGGTGTTTTATTGAGTTTATAATTTCCACCTGCGTTTACTGAATATTCATATATTATGTACTATATATTATATAAATGCATTGAGCTAAGAAATCTGGGTCCACCTGTGCTCTGCTACTTAGTAACCTCAAGCCCCGTCCACACTCTAATACTTTTTTATGCGTTTTTGCCGATTGTCCACACTCGAAAACGGAGATGATTACTGAGAAAAACTGAAGTTTTCGTAAACGCTGCGCAAAGTGGAGACGTTTGGAACGGAGGTCTATCGGTTTGGTGTGAACAGCAACAACGGAGCTTTCCTATATTGAAATACTGACCTCACAACTAATTATGCAGTCGCTGGTTGTATCACAAATGCCACAAGTCAGCAGAGAGGTAAAAATGCCTGGGAACGCAAACGCATCTTTGGACATTCGCTTTTCATCCCCGAGTGTGGATGCAAATCTTTTTAATACTTTTTCGAGACACTAAAAGTGGAGGTTTTTGAAAGCGCATTAGTGTGAATGGGGCCTCGGTCTTAACTAGTTCTCGCGAAACACACTTGGAAATCAATAAAACATGCTTTTCTATGCTTTATAACCTGATAAAGCATGAATTTTTCGACATCCAGACCGCGCACCGCTTCCAATATTAGTAATTAGTAGTAATTCATTCACTTTGCACTCCATACAGCGAATTGCCGAAATGCCGGAACCAACCGAGCTATCAAGCCAACTGGGAGCTGGTCAATTGGGTTCGATTCCCGTTCAAGCCTGAATTTTTTCAGGTTTCTTCTTTTCAACTGCTTAAGTTGAAACACCTACACTGCGATGATCTTCATATAATTGTATCTTTATCCGCAGTTCAAATATATGATTACTTCATATATTCATAAAGAAAGCAGTAGCGAGAATTAATTTTCAGAGATTCTTCGGAGCTTCCGAAGGCTTCTAGGTTCCAGACCTGGCATTCGCAATGGCGGCATGGGCTTCAGACCAGACCTCATTGAAGCCCGATCGGGCGTACTAAAAATCAAAACGGCGGTCTTGCAAAGCAGTGTTTCTGATTTGATGTGCTTTCTGTGAACATGTTTCGTTGCTAGTGTGAACGCAGCTTACGAAGTAACCTTCCAAACCTTATTTTAACATTATTTTTTATGTTCACAGGAGGAAAAGTAGGCAGAAGAGGGTACAAAGAAGTCGTCAAGTTTGGGTAGCTAACCGTCCCGGGGCTCGTTGCCCATGCTCATAATTGACGTTTTCTTGACTTCAGCTGCATTGTGTACCCCTCTAGTAGTATAGGTTCATTAGAATTAATCTAGTTACTGGATAGGATTAATTCCTTGGATTAATTCAAAAATAAAGCGCGATATGTAGAATAGAGACGTGCTATTAAATATGGAGGTGAGTTTCATTGGGAACTCTACAAACAGGGAAGGGATAGAGCTAATGTTGGGATGCGTAACGCTAAATCGGAATATCATCGTAGAAAAATAGATAACTGCTCTCAAACAGATCCTAAAAAGACATGGCGATTGATTAACTCTTTTTGGTAAACAAAATAAAGGCAGCCCTGTGAATGAGTTAAGAATTAATGGCAATTAAAGGCTGATACTGGAGACTATCCTCTGATATCTATCTTACCAATTGTCAGGAAGGTTTTTGAAAAGAAAGTGTTTAGATAACTACACGGCTTCCTACTTGCAAACTCAAAACCTTTCAAATTCAGTTATGTTCTCGTCCCATTCATGTTGAACAGTTTCGCCAACAGTCACGCCAACAGCCAGAAAACACAGCGAACAAGTCCAGCACTCGAAACACTCAACTTTATTCAACGTAACCTCAACGCAGAGAGGGAGTGACAATACACGATCCCTTATATAACATGTCAGAACTTTCTAGAATCGCAACCTGCCAAACTGGTTAAACCTGTAATTTCCCGCCTTAAGAACATTACAGTACGCAAAAAAATAACTTCTGGAAACTTCGATTCCTACACAGTTCATGAACGCGTAAAAAGTCCCTAAAAGTTCTTAGTAAAATCACAGTTCGACAGTTCATATGCTTTACATGAGGACATTTCGCTAAGAGTGTATTTCCCAACACTCCTTCTCACTCGTAAGGGTAATGTCCAATCATCTCTTTCATTCTACACATCACTCGCAGGTTTACGAACCGGTCCCGGCTCAGTCCATTAGTAAGCATGTCAGCAACTATCTCCTCCGTAGGACAGTACTGTAGTTCAACGTTTCCTTTCTCTACCCTCCTTTCTCTACCCTTGCCCGAATTGAAGTGGTACTTGATCCCAATGTGTTCAGCTCGGCCGTGAAACTGGCGATTTTTGGCTAGACAGATTGCTGACTGGTTGTCTTCAAAGAGGTGCGTTGCTGCTGTCGGGTTGTTTCTTAAATCGGTCAGAAACTGTCCCATCCTGATTGCTTCTTGTGCTGCAAATGCTGATGCCATGTACTCATCAGCTTTCGCAGTTGAGAGTGCTACGCACGTATGTTTCTTACTTCTTCAGCTGATGGCTGCACCACTCATCTGGAACAAATAGCCTGACGTCGATTTGTGATCATCTGTGTCTTCAGCCCAGTCGGAATGAGAGTATCCATTACAGTCCTGTAATCCGTCGTTGCCGTAAAGGAGACCCAAACGCAACGTGCCTTTCAAGCAACGCACGATTTATTTACACTTCAGAAAATAACTATTTCTTGTGAAAGTACCGGACCTTACATGTCAAATTACCGGACGTTACGTCCGGCCTCAAACGAAACCCCTGCTAACCAAAGAGAGATCGCTCTTTATGGGAATAATCACCTTACAGTGTCTACTTTTGTTTTGGCCTGTATTCGAAACAACACCAAAGTTGTGGCATGCGTTGTCCCCTTTCCATCAAGTGCCTCCTCAGATGTCTTTGTTATCTCCGGCAACCAGGCGTAAAAAGTAGGGAAGATCACAACCCTTTGCTGTGAAGACTAAGACATAATTTCATTTGCAATAGCGGTGCCCATGATTTCTGTGACATCATAAGAAGAACAATGTCCTAAGCGATTAAACATTGTAACTAACAGTTTGGACCCAGCAGCACACAGCTATCACTAAGCCAACGTGTTTCGGCGTTTCAACTCCATCAGGTTTTGCATGTATTATGTCTATATGCAGTGGAACAAACATGCCTCTCGTCCGCTTGACTGATTAGAACCTTTGCCGTAGCTTTGCGGTCATTATTTGCTGTAAGAATGTGAAAGAATCATTCTGTATAGTGTGGCCGGAATACCTAATCGGTTATTACTGACAGTCGGGCAATCTGTGTCAAGAAACTATTCTGACACTTTGGCGTTATTGTTACAGTATGATACCGTGTTGCGTACCAGTTAGTGAAACGCTCAGGTTTGCCACTAATGAGTAACTTGTTTAATACAGCAGACACTGACATAACAGAGTACACCCATTCTAGCTGAGAACGAAACTTGCTGTTCTGTAAAACTATTCTATCTAGAAACCAATGCCAATGTCTGTATTTGCGCCATGCGTGTATGTCCTTTAACGTCCATGGTTTCAAATTTTTTTCGTAGCTCTTAAGAAAGGACGTCACAGTTAAAACTTTCCCGCTGCCGAATATAACATAAATTATAATCTCTCGCGCAAGACCGGCGTCCAGTGCCTTTCTGTAAACTTCTTCCCATTACTTGCAAGTTGATTAACATTTCTAATTACATACGTCACTTTTCCTTTCTGTGCCGTTTTCTATTACTTTGAAAGCATCTATCAAAGAAACATTGAAGAGCTTTCTTACATCTTGGCACTTTGCTTGCTGGCGAAAGACAACTGAATCGACCAATAAAATGGTTTGCTTATTGATCTAGTTTTCCATTTGATGGTCTGACTGCAATCGATATACTGTGCAAAGGTGGTTTTCTTGGGCAACGGCATTACAACACTTATCACCACTGGAGGCGCATGTAAACTGTTTCGCAGGCGGAACTTCACATCAAAACAACTACATGCCTGTGAACAAGAATATGGCGTGTACCAATAACACAGTATGGAACTTTCGGTCTACCTCCACACCCTAGTTAGCTGCAACTCTAGGTCCAAAGAGCTATCAGAAATGTGAACAAATAGGTCACAGCTGATAAAGAATGCACCAGTTGTTAAAGAATGAAACCTTTGCACCCTAAAATTTAGATATATAGAGGATATTAAACGGCGGTGCGAAGATGTGAATTTTATTTTCGAGCGGTAGAAACAATATTTTACAAACGAGCGTAGCAATTGAGTAAAATATTGTTTTTCTTCCACGAGAAAACAAAATTCGTATCTTCAAGCCACCGTGTAATTTTCTTTTCATTGTGTAGACAAGAGCATTTTTTCACAAACTACAGTGTAAAAACGGGAAATGACCTCATCGATATCTTCAGTCTTTTTAGAGAGGATATGAAAATACGCCACTCGAGTGCCGGATGTAGTTTAGTATGAACTTTACGCCGGAGATTTCAATTTTCCACTAAATTACGTCTACATAATGCGCAACGCAATAGACATTCTCCAATTCACGCGATAACTGTAGAAACGCGGCAATATATAACTAAGCAATATTTTCAAAGAACCTACGAAATCAAGCTTAAGGCCGAAACCACCAAAAAAATTGAACAATTTGTTTCAGTGCAAAGGCCAGGTCAAGCTCTGCGTATGATTGTGGTTGCGTTTAATTTCCTCACTGTGGTAAAAGTGTCATGATGGATTTAACTCGAAGAATGTATTTTAAGGGAATAGCGCATAGCTCTTTTCCTTTTATCAATATTCTAATATTCCATAACCCATTTTAACATTCAACGTACACTTTTTTATATTACCTTGTCAAAAAACAATTGCATCATCTTTTTGTCCAGCAAAAAGATGATGTATTAGTTTAGTTAAATTAGTTAAAACATAATAGGAAGTGTTAGCTAAAATACCAGGTTGGACAAGTAACAATGCCCTCCCAATTAAAAAGAAGCAACATTTTCGATCCGTGTATTACTCGATGAATAATTAATTTTCATCAGCCACTCACAGCGATATTACGAGAGAATGTTAAGTATTTTGGATGTCTAATACTAAATCATCACTGCAAATTACATAGTGTTATAACAGCCGTTTGGATAACGGTATAAGGATCTGCGTTTAAATTGACCAAGTGGCAAGCCCTAGAACAAGTTCGCCAATCTCAGTTCTGGTGTTGATAATAGTGCCATTTTATAGATCAGAAAAATTCTTTTTAAAAAATGTGCTGAAAATTAACTCATGTTTTCTTTAACTGATCATCTCTGTTCAGAGTTTTTAGCAGAAAGCGCTCAACCCTATCCCGATTGACATATAAATCAGTTTAACAGTTAAAATCGACGTCGAATCGCGTTACTTTGCATAAAGATTAATATCCTTCTTATAAGCCTCATCCGTAACATTCAAATATTTCCATTCCTACGTTTAAATGAGATGCTCAAGTCTTTGACACGAGATTAAAATACTGAGCTATTTACTCTATACTCTCAAGTCATTTTCACTCAGCATTTTGAGTTTTTTCTTCTCTCCAGCTTTGACTATAACTTGCTTTTAGCATTTCAGTACTTAAAAAGGCATTTCTTTAGAGTTTTAAAGATTGAAGTATTCTGGTCTGACTCTTCATCATGCGGATCGCATGCGCATCATGGTAACGTTTCGTGCGATTGTTTCCTGCTGAATAAATAAGTAAAAACGGGAAGAACTAAAAATCGCTCATCCCTCTTCCAATACACCACGGTATAGTATTATCTTCTGTCTATAATCGGGAAAAAAGTATTAATTATTTACTAAAAGTTAAGAAAGTCTATTTCCATGGCCAAAAATAGGCATCGATCAATATTTTCGGATTCAATCAAGGTCATTCAAAGTGTTTCATGAATTTTAAATTTGTTTACTCTAGACCTCAAGGAGTTCGTTTCAATCAAACAAAGGAGTCTTTTAAATCGGCTGGTCCATGAGAGATTTAGACGCCTGGAATGTTTCAGTAAATATACTACCTAATCATATTTTTTTCCCCGCAGTTGATCAGTTTCTTTATTTCCATAACCGCAATACTCAAAGTGCTTAGTATGTCGTAGGAGAAATTAAATTATGATCTCTCTTTGCCCGATAATGAAACTGCAAAAGTGCAAATTTCGCATTGCATTGATTTTTCCAAAATGTTTACGTGCTAAAAAGTAATAGAAGGACTGCAATAGGGAAACGTTTTACTCAATAGTTTTCGCTCATTTTCCCATAAATAAAACAAAGGTGAAATCACATTGCATGATTCAGTGCTCGACCCTAGTAAGGAAAGGGTCAGCGAATATTTGTGATTCATTTTGGTTTGCATGTGATGCTGTTAAAAGCAGAAATTTAAACCCACCGTTAGCGAGGCCGTACAACACCAAAGCCACAACCAGCAGGAACGGAAGTTTCTTCAACGTTAGCACCATTCGTCTTGCCGTCCTTAAGTCTCTGACACTGTTTATGAAAATCCCAAAACCATGCATTAATTATTTAGCATTAATTAGCATTCAACGCAAAAGTCGATGAAAAGCAATTGGTACCAAAAACTCTGTGGAATATTTTGCTTTTGGTGATGTGTTACTTTAGAGTATGATTTTACTTTACATTTACAAGTCACGTTTGGCCAGTTCGGGGTGCGTGTCTCACAGCTTTTATGACCTCAATATACTGACTGCTCTATTCCGGAAATCTAGTACAACAAGTCAAGAAGGTTTTAGGAGAACAAAGGGCTGCATGAAGTTATTTTTGAAGACACTTTCTTAAGCAGATTGGAAGCAAGAAACAAAACAACCTTAAAATGATAAATATGGTTTTGAGAACCACGAAGACAGAAACACGGACCCACAGAAAGAAATACTATTTGATGAACAACGAAGACGTTTATATTATGACAAAATAAAAGCAGCTGCAAACAACAGACAATTCAGGCATTTCGTAAAAACTTGGAAACCTGTATTTGTTAGGTGGCTCAGTTTTCGTCGAGGAATATTTCCTATTTGGTTTTTTATTTGAATTCGGTTTTTGTTGCAGCCCTCAAACTGCAGAGTGTAAAACCCTTTTATATTAAAACCCTTTACAAAGCGTACATGTTTACCAATATAAATGTGTGCCACTACAAGAAGTAAAGTTATTTTAATAACATAAAAAGCTAAAGCTAAAAATAAAGAAAAAAGCTAAAGCTGAGCAGTTTGGACAATGCTTACCTTGAAACAGGATTGTGAATTTGTCGTTTGTTAGACGGGTCTGCGTTTTGAAGGAAGCAAAAAGAACAGAAGGGATCCGGAGGTGGAAGGAAAGAGCGAGGTGGGGTGGCACAGGTGTAAGAAAAGAGAAGTAATCCAAAACTACTCACACTTGAGGTACATTACGCGCGATGCAATTTGATCCAGCGAAAGCCTGAGGTGTGAGTAGAGTATGGGTTTTAGAAAACACGGTGAAAACGAGTGTTGAAATTCAAATAACTAGGTCTGTAATCTAAGAGCCCAGGTGCGGCACAAAAACTGTCGAGGTGTCTGTCCCCTCCCCCCCGGAAACTTCTTAAGGATACTATAAACATATTAGGTGTTTTCAAGGTTTTCTGTAAACATATGCAAGGCACGATCCATAAATAAACCTCATCTTGCGAGCTTTGAGTCTACATCTGCAGACAACTGCAGTTTTGTTACCTTTGTTTTGTCCGTACGTACTCTTAGCTGGCTCAGCAACGGTGAAGTAATGTATGAAACTGGAAAAACTATCCGAGAAGTCGTAGTGGCTGCCAATGAAATAAACCCAGAG
>Ga0099819_1130928_pt1 | contig 11646 bp, 4 predicted proteins | sample SidTnscriptome_FD_81129 | JGI IMG/M metagenome (GOLD analysis project Ga0099819, IMG submission 81129) | Coral microbial communities from Puerto Morelos, Mexico - Siderastrea T A metatranscriptome (Eukaryote Community Metatranscriptome) | ecosystem: Host-associated > Invertebrates > Cnidaria >...
CAGGGATTCGTACAGTCAGCTTAATGCGTCCAACCCTGGAACAGACAATCGAGATCAGCGAGGTCGGGGAAATGGAGACCGAGACAAGAAACCATTTTGGTCGAGGGACGAAGAGAATTTGGGAAGTCAATCAAAGTACAATCCTTTTCAGATGGCAGACCGTGATGCTGTGCTTAAGGATTTACAGGAAGAAATATCAAGAGCTGCCCTGTCGCAAGGTGACAGAGGTGGACTCAGAGGCCCAATTATAGATGAGTTTTCAGAGGATGCATATGACTTGCGCGGTGGTTCAAAATCTGAGAGGATGGATTTTAGAGACACTTTTAAAGACCAGCAGTATAGAAAGTCTGATGACAGCTTTGCAAGGAAAAGAAGCTATAGTCCCAGGGATGAAAAGTCCTCATCATACAGAAAGAGTAGAGAAGACACCCCAACTAAGCGCAGTCGCAACACGAATTCTGGTAGAAGTCATAGTAATGATGATGATGATCTCAGAAATGTGCTGCAACAACACCAAAAGAGTAAATGGGATGATGATAATGATACCAGTAAAGGCAGAAAGCGATATGATAGCAAGGACAGTGGTGGTAACCACGACCGTAAAAGAAGCAAAGACAGCCTTGGTGTGTCATCATCCAGTGACATGTTTACCATGTCAAGCCAAGGAACTCTCGTGTCTCTTCCTTTGGAGCCACGGAGTGACAACAGAGACTATTTTGATACTGGTTTCAGTACAGATTACAGAGACAAGGGCCAGCAGAAAGGAGACAAACAGACCTATGGCGAGAGCGGGAAGGACAGGGACAGCAGAGACTACAGAGACTATTCCAGCAGCAGAGGTCTTAGTAGTGACTTGGACAAAAGAGACTCTAGATATAGGGTGGACAGCCGTGACAGTGTAAATGAAGCAGAGATTGGGGACTTGCTGCACCAGTACAGAGATTCGACCCAATTTGAGGGCTCAAGCTTGAGAAGTGACACTCTCAGAGACCTCTCATTGACAGAGCTTGCAGAAAAGGCAGGTGAAAAATACAGAAGTGGCTTTGAACTCGGTAGACCATTTTTTGGGCTTGCGAAAGACAATCAAGGAAAGGAACAAGGTTGGGAAGACCCAAAATTTGTTGGAGAACCCAAGCAAGACAGCATATGGAATGCACCTGCTGACCCACTAACTGACCAACGAGATGAAAGCTTTCGTGACATTTTTGGCAATGATGACTTTTCGGTACAGCAAGGTGGAAAGGAAATGATAAAAGATCGTCTGGGCAGCAAACTTTTAAGTGGTCAACCAACAAAAAGTAAACTACCTGGGAGTAGTAGTTCTAAACGTTCTACCTTAAACACCCCTAAAACAGGTGCAAAAATCCTGTTTCCATTAGGATTTATGCCGAGACAAGTGAAAGTACCAGTTGGAAAAAATTCCCAGACAGCTGGAGTGAATAAAGGAAATGAGTCGCCACCTTTGTTACCAAGAAAAAAGGGTTACTTTCCAAGAAACACAGATATAACGTCAAGGTCACGTAGCAGAAGTTCCGAGAGAGGTGATGATCTAAGTGGGCTTGGAAGTAACAGCAGTTCAAAGAGAGAGGTTAAACCTCCCAGTAAAGGGAAATTCACGAGTCAGAATTGGTCTGGCTTGGAAAGTAACAACATTAGAGAGGAATCAAAACAAAAGGATACTTTGAAAATTCCTCCACTTATGGGAAGCACTCGTGGAAGAGGTAACAATAACCGTGGAAACCGTGGTAGAGGAGGAAATCAACAAAGGGGAAGGGGAAATGCAAATAACCGTGGAAGAGGTGCTGGCCTTCTTCAAGGAGGCAGAGGAAGCAATGTCAGAGGAAGAGGCAATAGAGGCAGGGGTTACACTCCTAGAGGAAGAGGTTTTGTGCCACGTGGAAGAGGTAGGGGTATATCCCAACCTGGTACAACTCCAGTTGGTGCAACGGTAAGAAACATCTTCCGAAGAAGTAGAACACGTAGTCCTGCAGAAGGAAAGCGCCGAAAATCTTCCAGGTCCCCTGGAAGTCCAAGTCGAGGAAGGAGTAGGAGGAGGAGGGGGAGTAGAAGCCGAAGCCGAAGCAGCAGCTATTGCAGCACCTGCAGCTGTAGTACGTGTCACAGCTGGCGTAGCATAAGTGTCGACAGTCTCTCAGGAAAGGGAGATAAAGAGAAAAAGAAACATGACCACCACAAAGGAAAAATGTCTACTAAAGAGGAGACAGAGAAAAAGTCAACAAAGGTAGATAAGCTGAAGGCTGATATTAAGGATATGGAAAAGAAGTTAGAGCAAAAGAATGTCAAAGATGTTACTGTCAAGAGGCCAACAGGCAAGAATGTCAAAGATACTTCGGTTAAGAAACCACCAGCGAAGAATTTCAAGGATACTACAGTTAAAAAGCCAGCTGGGAAAGATGTCAAAGCTGCTGCAGTCAAAAAACCAACTGGGAAGGATGCCAAAGATATTACAGTTAAGAAGCCAGCAGAAAAGGATGTCAAAGATATTACAGTTAAGAGGCCATCAGACAAGATGTCAGAGCAGAAGTCTTCAAAAGCTATGCCGAAAGGTAAACTAGATCCGAAAAGTACCAAAGATGTCTCAAGAACAGATATCAAAGACGAGAAAAAAGGTGGAAAATTCAAAGACTGGAAAGGTTCTTCGAAGGATGTTGTTGTGAAAGATGAAAAAAGTAGAAGTCCTTTTGAAGATAAGAAAGAATTCAAGAAGGCAGGCAATTTCAGGGAAGTGGTTTTAAAAAGTGAAAGACGAAAAGAGTCTCCCCTTGTCATAAAGAAAGAGAAAGAGTCTCCTGCCAGAGAAGTCAAGATTGTGAGCGAACAGATGAAGAGAGGAGGCAGGAGCCTTGATGAGAAATCGGGTTCAAAGATAAAAATCGATTCACTGAAGATAACAATTGACCAACCTGAACATGTCTCCGATCTCACAAAGAAGAAGAAAAATGAGAAAGAGGATGAAAGACGTGTCGATGAAGGAAAGAAATCCTCCAAATCCCCTCCTGGAAAACAAAAGAAGAAGGACAAAGAAAAAGTGAAGTCCAAGAAGGCAAAGAAAAAGTCCAAGAAAAGGAAGTATGGCAGAGATAGTGGCGATTCCGGGGATGAATCAGTGTACAGTAGCATATCCGGCCAAGATGAGTACTTTACCAATTATGATGAAAAGTCGAAGGACCTGCATTACCCTAATGATGAAAGAATTGTAGAGTTCTCTTCTGGAGCCTATGATTCCAACAAGATTACCGTGCATTATGCCAAGCGCAATAACTCTGATTCAAGTCATGCAAATAGTCGGAAGTTGTCAGAAGGGGAGGGCTCGAAAAATGCACAAACTAGGAAAAATTTGATTACCATTCCTCTGCCTAAAGAACTAGATGTGTACCCAAGGGGTGGCTTTCCACAAAATGCCAGAGGTGCTCCCCTTCCCCAACAGGGAAGGCTTTACTATCTATTGAACAAGGTAGAACAGGATGGTGACAGTAGTGATGCGCCCTACTCTGAGATTTCCTACACTGAGAATGACCCCAATGTTGATTGGGAAACAGCCAAATCTGCTGGAGAGTTTCACACTGGAAATGTTCACGGTGAGCAAGATTATGGTAGTACGTATCAAGGTAGCGAGGATGTTGGACAAGAATGGGCTCTGGGGCAGGAAGAAGTAGGAGAATCCTATTACCAAGAGGGAGCTGAGGGTGAAGGTTATGAACAGGGGTATGAGTCATATCCACAAGAAGACGCCTGGCAGTCTGGTGACCAAGCACAAGGAGAGTACCAAGAAGGAGAGTATCAAGAGTGGTATGAAGGTGAATATCCTCAGGAAGGTGTTGAAGGAGAAGCTGGGGCTGAGTATGATGGACAATATTACCTCGGAGAAGATGGATTGTATTATCCTGTTGAGGGAGAGGGTTATGAGCAGCACCAAGGAGAGTATGTTGAGGGTGGAGAAGGAGGTGAAGTTGTGGATCCAGAACAGGGTGCCGCTTATGTTGAGGAGGGGTATGGTTATCAGTATGCTGAAGAAGGTGCAGAGTGGCAACAGTATGAGGAGGGTGCTGCTTACCGTACTGAAGAAGGGTGGGGACAGGGTGAAGTGGAAGGACAATGGGAAGAGTACCAAGAGGGTTACCCTGGAGCTGAGTCAGGATGGGGCAGTACTGAGTACAGTCAGGGAAATGAGTTTGAAGCTGCCGGACAGGAATATGCTGCTGAGGGAGCTGCAGCTCTGCCACAAGAGGGTTACAGTGCAGGTGAAGGACAGGGATTCAATGAGCAGCTGGCTCAGGATCAGTATTATGCAGAGACGTATCCACCGGAAGAAGGCCAATATGCTGAGCAAGGTTTTGAACCACAGCAACAAGAGGAGGTGACAGAACCTGTTTATAATCAAGAGCCTTTGACCTTAAACAACAACGCCAAAGCTGTGCCAGATGTTGCGAGGAAAGAGAACACAGCAGACGCTAGGCCTCTCAAGTCCATTCTAAAAAAAGCCAACCAGGCAGAAGGCAAGGGGACAAAGCTCGTTAGTGAGCGCCTTGCTCATTTGAGAAACCAGCCAACAAGTAGGCCAGAGACATCTTTGCTTGGTAGGTCTTTAGGTTCCTCTCCAAAAGCAGTTGAGAAGACGGAGCAGAACCCAGGACAAGAAGCCAGTGCTAAGTCCGAATCAGAACGTTATCGTGAAATGGAAGAAGCTATTTTGTGTTCCCAACCCAAAGATGCCATTGGTACAGAATACGTTGTGCGTGTACATGAAAGTGGGACGGCCAATTTCTTCTGCAAACTGTGCAAGTGTTACTTCAACACACTGACAGCCAAAAACTTGCACATAAAAGGAATGAAGCACATAGAGTTGTACATCCGCATGAAGTCCTCCCTTTTGCAGTCAGTTATTAAGGACACAAAGTCGGAGACCTCTAAGAGGCCAGCCGATGAGGAGCCCTCGGGTGCTCAGAAAGTCCCACGTCGATTTTAGCTGAAAAGCCAGGAACACAAGCTGCGTTGGAGAACTTCAATCCTTTCCTAGGATATTCGAAGTGCAGTCCATACACTGCCACTGAAGTATCAAAATTCTAACCTGTCTGAGAACAACTGTACAAAATTACAAATCTTTCCCGTTTCTTTGGTGCCTCAGTTGTCGTGAGACTGACAAAGTAGGTCAGTTAGACATCAAGGTTGTTCTGTTTTCCTCAGAATAGGTTTGAATTTGTGTTACAGGCCAATATTTGTTTTGTAGTCTAGTATTTTTTGAGAGGGAAGCAAATGTGCAAGAAAAACTATCAGACCGATAGTTCCATCACGTGAGCACTTCTCTCTGTTGTTCCTACTGTTCACCTGTAAATTTTCTTCCAATAAAAAATTCCTGAAACTGGCATTTCGCATTTACAGCTCACCAATTGGACCATTTAGGCAAAAGGCGGAATTGAAAAAAGATGAAAAACCACACGATATAAATACATAGAAAGCATCTTGTTAATGAATCAAAAATGTTATGCAGCAATGCAAGGATTATTTCTATCCAGTTATTCTCACTGAATGGACCTTAGTGTCACATTGCTGATGAACACTATAACATCACATGGTTAATTTAGACCAATCGGACGCTGAGAAAATTTAGTGGTGAACTGTAATAGCTTAAATTCCCTTGGTTGGACAATGTCAGTCACGTCTAGAAGATGTGAATTTAGAGGGTGCTATCCCTTCATGGTAATCCTTCTTGCTAAATCTATGGCCTGAAGAATTGAGATGCTGTGTTAAGTTGGCATTCATGTCTAAAAGCGTTGATGTCTCTCTATCATGCAGTTGGCATGTTCATGTACATGGTAGATTTTAAATGGCATTTGGTGTTCAAGAAATATTTTAAAAACTTATTAGTAATTTGAAGAATGTTATCTAGTAGAGATTTGTAGTTCGATTAACCCTTTGAGCCGCAATAGTGATCAACATCAAATATCAGCATTATCATATCAGTGCAGTATGACACATACAGGTGATGAGAAGAAAGGAAATGATCGTCAAAGATGAAACGCCTTGATTTTTAAGCAAATTCTCCCAGCTAAAGCCATAAGAAATGTATGGAGAACAGTGAGGAATATTTGCATCCTAATATTGGAGTTGGAAGGGTTAAGCGAAGCCTTCTCGATAAGTCGGGATCATCTATTCGTTTTGAGGGTAGAATGAAATCAACTTCCCAGATTCCACGTAGTTTTGAAACGATGCTATATAGATTAATACATTGCATAGCTGTCAAAAATGTCATTTTCAGAAATGTTTTGTTATAACTCTAAGAAGAAAAAGTAACCTTTGTAAATAGTTTTCTTCACCATTTCGTTACCTCTCGTGAATAGCATGATTTAGCTTTTTGTGTTAACCCTTAAAGCCCTAACAGTGACAAAAATGAAACTTCTCTTTACATTGTCACTACTTGTTCAAGCATTCAAGTGATGAGAATAAAGGAAGTGATCACCAAGGATAAGATGACTTGATATTTAGAAAAATTCTCCTTACTATTTCCATAAGAAATGTATAAAGAACAGTAAGGAGAATATGCATTTCATGTCAGGGCTTAAAGGGTTCATTATTGCAGCTGATATGATCATAAAGGTAATTTTCAGTAGTGACATTCACATAAGCAGTTGCCACATAAGCGTAAGCGTAATCCTTGTTACGACAGCTGTTAACATAAGTAAGTGACGAGAGCGAATGAAGAGAGCGAAATAGTTTCTTTCTTCACGAGCTTATGTTTAATATGTCATCACTTGGGATAAGTGTGATGTCATAAGCATAACCACGGACTAAATGAACGCATTTCTTTTCTTGTGCTTATTACCATGCTTATATCAAGTGATGACATGGTTTTACTTGTAGTAATTTATTGTTATGAGTGCCAAGATCAAGGCAACTGTCAATCGTTAAACATCCAAGGATGTTCATTTGTAGTCTTGTTAGAGGGTCCAAAATAAGCTCTTCAGTCCAACTTATTACTTTAAGTTTTTGGAAGATTCCACCGTTATGTGGTTGTCGTAATCCTTACCCTGATTTTACTTTGACATGGTTAAAGTTACCCGAGGTGAGGTTTTGCGTTTTTTATCCATTTTCCTTGCGCAGCTTTCAGTGCCTCCCGGCGTCCTACAAACCAGATCAGATTACATGTTCAGTCTTGCCATTTTCATCCCCCAGCCTTCCCTCAAAATTCATAATGTGGACCTTGAGCAAAGAGAACATTGATGTCCCAGACGTTTTAGTTAGCAACCAGACGTCTTGCGTCAGTTCTTTTTTACTTCTGTGGCTTGATCTGGTCACAGGCCGCCTGTGACATCAGCCTACTCATTGCTGAAGGTCCCTAATCCGGCATCCTCGATTTTAAGCCCCATTTTGCATTCTGCTAAACCTATGTTGGACTTTCTTATTACCTAGGAGTAAAATGTACAGTGTATACAGCTATTTCAATTAACGTTGTCGGATTTTAGAATCACGAGCTTACGTGACAAGACCGAAAGTTAGTATGGGTAGCTGTACATCTTGTGATTCGGCTGTAATTTTACGCCTGTCACTGCCATAGGATGGGTAAAAGTGCCATAAACACTTGTCTATGTGATGTATTTTCTGTAGGTGTGAGCAATAGCCTAGTTTGTTAAATTTATTAATAAATTACCCATGTCACCTTGCAGACTTGTCGCGAAGATTGTCCGGCGACGTTAATTGAAATAGCTGTATACTTAAGCTCGTTACAAGCTAACTTTTATTATTTTATTTAAAAAGAATTGGGTACTACAGCGTCAAATTCCTGCACTGAACGTCGTGTTTTTGTTTTTGGTCAAAACAGTCGACATTGTACTTCGTTTAAAGTTTTCGTCATCACCGTAATTTTAACTTTGTAAGTTGTCTGATTCGTGTTGTTGCTGCATGGTAACCTAACAGTTTTTCATGGTATCTTGTGATTGATATGAGTGAACTTTCTTAACCCTGACGCAGAGAGAAAAAGTGTCTATTCGACCCAAATAGATAGAAAAATAAAAAGAACAAAAGATTTAGAGAATCAAAAGGTGCGTTTCTCCATTACACTTTTCACGGGTATAGTAAAATCACTCCATCTGCCACAGCTGTTACAGTACACTGAAAACATTGTGCGTAATTTGTGCAATAAATGCGATTTCATAAATGAAGGTATTGTTTGGTAACGTGACTGATGCTGATGATGGTGTGCGCCTTATTCGGTGTTTCGATAGGTAATACGCACGGATATTTTATGCGTTGCGTATTTGTGCAATGTGTAAAATGTCCGGGAAAATGTCCGCGCTATTATCGACCAAAACACCGAATAAGAGGTTATTGTTCCTGTGCATCTTGTTTTTGCATCGTCCTCCTTCAGCAAAAAAAACAAACAAACAAACCAAAAAAAAAGACGGTCGAACCGGGATTGTACAGTGTAATACGCTGTCATATTTTGCGCGTTCTCTTGCCCTTGTACGGGTAAAATGACACAACAGTGGAATAATGAAAACTGGTGAAGAGAATTATGCAAAACACGCACAGATTCTGCCTGGGTCAAGCGCAGATTACGTTTCACTCAAAGCGTATGTATACACGTATCTGTGGGGACGCACAATTGTACCGGTCGTCTTTTTCGTTCCTTGACCATTGACAAAGAATGCCAGTTTGTGCGGTTAGACTTCCTATAAATGGACGCCTTTAAGACAACATTCCCGTTTCTGCTGATAGGAGGTGTCTGACAGCTCTCTTCTGAGGCCTGGTTTTCTCATGCTGGACAAACGTCAATGCGAATGCGAATTCTAAAGCAAACAGAAACACAAACTCCTACATTTACATTTGTTTGACAGAAGAACATTTGAAAACGGAAGAAAGCAAAGCGTGACTTCGATGTGAGTGGTACCCTTTCGTTTTCGTTTGCATATGCATCATAAGTGATCAGTGTGTTTGTCCTTGCATTTACGTTTGCATCGTGTGGAAACCAGGCTGAAGCATTTGGTCGTTTTCATTTAAGATGAGGAGAGACTGGATGCGAGTGAAGTAAAGTGCAGGGTGTTAGAATAAGAGAAAATTAAGGGTTTTTGTTATGTTTGTGGCCCATTCCACCATCCTGCCTCATCACAATTCACAATGAAGCGGTGCAAGTTGACTGGGTCTTGTCCAGAGCTTGTTCTAGCAGCTTGCCTTTGTGCAATTGTTATGGGCTTAGAGGGTCACCCGCTGTATAACATGTTGCCGGAGGTTAAGAACACCAGATACCAGCTTAGAAGAAAGTTGGCCGGGAAACCTTAAGTAAACACGAAGCGTTTTATGAGTTCCTTCTTTAACCGCCTAACTTTTAAATACGAATTATTATTTCATGTACTGTAGCTTGCTTTTTACACTCATAATTTTGTAACTTAGGATAGGTGTTTATCTTATGAAACAAAGACATTGCTTATTATCATTATTATTGTTACTACTACTACTACTACTGCTGCTGCTGCTGCTAAACGGTGACCTCGAGCAATTCAAAGGTGTCTGCTCTTTTTTGGATGGAAACAAAGGGCCCTACAGGTGTATTGCGGAAACAAAGGGTCATACGGGTATCTTGTGGAACCGGTTTCTTGGGACTCGATTCACTGACTGTGTTTTTCCTTCATCAGATCTCAAGAAAATACTGTAGTATGGATGCCTATCATTCCCAGTTGGTCAGAGGAGTGGCTGGTTCGTTTTAGTTTCAAAATATGGTGTCCCAGTTGATGACGTTCTGTTGGCCTCAGTAGCCATTTCCAGCTTGTGCCTAGTGTCTGTGGTAGACACCAGCAGTCCCGCCAACTCTCAGGAAATCACAAACACCAATGGACCCAACAATTATCAACACCAAAGGTCCAGAGAATCAGCATCATCAGTGTCCAAGCAATCAGCAACACCAGTGTCCAGACAATCAGCAAGACCACAGGTTCAGACAACCAGCAACACCACAGTGTCCAGACAACCAGCAACATCATTGTCCAGAAACCAGCAACACCAGTGTCTAGACAATCAGCTACACCACAGGTCCAGATAATCGGCAACATCAGTGTCCAGACAATCAGCAACACCAGTGTCCAGTCAATCAACAACATCAGTGTCCAGACAACCAACAACACCAGTGTCCAGACAATCAGCAACATCAGTGTCCAGACAACCAGCAACACCAGTGTACAGACAATCAGCAACATCAGTGTCCAGACAATCAGCAACACCACAGTGTTGAGACAATTAGCAACATCAGTGTCCAGTCAATCGGCTTCATTGTCCAGACAATCAGCAACATTATTGTTCAGACAATCAGCAACACCATAGCGTCAATGTTAATGTTGAGACAATCAGCAACACCTCAGCAATGCCATATGGCCAAGACCACATGGTCCAGAAGAATAGCACACCACATTGTGCAGAAAATTAGCACCACCACAAGAGGTTCCAATAATTGCTGCACAGTTTTTCATTATAGTTATCCATACTGTATCAGTCTGCATTTTAGCCTGAAGGTGAAACGTCAGGGAACAAGACTGGATATTTCAGTCTTAAAATTTGTGTTACTGTACTAAAAATACATCACATAAACTACAACAGTCGACCCATTATTCTTTTAATTTTTGTCTGTATATAAAACTATTCTATCGTATTTTACAAGTTACTTTACTGAAGTAACATTTTAATGGAATTTAACTGTGAAATTAATGTGTAGGTGATACTAACAAACAACAGTTCATGTTCTAAATATTAACATTTTCAACCAAAGAGGACTTGAATTCACATTAATTGTTAGAAAGTCAAGACAAATATGTCAAACAGGTTTCACTACATAAGGTGCCTAGCCATTACCACTACAAGTTTGTGATCAACTCCAAATGAACTAGTGTGTTTTCTACCACTGTTGCCATGAGTCCTATAACGTCTGAAACAAGAGTGGGGTTAAAAACGGTACAATTTTTGGCTGAGGTGAAACAATTATTTTAGTGGATTCTCTAACTAGCCATGAGACAATACTGAAAGAAGTTTAAATTTGCACCAGAGAGGTGTTTGTAGCACGTATATATGGTAGGTTACCGAAAGGGGAGATTATTTGCAAACATGACATGCGAGACACTAGTGTAAACCACAGACCATTCTCCTTCCTGTCACACTCCCCACTGCATCTCGCTCTTCATGCTAGTGAATCACCCCCCCTTTATGTAACCCTTAAGTGCCTGCTTTGCAGCTTGTGTTTTTGTAAAGGAGGTGCTGTATTGACATTAAAGGAACGAAAAAAATTCAGGTGAGAAATTTTCAAAAATCTCCACATTTTTTGTGAGGTTGTTCTCTTTCTCAGGAAATGAATAACGACTAAAAATTTTATAGGCTTTCCTACTCAACCCTAGTTTCTCCTGCTAAGAATTGACCATGTTGATTCTATTAGAGAGGGAAACAGGTTTTTTGTGACAAGTGTTGAAAATGTGCAAGCTTGTCATATCCCCCCAACCTGAAAGTTTTCAAAACTGAAGCCAGAATTTTTGGGCTCTTTGTTTTGTTACCCTTGTGTGGAAGAATTCTAATAATTAAATAACCTTTGTGACCTACTGAATCTGTTAACGCCCCCCCCCCCCCCCAAAAAAAAAAAAAAAAAAAAAAAAAAAA
>Ga0099819_1043752_pt1 | contig 11488 bp, 1 predicted proteins | sample SidTnscriptome_FD_81129 | JGI IMG/M metagenome (GOLD analysis project Ga0099819, IMG submission 81129) | Coral microbial communities from Puerto Morelos, Mexico - Siderastrea T A metatranscriptome (Eukaryote Community Metatranscriptome) | ecosystem: Host-associated > Invertebrates > Cnidaria >...
CTACCAAGTCGACAGAAGCTCCGCATCGAAAAGGCTGATCCCAGGTGAACGAAATCCAAGACCGACAGCGATGAGCCCAGTCCCGTCATGCCAAACAATGAGAGCGTTGAACCTAGTCGTGCAAAGCTTCTGAGCGACAGGGATGAACCGATAGCCACGAAATCCAACATTGAGAGAGAGGAGCCCAAACGAGTAAGACCGTAGATGGACATGGTGGATCCCAAACGCAGGAAACTGCGTAACGACAATGTCGAGCCCATCGTGATGCAATCAAGGATAGACAGCGTCGAGCCAAGACGAACCAAGCCCCAAACTGACAACGACGAACCCAGTCGCAAAAAGCTTCGAATCGAAAGTGTTGACCCAAGATTCACAAAATCCAAAACTGACAGGCTGGATCCGAGCTTCGACACACCATAGACTGAGCACGAAGATCCAATACGTAAGTAGCCTCGTAGGGACAAGGTTGAACCAAGGTGTACGTAGTCCAACACCGACAGCGAGGATCCAAAACGCGAAATTCCATAAACGGACAGAGAGGATCCTAGACGCATGTAGCTCCTGAGCGACAAGGAAGAACCAAGTCTCACAAAATCCAAGACCGAAAGAGATGATCCAAGTTTCAAAACTCCATAGACCGACAACGAGGAGCCCAGCCGAGAAAAGCCTCGAATAGACATCGAGGATGCCATTACAACACCTCCACGCACCGACAATGAGGAGCCAAGTGTAGATTCTTTCCAAACCGACAACGTGCTGCCCAAACGAGTGAAACCTCTCAAGGACAAGGAAGAGCCTAGATGTACAAAGTCCAGTACCGACAAGGAAGATCCCAAACGAACCATGCCATAGACTGACAAGGCTGATCCCAAACGTACAAATTGTCGCAACGACACCGTGCTGCCAAGAGTCACGAAGTCCAGTACAGACAAAGAAGAGCCGAGTCGGCTCATGCCATAGACAGACATCGAAGAGCCTAATCTGATGAATGATCGCAATGACATGCTGGAGCCAAGATGTGTGAAGTCAAGAAGTGACATGGAGGAGCCCAGTCGAACCATGCCAAAAACAGAGAGAGAGGAACCCAGGCGAACAAAGCCACGCAGGGAAACACTACTTCCGACGTTAAAGAAATCTAAGATCGAGATTGAGGAGCCAAGTCGAGTCAGTCCAAAAACCGACAAGGTGGATCCAAGGCGAGCAAAAGTCCTGAGAGACAAAGATGAGCTGATTGATATCAGATCCAAGACGGACAGTGAGGAACCGAGACGTGTCAAACCAAAGACCGACAAGGAAGAGCCCAGGCGCAAAAAGCTTCGCAATGACACCGAGCTTCCCAGTTGAATGAAATCCAGTACTGAGAAGGAAGAGCCAATTCGAGCCAAGCCATAGAGTGACAAGGTGCTACCCAGCCGACCAAAGCTCCTAAGTGACAAGGAGGAGCCCAAATGCAAGAAGTCTAGGACTGCCAAGGAGGATCCCAAGCGCGCCATTCCGTACACGGACAAAGAGCTTCCAAGACGACTAAAGCCTCTTAGAGACATCGTCGAGCCCATGTGAACAAAGTCAAGAACTGACACGGCTTCTCCTACACGAGTCACACCGTAGATGGACAACGAAGACCCCAAACGACTGTAGCTCCTGAGGGACATTGATGATCCCATGTGCACAAAATCCAGCACAGACAGAGCCGAGCCTAAGCGAGACATGCCATAGACTGAGATCGCTGAACCTAGGCGAGCAAAGCTGCGCATCGACAACGATGACCCCATATGGACGAAGTCCAGGACTGACAGTGTCGCCCCGCTGCGAGATATGCCAAAGAGTGACAGAGAACTACCAACTCGAATGACACCTCTCAACGACAAAGTGCTACCTAAGTGAAGGAAGTCTAAGACTGAAAATGAACTTCCAAGTCGTGTCATTCCGTAGAGCGACAAGGTGGAGCCTAAGCGGGCAAAACTACGCAGAGACAAGGACGAGCCACAGTGTGAGAAATCCAATATCGAAAGAGAAGACCCTAAACGAACGATGCCATAGAGAGACACCGAGGATCCCAAGCGGCTAAAGCTTCTCAAAGACAAGGAGGAGCCCATGTGCACAAAGTCCAACACAGACAACGAAGACCCAAGACGACTTACGCCATACACTGAGAGACCAGAGCCTAACCTCGCCAAGCTTCGCAGTGACAGAGAAGATCCAAGATGTAAAAAGTCCAGCACTGACATTGAGCTTCCAAGGCGAACCACTCCCCATACCGACATGGAGCTGCCAAGGCGTAAGAACGATCGAAGTGACAAAGAGGAGCCCAAATTCACGAAATCCAGCACAGACATAGATGAGCCACAGAGTGACAAGCCATAGATGGAAAGCGTAGAGCCCATTCGTGCAAAGGTCCTTAAAGACAAGGACGAGCCCATATGCACAAAGTCCAAAACAGACAAACTGGATCCTAAACGAGTCATGCCATAGACAGACAACGACGAGCCCAAGCGCGCGAAACTTCGCAAGGACACCGAGCTACCCATCATGACAAAATCTAGGACCGAAAGGGAGGAACCTAAGCGAGACAAGCCAAACACAGACACAGATGATCCCAACCGTGCAAAGCTTCGCAACGAAAGAGTCGACCCCATGCTCATACAATCCAGGATTGACAAACTGCTGCCAAAACGGAACTGCTTGAAGATCGACATGGAGGAACCCAGGCGGCAGAAAGATCGCAAAGACAACGAACTTCCAAAGTTGGCGAAATCCAATAGAGACAACGTAGAACCAAGGCGAACCATGCCATATACCGAAAGGGAAGAACCAAATCGGGCAAAGCTTCTAAGAGACAAAGAGCTGCCTAAGTTGATGAAGTCCAGAACAGACATGGAGGAGCCAAGAGCTGACAAACCATAGACGGACATGGTGGATCCAAGTCGACAAAAGGTTCGCAGGGACAATGCACTTCCCAGGGTGACAAAATCTAGTACCGACATCGCCGAGCCCATTCGTGCCATGCTATAAATCGAGATCGACTCACCCAGTCTTGCGAAGCATGTGAGTGAGAGCGAGCTACCCAGGTGGACAAAATCAAAGACCGACAGCGAAGAACCCAGCCGTGTCATGCCAAAGACAGACACAGAGGAGCCAAGTCGCAAGCAGCTGCGTAAGGACAGCGACGAGCCCAACTGGACAAAGTCAAGCACTGAAAGGCTGGAGCCCAAGCGTGTGACTCCATAGATAGACAAGGATGATCCCATGCGGCATAATCCTCGCAAGGACATTGAGGAGCCAAGGTGTAAGAAATCTAGCACCGACATCGACGATCCTAAGCGCATGCAACCATAGATGGAAAAGGAGGAGCCCAAGCGAACAAAGCTTCGAAGCGATAAGGTTGAACCGATGTTTGCAAAGTCCAGCACCGACAGGGTGGAACCTAGACGACTCATTCCATACATGGAAAGAGACGAACCCAAACGTAAAAAGCCGCGTAGTGACAATGAGGAGCCCACGTTGATGTAGTCCAGAACCGACAGCGACGACCCCAAAGCACAAAGACCATAAAGGGACAGCGAGGAACCCATCCGCACAAAAGTTCGAAGTGAAATTGACGAGCCCAGATGCAAGAAATCAAGAATTGACAGAGAGGAACCCAAACGGCTAACACCATATACAGACAGCGAGGATCCCATTCGCAGAAAGGTTCGTAAAGACATACTGGAGCCCAAGTGAATAAAGTCAAGTATCGAAAGAGAAGAGCCTAGACGTGTCATTCCGAAGAGTGACAAACAGCTACCAACTCGTGCAAAGCCTCGCAATGACAGAGTGGAGCCTAAATTGATATAGTCGAGAACAGACATGGATGATCCCAGACGGCTCATGCCATAGACAGACAGAGACGATCCCATACGTACAAATGATCGCACAGACAAGGAGGAACCGAAACTGACAAAGTCCAAGACCGACAAGGACGATCCTAGCCTTGAACAGCCATAAACAGACATGGAGCTTCCCAAACGCAAGAAACCTCGCAGAGACAGTGTGGAACCAAAAGTTGAATAGTCCAGCACAGACAGGGACGACCCAAGCTTGGAAACACCATAGATCGACAACGTGGAACCAAGACGAACAAATGATCTGAGAGACACTGCACTTCCCACATTCATATAGTCCAAGAGTGACATGGAGGAGCCCAATCTTATGCAGCCAAAGACTGAAAGCGTCGAGCCAAGACGAGCAAAACCTCGAAGCGACATGCTGGAGCCGATTTGTGCGAAATCCAAACACGACAAAGACGAGCCCAATCGTGTCATGCCATAGAGCGACAGGGAGGATCCCAAGCGGCAAAATGACCTCAAAGACAAGGAAGATCCAAGGTGAACAAAATCCAAGACCGACAGCGAGCTGCCAAGTCTGTTACAGCCATAGAGAGACAGAGACGATCCTAATCGTGCAAATGTTCTCAGTGAAATCGAGGAACCGATATTCACAAAGTCAAGAATCGAGAGAGAGGAACCGATTCGAGCAAGCCCATAGATTGAAAACGACGAACCCAGACGAGCCATGCTTCGCAGCGACAATGAAGAGCCTACAGTAATAAAGTCGAGCACCGACAACGAGGAACCTAAACGGGACATACCATAAATGGACACCGTAGATCCTAATCTCGCAAAACTTCTAAGCGACAATGACGAGCCAATTTGCATGAAGTCAAGCAAAGAAATTGAGGAACCCAAGCGACTTAAACCATAGACTGACAGGCTGGAACCGATTCGCGCATAGCCCCTCAAAGACAGAGCGCTTCCAAATTGCAAGCAATCCAGGATTGACAGGGAGGAACCTAATCTCGTAATTCCATAGATCGACAGCGTCGAGCCCAGACGCATAAAGCCTCGCAATGAGAATGAGCTCCCAATTGTCACAAAGTCAAGGACTGAAAACGAGGATCCTAAACTTCCAACACCATAGAGGGACATCGTAGACCCGAGGCGAGAGAAGCTTCGCAGAGACACCGACGAGCCCATGTGCACGAAGTCCAAGACTGACAAAGCACTGCCCAATCGAGAAAGTCCGTAGATTGAGATTGTCGAGCCTATGCGGGTAATACCTCGCAAAGAAAGAGAGGAACCGATGGAGACATAGTCTAAAATCGACAGAGACGACCCAAGTCTACAAATACCAAACATCGACACTGATGAACCCAGGCGTGCGAAGCTTCGTAAAGACAAAGAGGAACCAAGGTGGATGAAGTCCAGAACTGAGCAGCTGGAGCCAAGTCGCATATTGCCATAAAGAGACATTGAACTGCCAATTCGTGCAAAAGCACGCAGCGACAAAGTTGATCCAAGTATCGCATAATCCAAGACTGACAGCGAGGATCCAAGCCGGCACATACCATAAACAGAAACAGCTGATCCAAGTCGAGCAAATGCTCGAATCGACATGGTAGATCCAATTTGCACAAAATCCAAGATCGAAAGTGAAGAGCCCAATCGAGCCGACCCATAGACCGAAATAGAGCTTCCTAATCGAGCAAAACTGCGAAGTGAAAGAGATGAAGCAAAGCGGCAACTGTCAAATACCGAGAGTACGTGACCGAAACGTGCATAGGCTCGCAAGGACAAAGAAGATCCTAAAACCACATAATCCAGAATAGACAGAGACGATCCCAAGCGTGCCATGCCATAAACAGACATCGCAGATCCTAGTCGTGCGAAGCCTCGCATGGACATGGAGGATCCAAGATGAATAAAGTCCAGAATTGACAAGCATGAGCCTAAGCGAGTCATGCCATAAATCGAGAGAGCAGATCCAACACGAGAAAAGCTTCTGATCGACATGGTACTACCGAAGTGGGCAAAGTTCAAGATCGACATGGCACTGCCTAAACGCACCAGGCCATACACTGACATTGCTGAGCCACAACGTGCTAAGCCTCGCAAAGACATAGCTGAACCCAGTGTGACAAAGTCAAGGACTGACAGCGATGATCCCAGTCGTGCCATTCCATAGATTGAAAGAGTGGAGCCGACCCGTGAGAAGCTCCGTAACGACAGCGAGGAGCCGAGGTGCAAGTAGTCCAGTACAGAAAGGGATGAACCTAATCGTGCCATGCCATAAACCGACAGCGCAGAACCTAATCTAGAAAAGCTTCGCAAAGACAGCGCTGAACCCAGAGTCACGTAGTCAAGTACGGAAAGTGATGAGCCCAAACGTGCCATGGAATAAATCGACAAGGCCGATCCTAATCGAGCGAAGCTTCGAAGCGACATCGTCGAGCCCACATGAATGAAATCAACCACAGACAAACTCGAACCTAGACGTGAGCATCCATATACAGACAAAGAAGAGCCAAGGCGTGAGTAGCTTCGAAGTGACAAGGAGGAGGCCATGTGGAGAAAGTCCAAGACTGACAAAGAGGAGCCTACTCGCATCATGCCATATACGGATAGTGCTGATCCTAATCGTGCAAAACCACGTAGAGACACAGAAGATGCCATGTGTACAAAGTCCAAGACAGAGAGAGTGGATCCCAATCTTGTTAATCCAAACACGGAAATCGAAGATCCCATTCGGCCCAATCCACGCAGGGACATAGAACTTCCAAAAGTCACATAGTCCAGCAAAGAAAAAGAACTTCCGAGGCGAGTTGTACCATAGACGGACACAGTGGAACCCAGTCGAGCAAAACCTTCTTAACGACATGGCGCTGCCCAACGACACAAAATCCAAGACTGACAACGAAGACCCTAATCGTGCAACTCCAAATACAGAAAGGGTGGAGCCAAGGCGCACAAACGTCCTCAATGACACCGAAGAGCCTAGGTTTACAAAGTCCAGGATTGACAAGCTTGATCCAAGCTTTCCAATACCATAAAGCGAAAGTGAGCTGCCCAATCGTATCATTCCTCTAAGCGACAGAGCTGACCCGATCTTCACCATATCCAATACAGACAGAGACGATCCGAGACGCGAGAGACCGTAAACAGACAGGGAAGACCCAAGACGAACCCAGGCTCGTAGAGAAACTGCAGAGCCTAGCGTCACATAATCAAGAACAGACAGAGAAGAACCAAGCCGGACATTTGCATAGATGGAAAGTGAGGAGCCCAGGCGGCAAAAACTTCGCAATGAAAGCGATGAGCCGAACTCAATGAAGTCTAAGACCGACAAAGAGGAACCCAGCCGAGTCATTCCAAAAACCGACAGTGAAGACCCAAGTCGCAAAAAGCCTCGCAGCGACATAGTACTGCCAAAATTTATCCAGTCTAAGATCGACATTGAAGATCCCAGTCGTGCCAACCCGAAGACTGACAAGCACGATCCAAGACGTACAAAGGATCTCATCGAGAATGCAGATCCTAGGGTGACAAAATCCAAGACAGACAAGCTGGATCCCATTCGTGCCATACCATAGACCGACAAGGAACTACCATAACGCACAAAACTACGGAGCGACATCGCAGAGCCGAGATGCAAAAAGTCAAGCACCGACAATGTGGAACCTAAACGTGTCATGCCATACATTGACAAGGCAGAGCCTACTCGAATAAATCCTCTCAAAGACAAGGTAGAGCCCAAATGGATGTGATCTAAGATTGACATGGTCGAGCCCAACCTGGATACACCATAGATAGACAAGCCACTTCCCAGTCGGAAATAACCTCGAAGCGACAGGGAGGAGCCCATCTGCGTAAAGTCCAGAACAGACAGCGACGAACCCAGTCGCCCGACACCATAAATCGACAACGTACTGCCAACTCGCATGAAACCACGTAGCGACAAGGATGATCCAAGCGTCACGAAGTGAAGGACAGACAGAGCCGATCCAAGTTTGGCGATTCCGTAGATGGACAACGTTGAGCCTAAGCGTGCATAGCTACGCAAAGACAGAGACGAGCCAACACAAAGAATGTCCAGCACCGACATGGAAGAGCCAAGCCGCGTGAGTCCATAGACAGACATTGTACTTCCCAAGCGGCCAAAGCTTCGTACCGACAGCGAGGAGGCAAGGCTGACAAAATCAAGTACGGACAAGGAAGATCCTACTCGGGCCATTCCATAGACCGACAGAGAGGAGCCAATCCGGGAGAATCCACGAAGAGACAAGGAAGAGCCCAAATGAGCCAAGTCCAAAATGGACAACGTCGAGCCTAGTCTGGCCATGCCAAAGACCGACAAGGTAGAGCCAAGTCGCAAGAAGCCACGTAAAGACATGGTGGAGCCAATGTTTACATAGTCCAAGATCGACAGGGAAGATCCCAAGCGTGACATGCCAAAGACCGACAGTGTTGAGCCGAAGCGAAGGAAGCCTCTCAAGGACAAGGTAGATCCTAAATGCACAAAGTCCAGCACAGACATGGAGGAACCAAGTCGTGCCATGCCATATACAGACATTGTGGACCCCAATCGCAAGTAGGAGCGCAAGGACATGGAAGATCCCAAGTGCAGAATGTCCAGTACCGACAGTGATGAACCAAGACGAGTCATGCCAAATACCGACAAAGCAGATCCCAGGCGGATGTAACTTCTTAGCGACAAGGTCGAGCCCATCTGGAGATAGTCTAAGACTGACAGAGACGAGCCTAACCTGGATACACCATAAACTGACAGGCATGATCCAAGGCGCAAAAAGCTTCGCAAAGACAGCGTGCTACCCATGTGACAACTATCCAGAATTGACACTGTACTTCCAAATCGCGACATGCCAAAAATCGAGAAGCTAGAGCCAACTCGAACAAAACTGCGAAGAGACATCGTCGACGCTAAATTCACAAAGTCCAATACTGACAGGGAGGATCCCAAACGGGTCATGCCAAAGACCGACAAGGACGAGCCGATGCGCATAAAGCTCCTGAGGGAAAGCGTGGATCCCATCATTGAAAAGTCAATTAAAGACATGGTACTTCCAAAGCGAGTGGTGCCAAAAACCGAAAAGGTGGATCCTACACGACACAAGCTTCGCATAGACATGGCAGATCCCAAATGCAGCAAATCCAATAAGGACAATGAGCTTCCGAAACGACTCCTTCCAACAACGGACATGGTGGAGCCGACACGAGCATACGATCGCACTGACAGTGATGAGGCCATTACAACATAGTCCAAAATAGACAAAGAGGATCCGAAGCGAGACTGACCATAGATAGAAAATGCAGATCCTACCCTGCAGTAACTTCGAATTGAAAAGGTGGAACCTAGATGGATGAAATCTAGCACCGACAAAGATGATCCTAAACGAGCCATGCCATAAACAGACAAAGACGAGCCGAAACGGCCCCATGCACGCAACGAAAGTGTAGATCCCAAATGCAAACAGTCAAGTATTGACAATGCCGATCCAAGGCGACTCATGCCGAAGACCGACAACGAAGATCCCAAACGTGCAAAACCACGAAGCGACAAGGACGATCCAACATGGATAAAATCCAATAATGACATTGCAGAACCTAGCCGCAACAAACCGAAGACAGAAAGTGAAGATCCCAAACGACCCAAAGTTCTGATTGAAATCGCTGATCCGACTTGCACATAGTCCAGAACTGACATAGCAGAACCTAATCGTAACAAGCCAAAAAGCGACAGAGACGAGCCCATGCGCGCGAAGCTCCGCAAAGAAAGCGAGCTACCAAGCGCGCAGAAGTCAAGCACTGACATGGCAGAACCAAAACGAACTAAGCCATACACAGACAGGGAAGAACCAAGGCGTGCAAAGCTTTGCACACTGATTGCACTACCGAATTCTGCTTTGTCCCTGACTGAAAGGCAACTGCCCATCCGAACTTCTGAGAAAACAGACAGGGACGAGCCAAGTCGAGAGAAGCCTCGCAGAGACATTGCGGAGCCCATACGAACAAAATCCAAGACAGACAGAGACGAGCCAAGAGTGGTCATGCCATAAACTGACAAAGCCGATCCAAGGCGAACTAAATTACGTAGAGACACAGATGAGCCAAAGGCTGCATAGTCAAGAACAGACAAAGATGAGCCTAAGCGAACTACACCATAGAGGGACACCGCCGAGCCTACCCTTGAAAAACCTCGTAAGGACATGGAACTGCCTAATGTCACAAAGTCCAAGACAGACAAAGAGGAGCCCAAACGAGCCATGCCATAGACAGACATCGAAGAGCCGAAACGTGCAAAACTTCGAATTGACAGCGAGGAACCTAAATGCACAAAGTCTAGAATCGACATTGAGGAGCCAAGGCGTGCCATGCCATAAATCGACATTGCACTGCCCATGCGCGAAAAGCTACATAAAGAAAAGGAAGATCCTAATTGCACAAAGTCTAAGACTGACAAGGTCGAGCCAAGGCTGGCCATGCCGTAAACAGACATGGAGGATCCTAGACGACCGAAGCTGCGCAAAGATAAAGCAGAACCTAAATGAACAAAGTCCAAGACAGACAGCGAAGAGCCGAGTCGCTGCATGCCATAGACCGACATAGAGGATCCGTAGCGTGAGAAGCCTCTAAGAGACAGAGAAGATCCCATGTGCACGAAGTCCAGCACAGAAATGGACGAACCAAAGCGTGAGACCCCAAATACTGAGAACGCTGAACCTACACGACACATGCCTCTAAGGGATAGAGCCGAAGCCATTTGGACATAGTCTAACACCGACAAAGAGGAACCTAATCGCATGATGCCATAGACAGACAGTGCACTTCCTAATCGTGCAAAGCCGCGCAGCGACAATGACGAACCCATCATGGCAAAATCTAATACCGACAGCGCCGAGCCAAGTCTGGTGGTACCATAGACCGACAACGAGCTCCCCATTCGCGTAAAGCTACACATGGAAAACGAGCTTCCGAAATGGCCAAAGTCCAAGACCGAAAGTGAACTACCAAGTCGAGCAAAATCGTAAACTGACATCGTGGAACCATGTCGTGCAAAGTTTGCCACGGAGAGCGAACTCGCCAAAGTGGCAAAGTCCTTGACGGACATCGAGGAACCAAACCGAACGAGCCTCACATCCGACAAGACAGACAGCGTGCTGCCAAGCACTGCTGCGTCGAAGACGGAGATGGTGGAGCCAAGCTGCACCTGGTCTATGACAGAGAGGGACATGTTGAAGAACGCCTCCTGTTCCTGGGTGATGACCATGTAAGGAGTTTGTCCACCCAATCTTTCGGACATAATGGCAATGTCCATGGGTCTTTGGACAGTTTGCACTCCAATACTCCATTGCCTTGCACCCTTTGATCTAAATGTGAGCTTCGCGTCTTGGTTGAAGGAGGGATCAATGTCCACTGGACCAAGCAGGGTGACCTCGCCCTCACGAGACACGAGCACCCATGCACGGACACTCTGAATGAGGCATTGAATCAGGAGAAGCAGCAAAGGCGATATCCTGCACCGTCGGACTGGGCGCATATCAGCGACCCATGCCCACATATTTGGCACCTGCGCCCGCGGCGTCCAAAGGTTGGTGCCTAGCCAAATGCAGGACTCATGCAGTGAATGTGGATGTCATGGCGGGCATATTATTACC
>Ga0099819_1443619_pt1 | contig 11392 bp, 1 predicted proteins | sample SidTnscriptome_FD_81129 | JGI IMG/M metagenome (GOLD analysis project Ga0099819, IMG submission 81129) | Coral microbial communities from Puerto Morelos, Mexico - Siderastrea T A metatranscriptome (Eukaryote Community Metatranscriptome) | ecosystem: Host-associated > Invertebrates > Cnidaria >...
GTCAGACTTCCCGCGTCGAAAATTGACGCGGCGGTGATGACCTTGCTGGCGGATCGGAACGGTCGCTGGCAATCTTCGCTAACGTCAGAGTCCGGGATGTGGAGATGCGAACCTTTACGGTAATATGGTTTTGTTTTCTGTACACCTCACATGCAACGGTGCCGATCGATGACGCTGCTGTCGGACCAAACGTGTCCCATGCGATTCAGCGTTCGGCCAACCGCAGCAAGTGGAGGTCACAGTTATCCAGACAACTACAGACTCAGACAACCCCAACCTTTGCAGGTTTCACAACAAAGCGCTCAGAGCTTTGCGTTAGCCATGGCAATTCGGTCACACGACCTGAGGTCGAGGTGCCCAGTTCTTTGGAGCTTTGCTCTTACTGCAGAGGACCAGAGTTGGATCCTTGCATCTATGACGTATCGGAATGCAGTGGCATTTCACAGGGTAGATCCTGTCGAATTCGCTGCAAGGTGCCTTATTTGGGTGCCTCACGTGAGGCACTTTGCCCTTTCTCGGGCAGCTCTGCACGTGAGGAGAATCTTAGCTTCACATTGCCAACCTGCGTGGCGGCGCTTGAGCAAGACCAGGTGTCATGTCCCAATCCATCAGAAATCCCCACGGGCTACCGGCAGTTGCAGGAGACAGGTGAGTGGGTTTGTGGTCCTGGCTACTATGGCCAGGCTCTTCGCGAATGCACCTTGCTACGTGTCGCTGATTCTTGCTTGCTTCAGGCCGTTTTCTCTGGGTGTTCCGCTTTGGTCGGTTGTCGTGCACCGAATCCAGCCACTGACTATCCTGAAGGATTGGCGTCTGATGTGCCTGCTTGTGGCTACGACATCCGTGGCTGTGAAAATGTTCAGCATGGTCAGAGCTGCCAAATTGGCTGCACCGAGTCCCTTTTTTCGGGACAAGCGGTGACGGCCCGATGTCCCGACACCAACACGGATCCGAACCAAAAATTGATCTATACGTTACCTTCTTGTCAGAAGATTTGTCCAAGTCCATCAGTTCAGGAAGCTGGACCAGGCTATTTTCATGATCTCTTCACAGATCATTGGACTTGCACATCGATGTACACAGGTCAAGCAGTCAAGAGTTGTAACATCAACGAAGCCTGCGAACGAACTGTGGAAATGGTTGGTTGCCTTCCATTGATGCCGTGTGCAGCACCCGCCTTGGATCCTTGTAGGTATGACTGGTCGAGTTGTGGCAACTTCTTTGCGGGCGTCAACTGTGAAATCGCCTGTCGTACACCCTATGAAGGCGATGGTTTTCCGACGTTTTGCCCGGCCAACAATTCCAACCAGACAACTTCCTTGCAGTTCGAGATCCCTTGGTGTGCCTTAAGTTGTGTTGATCCTTTACCTTTGCCAGATGGATATATCAGGTCTGGAAGTGACTACAAGTGCAATGTTGGCTACACAGGCTTTGCCGAGCGCACATGCACTGTGAAGGCAGATTGTTCCTATGAGGTGACCTTCAAAGGATGTTCCAAGTTGATGCCTTGCAAGGCCTTGCCAGCCTTACCTGCTTGGCCAGAACCCGGCAACAGGTGTGAACTTGACATTTCCGATTGTCAGCAACCTGTTCCTTTGGGTGGTTCTTGTGAGGCGAAATGCCGTGCACCCTTCACGGGAATGGCTCGATGGAGTGATTGTCCATCAAGGAATACTGACCCAGAGAGGACAGTGGATTTCCGGCGTCCTTTCTGCAGTGTGGAAAGTTGTCCAGAGCCTATTCCAGTAGGCTATGCCAAGACATCCAATGGTTACACATGTGCACCCGGCTATGGCGGAACGGTCTTGAGCAGTTGTACAACTTGTGGAAGGTTAGTACTCACAGGTTGCTACACAGCCATTCCTTGCAAGCCTTTTAGGGTCCAGGACAATTGTTTGCACAATGTGAGTGATTGCTCTTCACCCATCGGTGCTGGTGATACCTGCACCATTACATGTGGCAATGCCTACGAAGGTGAACCAACGATTGCTAGATGTCCAGCAGATAACATCGATCCTCAAGGGGACGTGGTTGCTGTCCTGCCACAGTGCAGTTTGTATTGTCCGGATCCAGATCCTGTTCCTTTAGGCTACGACATCTTCGTGGATTATCTGGGTAGACGAGAGATCCGTTGTGCCCAGGGCTATGTGGGCCAAGCGAAAAGTAAATGCCTCTTACTTCAAGGATGCAGATCTGAACTTCAGCTCACTGGATGTATGAAGTTGGAACCTTGTCAACCATTGACGATGCTCCACGCTGAGCGTTATGAGATGCCAGGCTGTGAGCAAGTCCTGCCGGGATCTTCTTGCACCATCTCCTGCAAATCCCCATGGACTGGCGCACAGGCGATCGCCAGTTGCCCGGCCAACAATATCGACCCCAATCAGCCATTGATTCTTCCAGAGGAGATTTTGATGAATCGACATGGAATCTTCTACAACAACTTGTGGCCACCGAGGTGCTCCTTACGTTGTGATTCCGTTCCAGTGGGCTATGAGAAGGTGCAGGGTGGTCGTTGGCGTTGTGCTCCAGGTTTTCATGGTAATGTCGCCCCTAAGACCTGTACAAATCGAGGGCAATGTAAGGAGGCATTGCAACTGGAAGGATGTTCCGAACTGATTCCATGTACAATTCCGAATTTGGATGCCTGTCTCTATGATGTCAGTGACTGTGGTGGCTTTCAACGTGGCACCAGCTGCGAGGTAAAGTGTCGTGCTCCTTACAACGGGACGTCTACAGTGGTGCAATGTCCTATCAACAACACCGACACTACTGGAGGCCTTGTAGGGGATTTGCCTGACTGTGTCATCGAGGAGTGTGCTGATCCTGATGTAATACCTGCAGGTTATGTTCCCATCGATGCAGCCAACGGCCTCTGGTCCTGTGCTCCTGGTTTCACGGGTCAAGCGCAGAAGCTCTGCGTGGCCGAGTCCACCTCGGTGGCTTCCAGGAATCAGGCGCGTTTGGACCAATACGGACTTGAACAGCCAACATGTGCTGTGCGTGGCTTCCTCGATGGCTGTGTGGTGGCAGAACCGTGCGCAGAGTTTGTGATTCAGGACAGTTGTATGTTTGCAGCTCCCAGCTGCAATGCTGCAGTCTCATCGCAGGGTCTCATCATTCCAAGCTTGTCTGCTGGGCAGTCTTGCGAGGTAGAGTGCAAAGCACCCTACAAGGCAAAGAGGAGTACAGTGACCTGTCCAGCCACCAATACTAATACCAGCATGCCATCCGTTTGGGAAGCCATGAGTTGCGTCTTGGACTGTCCCGATGTGGATCCACCCGTTGGTATTGAGGCCATTCTGGAGAACAGCTCAGATTCAGAGGATGAGGTTGAATGGCGATGCTCCGATGGTTTCATTGGTACAGCCAGCAGGATTTGTCGACTTCTGGATGACTGCCAAAGTGAAACAATCTTCAGTGGTTGCTCCAGGCTTTTACCTTGCAGAGCTTTTGTGACGGACCTCTGTGGCGTTAATGGATCCAGCTGTCAATCCTTGCAACCGGCAGAGAGCTGTCAAATCACTTGCGGACAAGGTCATGTTGGAGGACCCTTCAGTGCTGAATGCCCTGCAGGAAACACTCTATTGAACAGGGCTTTGCAGTTTGCGGAGCTGCCCACATGTACAAGGATCTTCCCAATGAATGGATGTTATCAACCTTTTCCTTGGCCTGAAGGGTATATGCGCAACAATAGTGTTTGGAGTTGCGCTGAGGGCTATGTCGGCATGCCCATTGAGACCTGCGTTCCAATGGAACCCTGTGGGCAACCAATTGCTTTGAGTGGCTGCGAACGGGAGCAACCTTGCAAGACTCTAGTCTTGGACAGCTGTCGCTATGAAGCTGTAGGCTGTTCTGGTTTGATGGGTGGTCAAGCATGTGAGATTCGTTGCAAAGCTCCTGCAGAAGGTGATCCAGTACTGGCAACATGTCCCGAAGAGAATGTGAACCCTGAGCAGGAGCTGATCTATACACTCCCTACCTGCACCATTCCAACGTGTCCGAATCCTTCTCCGATCACTACTGGGTATGTCGAAGAGGAGATTGAGAATGGCACCTCACTGGCCTGTGCGGAGAAGTTTGCAGGAAATCCTCAGGTGGTGTGCGTTTTCACCAACGACTGTCAGACACTGGCGCGTTTGGAAGGATGTAATCCCTTGTTAGCATGCGTTGGCCCTGCCGAGTTGGACGATTGCAAGTATAGCGTGAACTTGTGCGAGGATGGTCCCTTGCAAGATGTGCCTGGTGGAAATGATGGATATCGCACAGTGAAACCTGGGGGTCGTTGTGAAGTTAGTTGTCGCGGACGCTTCGTGGGATCAAGTACGGTGGGTCATTGTCCCTTGAACAATACCGATCCTTTTCAACGTTTGATCTTCGACCCTCCAGCACAATGCGATTGTCCAGATGATTTGGCAGAGTGGCCTGAAGGCTATAATCAGACGGGAGTCATTAGCAACACTGGACCTTTACAAGACGGCGCGTGGTACTGCGAAGATGGTTATGGAGGAACTCCACAGGTGACGTGTAACGTCTTGACGGGCTGCGTTCCTGAGATGGTCTTTGATGGTTGTGCCCCCTTGCAACGCTGCGGGCCGATGAACATGTCCAATCCGCCATGCCAATTCGACATCTCCGCTTGTAATCGAAGCCTTGATGGAGGTGAAAACTGCGAGGTCAGCTGTCGTTTACCAGCCGTGGGCCTAGCCTTAAATGCCAGCTGTCCAGAGGACAATACCGTTCCCAACCAAGAACTGATGACTGCTGAAGTTGATCCCATGACTGGTTTAGTGGTGAGATATAGGCCGTTTGAGTTTCCCGACTGCGTCACACCCAGCTTTTGTCCTGATCCGGTTCCCATGACAGTGGGCTATTACTTTAACAGGACAGGAGTGGAAGGTGGAGATGTTGATGGGAACTATTGGTGCGATGAAGGCTTTTCGGAAAGTCCACAAGTGAAGAGAACTTGCGAAATGGTCAACAGTACCGTTCCTGGTGTTGCAGCGTGTCTCCTGTACCCGGTCTTCGATGGATGTTTACCCATTGTGAATTGCAGCGGCATTGATGAGCGTATGGTGGACACATGCAGATACGATGTGTCCAGATGCCCTGAGACCTTTGAACCTGGTGAAACTTGTGAGGTGACTTGCCGAGAACCGTTTTATACGGGTAGTCAAAGTGCTTATGCTTCCTGCCCCATCGATAATACCGATCCCAATCGGCAAATCATCGTGGCAGCCAGCGAGAGTCTTTGTGCCAAGGCTTGTCCAGAGGTGGAACCTGTCCCTGTGGGCTACGAAAAGGTCAACGGTCAATGGCAATGTAGCGCCGGATATCTTGGAACTCCAGTAGCGGATTGCGAGGTGATGTCCATTTTCTCCAGTATCACGCGCAGCGCGGTGTGCGAGGCACGCGTGGGTTTGAGTGGCTGCGAATTGATGTCTAGTTGTTTACCACCAACCTTGGACGCGTGTATTTATGATGTGTCAGATTGCAGAGGAGTCCTTTCGGGCACCAACTGCTCTTTGAAATGTCGTAGCCCACCCTATGAGGGAATTCCTTCCAATGCCTCGTGTCCCAATGGTAACCTGGATCCGATGCGGGTGGTGGATTTTCTGCCACCCAACTGCAGCTTGAGATGTCCACCTCCTGCCTCACAAGAGGAGTTGCCTAATGGCTACAACTATACTGATGGGGTCTATGTGTGTTTGGATGGTTGGTTTGGCAGTGCAAATGCTGAGTGCATCGTGAGTGAGGATTGCACCTTTGGTGTCTCTCTGACCGGATGTGGTCAAAGTTCTCCATGTTTGGGCTTGAATGAAAGCGCAGCAGCAGGAAGCTGTTACTTTGATGTCTCTCCCAGGGCATGCAGTCTCGAGGACGACACCTTTCCACAGGCCAATTTTGGCCGTGGGCCGGGAGGTAGTTGTACCGTCAGTTGTCGTCCTCCATGTTCCCCACAGGAGGGAGAGCCTTTTTATGAGACGCTGACGTGTCCAGCATCGAATCTCAATGCACAGTTGCCATTGCAGGGCACCTTGCCAAACTGTTCCTTTGATTGCGATCCATTGGATCGTGGAGGCGGATACTCCAAGGGTGCTAATGGTGACTGGACCTGTGCTGAAGGCTTTGCTGGAGAGGTGGTACCACTGTGCTGGTCTGGAGAGGTTTGCGAGGATCAAATGATGCTCACAGGTTGTTTGCCTGAACAGCCCTGTGTCGCGCCAGTGATCCCTGTGACGCCTTGTGTCTTTGACACCTCAAGTTGCCAAGGAGTTCCAGCTGGTGGCTCATGCTTTGTGGGATGTACCTCACCATATTACTTGAGCAGCGTAAGGCCAGCCTATTGCTCTGGCAACAACACTGACCCCTTGGGCCCTGCAGAGCTTGCCGTCCGACCTGTTTGCAACTGGAACCCAGCGGAGACCTGTCCAGATCCAACGACTTGGCCAACAGGTTATGCGTTTGATCTCGAGACGGGCAGCTGGATTTGTGCTCCTGGCTTTGCCGGAGAGGCAATGCGGAACTGCGCCTTGCGACCAGTGAGTTTGAATTCCCAAAGTTGCATTCCAGAGGCGGTTTTGTCAGGATGCTTCCCGTTGACTCCGTGCATTGAACCCCAAACGAACGATTGCAAGTTCAATACCACAGCAGCTGCTAATTTGACGCCAGGGAGTATCGGCCTCATCTACTGCAATGTACCTTATGATGGAGTACCAACACAAGCCCAGTGCCCTTGGGATAACAATCAACCTGGTCAGGAACCTATGTATGGATGGCCAGTATGTGAACCTGCCTGTCCCAAAGCAGTTGGACAGCCTACCCCGCCTGGCTTTATATGGATCGAAGCGGACAAAGAATGGCAATGTTTACCTGGATACCGTGCACCTGCAGAGGTGAACTGCACTACCAACATCGCTTGCGAATGGATGTTGGACTATGGTGGTTGTGAGCAGTTGGAGAAGTGTGCTGACCTCAATATCTCCAGTTGCGTGGTGGACACCAATGGATGTAACGGCTTGGATGAGGGCGAAAGTTGCACAGTGAGCTGTATTGCGCCGTTTTATGTTGGCAGCAGCACCACCGCATCGTGTCCATCTGGGAATATTGATCCGGATCGATTGCCAGATGTCATCATGCCCAACTGCGAGGTGACTTGTCCTGATCCCAGTACTCCACCTGCAGGGTATGAGAAAGCCAACGCCAGCTTTGGAGCGTGGCAATGTGCTGCTGGATATTCTGGCACAGCCAACAAGAGCTGTCACACGTCTTCGTTTGACGAGGGGTGCGTTACGACCACGGTTTTGACCGGTTGTTTGCCCATTGTGCCATGTAAAGATCCAGACCCGAGGACGCAACCACCTTGTTACTATGACACTTCAGCATGTTTTGGTGTGATGGCGGGCTCGAGTTGTTCTATTTCTTGCTTGTCGCCGTATGTCGGCACAGTTGGAAGTGCCTCATGTGCTGTTAACAACACCAATCCATGGAGGCCTTTGGTTTGGGATTGGCCTGAATGTTCTTTGGATCCATGTCCAGATCCAGCGACGATTCCAGTGGGCTATTTGAAAGAGACAGGTGGAAATTGGAGCTGCGCGGATGGGTTTGTTGGTAGCGCCAGCATTTCCTGCGTTGCGAGCCCCATTGAGCCAGGAGCAGGTGTCCAATGTAACGTGAGTAGCTTGCTGAGTGGCTGCTTGGGGAAGATGCCGTGTGCAGAACTTCCATTGGACGCGTGTATGTTGGATTCCTCCAATTGCAGCGGTGGAATTCAGGCAGGTGGATCTTGCGATGTGTTGTGCAAGTATCCCTATGTTGGTACACCTGGAGAGGCCTTGTGCCCTGAGATCAACACCGATGCGGGATTTTTGCCAACATTGCGATCACCCATGTGCATGGTGGATTGCAGTCAACTGGAATCCATCGAACGCATTGGATACAAGCGCAAGTCCAATGACACCGGATCTGGCTGGGAATGTGATGGTGGTTATTCAGGCATCGTCCAGGAGAGCTGTTTCCTTCAATTCGATGGCACCAGCCCATGTGGTACACCTGAATTGTTATTATCCGGCTGCCGACCATTGGTAGATTGTGTAGCACCTATGGTGGACTTGTGTCAATTCGATGTGTCCCTATGTCAAGACGTGGTCCGTGGAAGTTCCTGTGAGATCAGCTGTCGATTACCCTACACTGGCACGTCCAAGGTTGCCAGCTGTCCATCCAACAACACTGACGCATTGCAAGGGCTACAAGTGGACTTACCGAGTTGTAGTTTTCCCACTTGTCCGGATCCTGCCACGTTGCCATTGGGCTACGTTTTACATTCGAATGGCACCTATGGTTGTGACCAGGACTACAAAGGCACAGTGCTGCGACGCTGCAGCGCATTTTCGCCATTGGCTCTGGGCAATGCTGCGCAAGGTCCCCAGTGCTACACTGAAGCGGTATTCTCCGGCTGCAAGGTGATTGCCGAGATTGTGCCATGCCAGCCACCCGTACTGAATCCTTGTTTACAAAGTGCCTCCAGCTGCATGGGCTCCGCGATAGAGCCAGGGGGCACGTGTCAAGTGGAGTGTCGCCTGCCTTACTACAAAGGCACAGCATCCACGGCAACCTGCCCCCTGGACAACATCAACACCACCGGAGGACTCGAGTGGACACCACCTCAGTGCAGTTTGTGGTGTCCGGAACCAACTCTTGAGGAAGAACCGGCATATGGTCGCAATCCTGAAGGTGGTAGCAGCCAAGATAGCAGTGGATGGATTTGCAATCCTGGCTATACGGGCATAGCACAGGTGTTTTGCCAATTGCTTCCTCCCGTTGCGGGCGCTTTGTGTGGAGTGGCCAGGCTCCAAATGTCGGGCTGTAGTCGACTGGAACCTTGCGTTCCTTTACTCGCTGCCACCTTGAACTTTCAGGTTCGGTTACCAGCACCTCCACCCTCGCGTGACTTTGTGTTGGCTTCCGGAGACGGATTTGAATTGCAAGTCTCTCCCAGTTGCGCTGCCTTGTCACCGGGAGAAGCGTGCCTCATTGGTTGCCGCTGGCCTTTTGTTGGTCAGGTGGTCATAGCACAATGCCCGGTGGGCAATACAGATCGATTTCAGGTTCCCATGTTGGATGCGGCGCCCTTCTGCGACTTGCGATGTCCTGATCCTGACGGTCCAGCGCCAATGGGATATCGTCCACAGCAGAATGCTCCAGGAGAATGGCAGTGTACTCCAGACTATACAGGTGATCCCTTGAAGTATTGCAACGCCTCAGCAGGGTGCAATGAAAGCGCTTATTTGCAGTTGGATTCTGATGGAAGTTGTGCGAATGCAGTTGAGCTGGAAATCAGTTTCAGTGGATGCCAGAAGCGACAGCCATGTACTGGACCCGATTTGTCATCGTGTCAGATGGAAAGCTTCGATTGTCCGGCAGTTTTACAACCTGGTGCTTCTTGTGAAGTTCGATGTCGATTTCCATTTGTTGGAAGTGCTACTTTTGCCAGTTGCCCACGTGACAACACTCTGATGGATGGACATGGTCTGGTTTGGCAAGCACCAACTTGCACCCTGCCGGAGTGCTATGATCCGGTGCCACCAGGCTACCAGTTCAGCGACGGTTGGACCTGCTCACAAGGATACAATGGCACAGCCAAACGATCCTGTAGCACCGATCAAAATTGCGAAGAAGAGATTGTGCTCACAGGTTGTCAGCAGCTGCAAACCTGCCGCATTCCTAGCAACACCGATCGATGCAGATATGACTATTCGTCCTGTCGGTCAACGTTGGATGGCAACACTTGTGAAATCCGATGTTTGTCGCCTTTCTATACTTCTGCACAGGTCGGGCAAGCACGATGTCCTTCTGGCAATGTGAATCCAAATCAAGAGCTGGAAGTGGTGGTTCTACCAATTTGTGAGCCAGTTTGTGATCAGCAACCCCCACCTGGTTACATCGCAAACTCTGCTTCCAACTGGCGCTGTGCGGATGGTTATTTGGGAACAGCACAGGCTTCATGTACCATCACAGATGTGGATGGGAGCTGCACATCTTCCTTGAGCTTCTCTGGCTGCTTGCAACGAACACCTTGCGCCTCACCAAGGGCCAAAGCAGATGGATGCATATACGAGTTGCAAGGATGTGATAAAATCGATGCAGGGTCCAGCAGCTGTGAAATTGGTTGCAAACATCCTTACCGTGGTTCCTCCGCAGTGGCCTCTTGCCCTGCTGACAACACAGATCCATTGCGACCGGCGGACGTGACGTTGCCGGAGTGTGTGGTCAAGGCGCCCTGCCCAGATCCACCTGATGGCGTTCCATCGGCATATAGATATACTGGCAATGTGTTGAGTCCCGTGGCATGTGCTTCCGGCTACTATGGTCCGAATCCCTCGAGACAATGTGTGGCCAAGCCTCTGCCAGATAGCAACAACACCTGTTTTGCTGAAGGAGAATTTAGCGGATGTGAACCCATCGTCCCATGTGTGGCTCCCAGCATTCCCTCCACAGATTGTGAGGTGGAACATAACTGTCCAGAGACATTAGCTGCAGGATCCAGTTGTGAAATTCGATGCCGTCGGCCTTTGGTTGGTGCAATGTCAGTGGCCAGGTGTCCCTGGAACAACACAAAGCCTATGAAGGTGGCAGATTGGACACCTCCTGTATGTACATGTCCAGATCCTGAGTTGATACCACCTGGATACCAAGCTGCTGCTGGTGATGATTGGACTTGTTTGGCTGGTTATGTAGGACGAGCTCAGAAAGTTTGTCCATGTGGAGGAGATGTGAGTATATTGATGGGCTGTCATTCTCCAATCATTTGTGGTGCTGCTGGATTTACGGATACGGATACACGAAAAGGCTTCATCGGAGGTGACTTGAAATTTGGACCCTCCACCATTGACCAAAGGACGGATGAGGATGGCGTGTATCGATATGAAGTTTTTTGGGCGGATGACTGTGGCGTCACGCTACCGAGTGCGACGAAGCCCATTTTGTCACTGCCTCCACGTACTTCGGGTGGATTGTCCATGAACTTGTGGCCGAGTGGATGCTGCAAAACAGATGTCTACATTGCAGCCTTGGAACCGTTAGAGATGCCGTCGGATGCCCGATCTTTCGTCATTCAAGTGCTGACAACTTCTGGCCCAGCACCAGATGCTCTCGTGGTGCCCGTGGTGGATGAAAGTTATGATGAGACGGTGACCAACCCTCCCAAAGGGACAGTTGGCAGTGCGTCACTGGTGTGTCCTTTGAATGTTTTTCTTCTGCTTGGAGTTCTATGGCGGTCAGCGGCGTAAGACAAAGTTCTTGGCTCTGAGCAAGCACCGTGTCACATCGCGAAAAGTTAGTGCGATGGTACTTGCACGGTCGGTCATTTGTTTATTCTCTCTGCTCTCAAACT
>Ga0099819_1416044_pt1 | contig 11361 bp, 1 predicted proteins | sample SidTnscriptome_FD_81129 | JGI IMG/M metagenome (GOLD analysis project Ga0099819, IMG submission 81129) | Coral microbial communities from Puerto Morelos, Mexico - Siderastrea T A metatranscriptome (Eukaryote Community Metatranscriptome) | ecosystem: Host-associated > Invertebrates > Cnidaria >...
CCCATTCTTTGGCCGTCCTCCCTCTCTCGCAGCTCACGGGTGGGATCAGTAGTGGGCCGATCTGGAGGGCCTTAAGGATTCAAGGCATACTGCACTGGCAGCTGCATCCTGTCCATGACGGCGTCGTCGTCCGCCAGCATCTCTGTCAAGAAATTCAAGGAGGAACGTCTCTTCCACCACGACTGCGTCTCGTTCATGCGTACACTCTTCGTGCCAAAGCTATTGGATGGAGGCGTGCGGCCTCCACCGGTGTTTCGTGCTGCTGTTGAAGCCTGTGCTGGAGGAGTTGTAGCTGCATCCCACGGAGCACCGCTGTAGGTGGTACTTTGAAACGGTGCCACCTGTGAATTTGCTGCGCCGGCCAATGCCGAGGGAACACCTGTCATGGTGTGTGCCGCCTCGGGTTCAGGAGCTCGTTGCATTTCGAAGGGAGCAAATTGAGCCTCCTCGTGCAAGAGCAAGTTGGCCAAGCCCTCCAGGACGGAGGCAGCTAAATGTAAAGCCCCCAAGGCGGGGCCCAAGAATACCCTCAGCAAACATAGGCAAAAGACCACTGAAGCACGTAGGATGCCCCAATCGTGATAGGCAATCTGCGTCTGCAAGACCAACTGTCGCATGGGAGTCAAAAAAGTGTCCACAACCAAACCATAGAAACCTTGAAGGATGCCATCTAAGAAACTCTGAGCTCGCGGTCGTGGTACTCCCAAAATCACCTGACGTACACTGTTCAAGATCAGGACCACACCAAAGAGCGCATTGCCTACCAGTTCGGCGAAGGCGCGGTAGGTGCCTTCCGACAGACCTTGAACGAAAGGATCCACCCAAAAGAACCAATCTCGTTCTCCTTCGCTTTGATTGGCAGCATCCAAGGCATCGTAAGGACCACGAGCCAACCACCAAAGAGCATTCATACTGCCCTTGAGAATGGCTGCCATGTAAGACAACATCACGGATAACAACGCCGAGTTCCTTGCCTTTCTTTTGTACAAACTTCCCAAAGTTCCTAAGATCTGTTGAATGGAGCCGAACTGATTCGTGAGCACCGTCTGATCCACTTTCAAATCCATGTTAGGCATATCCACAGGCAAGAAGCGAATGCGCCGTGCCATGGTATTGTCCCGTGCTGCGGCGATGTCGGGAGAACGGACCATGATGGTCAAGCGCAAGGGCTCCACGACCAAAGTTTCCAATCGCCACACCTCCATATGTTTCGCATCCGCCAGAGACGAGGGTTGTTGTGGTGGTTCCAAGGGCACACGGACGCCTTCATCAGGAGAAGCTTCATTGAAACCCATGGATTCGGCCAAATCTAACAGCCTGATGAGAACGCCAAGCTCCAAGTTCAGCCAGTACGGGACCATGCTCACGGAGAATTTCTTGATAATGTGACTTCCAGTAATCCATCGTGCAGTCAGCTGTACTGCCTTTTCCCGAAGCCAACGGCTGTTGATGTGCAAGAAGCGTCGGTTCAAGACCACTGGCAACTCTCCACCATCAATGAAATGATCCACCTGTAGATGTTGCATCGCAATGTCAAAGTTGCGCTCGTTGGCATGCTGACCCATCTCCAAGCGAATGCCTTTCAGCCGCAAGGCCAAGACCTCTTCATGACGATGTATCCAACTCACCGACAGCACGGGCACATGCACCGTCAATGTCCAACTCGACTTCTCTTTTTGCGCCTCCATCTCATCCAATACACCGGACCATCCAGCGGCGGGTTTGATGGTAAAGTGATGCACACCTCCAGCCGAGGTGGAAAATCTCAATTCCAAGCGAGTTTGCAGCTCAACCACCTGCTGTGCATCTGCCGCATCCATGAGCTGTTGCCGCCACGCCGGGAGACCATGCAAGGAACCTTTTTTCATCGCCTCACCCGATACGAAGGACACCTGCCATTTGTCTCTCATGGCTCCTCTTACTGCACAAACACCACTGCCATCTTCTCCAGGACAGGGATCCACAGAAGTGATGCCCGCCACAAAGATCTCCGGTTCCAGTCCTTTCTGAGTGTTCAAATCCTCCAAGGTCAATTCGACTAAAGCCTTCTGGTGCGTGAACGAGGAATCCTTCCAGCTGTTGATACTAAACTCACCCTTCACGAACATGCGACGTCGCCACCTACCCAAGCGTTGTGGACCTGTGTCGTCCATGCCGTCGATGGAATCCTCTGCTGCTTCGGGAGGAGGATGTGACCAAACTCGGCTCAACCTCAAACTTGCTTCCAGTGCGAAAGGTTTCGCATGAAGCCGACTGGTCAACGCATGACCTAAACTTTGACTAACAATATCCCGACAATGCCGATCCCTCAAGGCGCTGTTGTCACGACATAACTTCACATTCACTTTCAAACATTGCTCGGGATCCTGGAATCCGACGAGGTGTTGCCAAATTTGAGTGCCACCGGTCAGAATCAGAAGCTTCTGCGAAGCCATAGGCACACTTTGAAGCCCTGACATCGTAGCAAAGAAACTATGAGGCGTCTGATTGTCGAAGTGAAAGAGCAAATCCTCTGCCGTGCGGAAGTCTCCAGGACGCAAGACCAGAAAGTAGCCCTCCGTCACGGGCACATGATTCTTGGCAGGGAAGGTGATCTTTTGAATATCCACCTGCACGAAGTTCAACTCCGACGTGGCGTTGGAGTTCTGCCGATCTCTGGACACGTGAAAAGTTCGACATCGTTCCACACCATCTTGACCTTTGAAAGTAAAGGCTTGAGATGTCACGCCGCCGCTGCGGAAGAAAAGCCTCTCACGTTCGCTTGGTGGATGTACTGGTACTAAATCCCCTGGCGCCATATGGACGTTGACCTCAGCTCCTTCGAAGCCTAAATCAATCTCATCTTCCAGTTCGGACTTTACAAAGAACCGTGGAAAGAGACTAAGGACCTTCGTACGTCGTAAAGGAGCAGCAGCCGTCCTCACACATGTGCCAAAACTCAAGCTGTCCACCACTAAACCTCGCAGCACTGGAATGCGATGTTGCGAGACCCTTGTTTTTGGGGATGGCCGTGGCGATGCCTCTCTGCTGCCTTCGGGAGCCAAGACCAACTCCAATGGAATGGACGGATTCCCTTGTTTTGCCAGCTCCTCGCGTTTGCGATCCACAGCATAGAACCGATGCTCACGTCCCACATCCGACAAGAAGGGAACGGCAAAGTTCAGCACACGGCTGGTGGTTGTGGAAGCGGAGCCATAAGTTCGATTGCTGGAATTCCTTGTGGGTGATGACTTTTGAGGGCTGTTGGTGGAACGACGCTCCTGTAGGTCTTTCAGGGGCACAAAGGAGAAGAAGGCCGTGTCCGGACGCTGTGGATCTGTTGGCAATACAGCTCGACATCCAGGTTTCACCAAGTTGCACCGATCATCACGATCCACGCTTAGCGTTAAGGGAGTGAGGTTTTCGAACATGAAGGGCACAAAGAGAACAACGCTGTCACGCGTCAGTTCCAAACACACCTGAACACTCTGCCCACTTGGACTCTCGAGAAGTAGTTGTTCATGATGCGGTCGATTGGCACTGACCGCAGGTAGTTTCACCGAACCGCTGGCACGGGCCACCGAGCTACTGGTGAGTGCCGCCTCTCCCGGTGCTTCAGGACTCACTTCGTCCTCATCCTCGTCCATACCAGCAACATGTGTATCCAACGCCATACAGCGCAGACGTAGGATGCGCTTGGCAAAAGGTAAAGCCACCTCTTGATCTACACCTAGGACGTAGGTCACTAAACCTCTGGAGTCTTTCTTGGCACGATCTGCTGCTGTCAAAGCTAACTCACCAATGCCATCTAACTGAGAGTGTTCCACCAACGTTTCGTAGGGCTCCACCTGCGCATAGCATCTGACTGGCTTCTCAACCGGGAAATCCATGTCCATCGCCTGTGAAATCTGTGAACTTCTGGAAGGGTTCCTCGCCGCCAGTAACTCCGCTGCCACACACCTGCAATCTGGCATTGGCAGATCCTTAAAGCTGTTGTCTGGGGTGACCATCTGAAGAACCACCGGAAACGGAAGCATGTTGCGGATGGCCAACAAGTTGCCAAGATGCATCTTGAAGCGTGGTACCTGCTGCACGTCTTCCATGTCCAAGGCTAAAGGCAAATCCTGCGCATCGATATAACCCGCCAGTTTCATGTGGTTCCGCAGGAAGAGGCTGAATTTTTCACGATCTCCTCGTCGTTCTTGCTCATCATCTGCCCTGGGAATCAACCGCGCACCTGAGCTATCTTCATCATCAAAGTCCTCATCTTCCGCAATGGAGACTTCTTCCAGCAACGTGGCCAACTGCGGAAAGTTGCGGCTCAAGCCACCAAAACCAGGACCTAAGACTTGCAGTCGCACCGAGGGCCGATGCATTCGTGAGAAAACAAACCAACTCACCGGCACCTCCACTGAAGCATTCGCAGGGATGTCCAAATGTGCTTGAAACTCCTTAAAGAAGGACCTTCCCAACTCCGCACTTCCAGTACCATCGTTGAAGTCATCCTCCATGGATTGGTTGAAGGTCAACATTCGAGTACCACTACGCAACATGTCGCTCACTTGCGAGGAAAATCGTTGGAAGGCGGCTGTGCCCAACGTAAGTTTCAAAGGTAGCGAGGTGTCGTTGTAAATGGTGAGCGCGCTCTTGATGTTCAAGGTACAGAAGCCTTCTTTCACATCGTGGTCTGGTTCCACAAAGATGGGACATCCTTCCCTCAGCTGATAAGCTCTTCCCAAGGTATGGTCCAACTCGATCACCACAAAAGCTTCATCTTTAAATTCCTCCAGCCAGAACACCACTTCGGCAAAGCGATTCGTGCGATCCTGGTTCAAGTGGTGTCGAATGGAACTGCTTCCTGGCAAGAGTTGAACTTCTGTACTACGTCGGCCCTGACGCCACTTCACGGTGATCTGTACACCAGTTCCATTGTGAAAGTTGAAACTTCGCACCGGCTGTAGAGGACCATCCACCTCCTTCAACCCTTCACGTACCGTTCGAAAGAAATCCACCAGGACCCGATCCACGTTGATGTTCACCCGCGCTGTGTTGGCGTTGCAACAAATCTCATTCCTCTTGCGTTCTAAGTCCACCGTGACTTCAAACTGTTCCACCAAGGGTAAAAGCTGAGCTGCTGCTGCATGATGACACACCACATCGCAGGTCAGCAAGAAGGACAAGGGATCATTTTCCACTGGAGATAAGGCGCCTCGTACGTGAAAGTCATTAATTCTCAAAGCCACCCATTGCGAAGGCGCCAAAATTCCACCTGAGAGACGAAAATGTAAAGGTCCCAAGGAATCTAATTCCAAGCGCCAGGCACCCTGCGGCTTCTTCTCCAAGCCCACGGTGCTTTTCGAGAGATCCGTCTTGACCGCCGACACTTCGGAGGCCAAAGTGGAGGTCGATGCGCGCCGCACGCGTTGTGCCAAGCTCACGCCGCTTGGAGCGCGACCGGAGAAGAAGGTGGGCCATTTCTTGACGTCGTCGGCTTCCTGATCCAACTGAGGTCTCAAGGGTCCACGACTCGCAGGCAGTTGCATTGGCGCAGCCCAATGGGAGGATGTAGCGGGTGCCTGCAAGAGACTTGATCCAAGACTTCCAAACTCCACTAGTGACCAGGTGTGCTCCTTGAAGCCTCTCCACCAACGAATCAACTCTAATGGCACATTCATGAAAAAGGATTCCAACCTGATGCCAATGAGCTTGTCAGGCTCCCACAAGAGCATCATTTGCAATGCCCGGGTATCTACCAGTTGTCCTTCCACCGCTTCACCCCTCGACAAGCATTGCAGCGCTGTTCTCTCCATAGGCGAAGTCAAACGATCCATCGGTGACTGAGGTTGCTTCAATAATACAGAGAAGGTGCCACCAGAAGACCTCGCTTCTAAATCCAACGGCGGTGGTCGAGGTGCCGAAGGACGTGCTGTTGGACCTAGAGGACTTGCAACACGACTTGCAACACTGCCAGAGGATTTCAAGTCCATAGGTCTTCCAGGTGAATCTAAGGGTGAAGGCACCTCGCTCTGCATCCACATTTCCAAAGGACCAAAAGAACTCATGATATTGCCCTCACCGACGGCACTCGGTCCGGCTTCCGGTAACAAACGCAGCTCTGGCCACGGCCGACGTCCCGAAGGTTCTGGGAAGGGCTCCTCTTGAGTTTTTTCGGGCCACCAACAGTCGTTCAAAGGTACACATACCGCTGCAAAATGTTCCACGTTCACCTGAACGGAGCTGCCCGTATCGCCTTCTCCAGAAGCCACCACCAAGATGCCCAACTCTCGGTTCTCTTCCTCTAAGATTGCATCATCAGCTGTTTGCAACACCTCCACCTCTGATGGTAACCAGAACTCCAAGCCCTTCAACTGCAAGTGCACTGCCATACTCTTCGTAGGCTTCTCGGTGGCCGCGGCGGCGGCCGCAGCAGCAGCCGCCTCGGCCACCTCATCATTGGCTGGACTGCCCACTGAAGCCTGCGCTGGACTGGTTGGAGTCAAACGAGAGAATGGAGAGCTGGTCCTGAAACTCGAAGGACTACGAGGATTCAAGAAGGACGCTGCCAAGCTACTCGTGGCCGTGCGTGCCCTATTGAAGCCACGCACTCGACCCGCCAAAGATTCCATGGAAGTACGTGTCCAGACGCCGCCACGCGAAGAGGTGGTGGTCTGTACAGGTGGGGGAGTAGCCTTACGAAGGCGCTGCAAGAAAAGAGAGGTGAAAATCCTCACAGCTACCATCTTCTCATCTTCCGAATCAAAGGCTATGCTGCAATTCGTGGAAAGTGAAAAGTCAGCACTGGTGCAGCACAACCCCCAAGGGAAGACGTCAGAAGAAAAGTGTCGATAATTGGCCACGACTGCAGAATGTGGCAGCAATGGCAGCCAATAGCCGGAGGACTCCCTTCTAATCCATAAAGATCCATCTGGTTGAATCTGCAAAGCATGGCGTTCAGCACTGGGCGCCTGCACATCTACGCAAGGTTCGCTGGACAGCACCCAGACGCTGCCACACCAGCGTTGCAATTGCCACTCCTCGCTGACGTCTTGCGGCTCCATCTGCATCATTGCAACTAAACCTGTTGCACCAGACTCTGCGAAAGGTTCCTGTACACGGCTTTGATGTCGCCACCAACCCAAGCCCCATAGCAGCGATGCTACCGGCTGCATCCAAGCGCAATGAAGACGTAGCGCTGTCGGTTCCATCTGAAAATCCAGCAAGCTCCGAGGGCAATATTTGAAGAGCAAATGTTGTGGACCATCGTTCATCTGTCGCAACCACATTTGTTGCTCACAGCCGTGTGTGGCTGTAATGTTGCTGACTGCAATGCTGACCTCCTTTCCATTGGGCGTCTCGGAGAGCGTGAGGTGAAGATGATCCAAACCCAAATGTGCCAAGGCCTTCGCATATGAACCATGACCTTCGGCCGAAGCTGCCAAGAGTTCCAAGGAGACTTCCTCCAAACGTATCACCGTTTTGGCTGTACCACGTACTACTTGAGGCGCAGGCGTGCAACGCAGTTTCAGTGAAGGACATCCAGGTAATTCCGCTAGACGTGCCTCCAAATCGGCTCGAAAGAAAAGCTGCCATCGAATCACCGACCCTTTGTCGCAGTGGCTACCCATTTTGGAAGCCTGACTGGTGGTCTCTGCCTCATCCTTTGGAGGAAATGCCAAACTCCAGACTTCTTTCACGTCCCGTAGCAGCCTCAACACGGGCAACAAATCCATCCGCCGAAGCAAGAGCAAGGTAGGAGCAAGATCCAAACGTAAGACCTGACGGTCCAAATGGAAACGGACTTGTCCAGAAGGCACCCCTTCATCCTTGAGCTCTAAAGACTTGAACCAGGACTGACCACACCTCGACATAAGCCTCGAGTCTCCGTTCGCGAAGGTGGCAATCCCATCCTTCAGGAAAGGTTCCAAGGTGTGAAACGTTTCCATCTTCTCGCCCTCGCCATACCACACACCCTGCCAAGTGAGCGACAAAAAGGGCGCTTTTTCAGTGCCTTGAAGTTTCAGCAGCCGGAAGAAGTAGGGCTCATCATCCCCTCGAGGCCTCTTGGGACAGAATCTTAAGAGTTCCGACTTTTCGATGAGATTCAATCGATCCTCTTCCTTGCGTTCTTCCTTCAACCCCGAGGTGAAGAGCGTCAAGTTCCCACAACGGAAGGCCGCAGCGCGGCACCTACTCAGCCCATGCTCCTTGTGGTCGAGAACACCCGCCGCCTGAATATCTTGCAATACTGCCAGCCACGTGGCCCACAAGCCACTGGCATGTAACTCCTTCTCTCCGGTCGCGGGAACCTGTGCAATTGCCAGAGCCAATCGCTTCAAGCAAAGCTCCAATGGACGCCAGGTAACAGGACCTTCACAGCAAGTCGCCTCTGCTTTCAAGATGGTAAGACGCGCACAGACCCGCAGAGCACAAGGACGCCCGGCACAGGCCTCCTGCAAACCCTCGGAGAGAGCTAAGGCAGCACCATATTCCGCGGAGCCAAAATGGAGATGAAGGTCGACATCTTGAATGACCAAGCTCACCTGGCTTTGAACTTTGGAGCTGTCCACCGGTCGCGCATCTCCCTGCTTGTACTCCTCAGGCACCGCTTCGGAATTTTCACCACCTTTGGTAGAGATCAAAGGCATCAAAAGGTGCCAGGTATCTACCAAACCTTGTGTCGGGGAGAAATGGAATTCCATGGTCACCAAGACAATGCGCTTCCTTTCGGAGGTCCAATTGGCTGTGAGTTCCAAAGCATTGCGGCTATGACCCAAGTTGCCCTCTAGCGCTGAGCATAGATAGACGCTACGGCCCCCAGCACGGGTACTGTTGTGACCGATTAAGCCTTTCAACTTCAGACGCAAGACCACCTCCGCATCGGCGCCTTCGAGGACTAAGTTCTTCACCGTGCTGAGCTCTAACATATGGAGATGTAGTTGCATCTTGGCATCCTCAATGTCAGGTACCTCGGACTGCCAAAGTCGAACAGAGACCTGCTTGATCACCACGGCCATTTGCGGCAAAGGTCTTGAACTTTTGGACTCCTCCTTGCTGGAGCTTGAAGAGAAGCGCACCTGAGGATCATAAGCTGAAAGATGTTTGGCCAGCAACATTAACTGAAAAGGCTTTATGTCCACATCCAAGTTGGGCAAATGCACCTTGGCCCAGTTGCGATGCAAATCGCCCAAACGCGTCACTTCCGCACCTCTCAACTGCAACATGGGCCTGGGATTTGATTCCTTGGAATTGAGGAAGATTTGTGCCTCGGGCAACGACAGCGCGTGGACACCATAGAGGGAACTATAACTCAGTCGAGCATAGGTGAAGATGATTTCCATGATTGGCATGCCTTCAGGTCCTAAAGGTGCTCGCAGCAATGGCAGATCCAACATCCAGGTCGTTTGCCTGCTAGCACCTACCACTGCCAAGGCATTCGCCAGCTCCTCTGGCACTAACGCGGTAGCTGGAAACCAAGTTGTTATGGCTTCACCATACGACACGTTGTTGCGCAAGCCAGGGAAATGCCTCAAATAGAGCCACAAGCGTCGCAAATCCACAGACAATTTGCGATCGCTCATGATGCGCACCTGTCGTTTCATCTCTCCAAAGTTCGTGGATTCGATTCTCATCTTTTCCCACTGCAAGGCGGCGGCTCCTCGAAAGGCTTCATTGTGACTTTGGCTTCCAAAATGACATTCCGACAGGCTGGCACAGCTGCTCCCCACCGATAGAAACCTGCAATCCAACTGACTGGAATAGACAATCTCCAAATCCGGTAGATCGCCCTCCAAGGTCGCTGTGTCTTCTCCTTCCATGTCACTAAAGTCTAAGGTGGCTCGGAAACGTGGTAAGTCAATTTTATAGACCGAATCCACTGCAAATTCTCTGGCACCCACCATAGGGGAGTCCTCGGCGCCATCTTCCGCTTCGGGTTCCACTTCCTCATCGCCTTCGTGAAGACTCAAACACCGTTGCACCAACGCCTGTGAGATTTGTGGAGACAACTGTGGCAGCGAAGTGCGGTGCAATTCGTCCTCAAAGTGTGGTGGCTCCTGTGGCCAACAACTCTTCCCTTCGCTGTCAACGGCAGACCTCGGCTCGGGTCTCGCTGGACAAAAGCGGAAGGTTCCGCGACCTGCATCTGCTCCACAGCAAGAGGAACTGGGCAGCGAAGAATTCCCAGTATTCATCTCCTCTTCAGCAATGCGTCGTAAGCGTTGATTGAAGCCCCACAACAACTCCTCTTCCAACCTCCATAATTCGGAGCCGCGACCCATCAGACTGGAACCCGAGAGATATTGCTTCCAAAGGTAAATGTAGCGCTCGGCTTCTTGCATGGTGGGTTTCCGCCCGGCCACGCGACAGGTCTCCGTCAGACAGGCGGACCACATGAAGTACAAAGAGTCCATATTCGCCAAAAAGCCCGTGAGGTAGTTGTAGCTCGCGGTCGTCAGCTTCAATGTGATCGGATGATTCGCTCCCCAATGTTGACTTTGTGCTTTGATGGTCAACACTCTCCTAGCCGAGCGCTGTGCCATTGCAGCCAGTGCAGGAGCCTGCAGCGCCCCATAGTCAAAGTTCCTGTAACAGGCAGCAACCTCAAGCTCAGGGCATAAGGCTTGAGGTTCCCAGTGTGCCTCCTGTATATCTCGGAAAGCTTCCTCCACATGGTCCAGGTCATTTCCAGTCAGGAAGAAGCCTCTGATACCAGAGATCAAAACGTCCTTGGCCATCTGCAAATGTTCATCTCTGGCACTCTTATTCCAAGGTGCTGTGGTTCGCATTCCCTCTGATGGTACATCACTCCATGAAGCATGGTCCGGGTCAGCCACATGAACTGCATGGCAATAGCCCAAGATTGCACAGCGCGGTGTAAAGTCAGGTTCTTCCAACATGGCCTTGGCATCGAGAACCGAAACTGTGATCTTGGCTTTGATCCATCGACGCAACTCCGTCTGCGACATCGACCCTGAGGCAAACATGTGCTTCTCTTTCAGTAGCCTCTTCTTGTATGCTTCTGCTTCTGGACACCATTCCTCCGGTTGTAACTTTCGAAGTTTCACCCTCACCCCAGAAATGTGCACCGCCAGCTTGTCAGGATTCATCTCCACCTTTACCTGGTCCACTTGACCCTCTTGCACTGTCAAAGGCAAGATGGGCCCCACCAAAAATCGCCATAAGGCACTTGTAAGGGCCACATCCTTCAATTCAAATCTCACATGGTTATGTCCCACATGTTCAAAGGCATAGTCCGAGTTGTCCAAATCTAAGCCGACATAATCTTGCAGCCAGCCACGCAAGCTGCGTAGCACTAAAGCCAGAAACATGGTGCATCATGCTCCATCGATGCAATATCGGACGTCCCGTTGGGTTTTGGCCCCG
>Ga0099819_1455103_pt1 | contig 11302 bp, 1 predicted proteins | sample SidTnscriptome_FD_81129 | JGI IMG/M metagenome (GOLD analysis project Ga0099819, IMG submission 81129) | Coral microbial communities from Puerto Morelos, Mexico - Siderastrea T A metatranscriptome (Eukaryote Community Metatranscriptome) | ecosystem: Host-associated > Invertebrates > Cnidaria >...
GCTGTTTAGGTGTTGTCCTTCACATAGAGGACAACAGTTGAAAAGGAAGATAGCACGTACATACCCCCGAGGAAAAAACAATACCCGTCGGATGGTTCACATTCGAGCTCCACCATTCAACCTCGGAAGACGTTCTCCGCCGCCAAGCTGAAGGCTATCAAGGCGGCCTCTCGACATGGAAGTTGGAGTTGCTCGACCCGTGACATGCTGCTGTAACACTTCAGCAACGTGTTATCAGGTCCACCAAGCTCGACTCGTAGGAAGGGTCCCTTGATCCGTCGCGTTTCCTCGGGTGGTGGCTCCACCAACTCAACACGGAGTTCGGGCAGTAATGGCGGGGCAGGTTGTACCAGGATCAACTGCGCTGAGCTTCGAAGGAGTAGCAGCCATCCCCAAAGGTTTTCCTCATCCTCCTGCAGTTCCTCCACCTGTGTCGACCTCGTTGGCAGCTCGCGAAGGATCCAGTCTGAACGCGACACATACGCCAGCTCCGACTTGAGGCCGGCCAGCGGTCGTGCCGCGCTACGAGAAAACTGTTTGGGATATCCAGCTACAAATTGCTGTGATCCTGTCCTCATTGGGGTCGGCGGGCCAATAGCTGTAACGTGCGTGGGGGAGGCCCAGCGCGCCGTGCGCCGCCATAACAGCTCGATGGTCTGAAGGATCTTTGTCACAGTGACCAATAGAGCTGAGATGGGCATGCAAATGATCCAGAAAATGGCCAGCAACAAGAGTCGCAGCCCCTCGCAAGGACCACAACGTTGACTCCATTCACCCCAACGATGACTCAGGCGGAGGGACAAGCGATAACAATGCCAGGGAAGGCCATAGTAAAGTGCCTGCGCGATGGTTTCCCTCACCCGCGGCGGTTCCCGGAGCAATTGATCCGGCACGTGCCCCGTGGAGAGGCGACAGGATTCCTTCGATGCAATGAGGAAAATCCCTCGCAAGGCCGTGGTGAAGGCTGCAAATCCCAACAAGAGGGCTGCCAAGACCACCTGTGGTTTCATGGAGCTAATCCCCAAAGCTCCCAACTCCGCGGCTCGCAGGAGTTCCTCTCCAAGGCGTCGAGGGTTTCCGATCAAAAGCTGGCTGCCAAACAGCTTCGGCACCTGCGCCAACATGGCATTCTTCAACTGTGATACCAAAATCTCGGTCAATTCCTCCGAACCATTGGACAAGAACCGCTCCCTCACCGTAAAGTCTTTGACTGACATGCCGCGCGTCATCTTCCCGAGAATCAAACGAGCCTGATGTACATCCAATGGTAAGGTGAGTCGTAACAACATCTCCAAGGCTTGTAACTCTTCCTTTCTCTCGGAACTGCCGGTGCCAGTTCCAGTAAAGCTCAAAGTCATCACACAACAAATCTTCCGCAGAGTCAACTCGCGAATGACCACAGGAACCTGGTCTTTGAAGTCCTCTGCAGTCGGATTTTGAACCACCCGTGGCTCACAATATCTCAAGTCCACCAATGCATCTTCGGCATTCATATCCTCGGCATCCAACGCGTTGGCCAAATGCTGCATGGCATTCTGGTGACGCAGCGTGCCCGTTTTAAGCACACTGGACATCTCAAGAACCCACACCACCACCTCCGAAACCAAAGCTGTCTCGATATGAAGCCCGATGGGTTGCACACGCATCTCCAGTCGACGCACCTCGTAGTGTGCCGATCCATCTCTGGTATCATCGATGGCCTTGGAATTATTCGTTCCACCCTCCTGGTTCTCAGTGACCAACTTCAACAAGGCATCAAGATGAAGGAGGGGTGGTGGCTCTCCATCTTGAGATAAAATCTGCAATGGACCCGTGAAAGGTCTCAAGACCGAATGACAGGCTTTGCTGTGGTGTCTCGCTTCTCCGGTGCCAACATCCAGGTGCAACGACCCCAAGCGTAGCTCCACTGACAGCGCCCCAGCACGACCTTCCACATCTGTCTTGGCAGCCACCTGTCGCAATTTCACCCTCAGAAACTTCAAGGATCCATAGCCCAATTCATGGCTTTCACGAGTATCCAGCTGCATATCCAACATAGCTACACCCATGCCTTCCACATCCAAGTCAAGTGCCCAGTCCAATTGTTCATCTCCCCATGGTTCCGCTTTGGAGGGGCGCATCCGAACGGCCTTCTTCCGTCGCAACGGCTGTGGTGGTGGCTTCTCCTTGCGGCAACAACGAAACCTCGATCTTGGCTTCAGGTTGGTAATCACCGTGGACAAAGTGCTGGTCATAGTGACCCATTCAATGAAGCGGTCGCGCTTGTAATTGCCGCTATGCAGAGAGGTGGCATGACTGGTGATTGGCACATTGGCCGATACAGTCGAGTAGCGCCGATCTTCAGGATTTACCTCTTCAGCATCAGCAAAGGTGACCTGCGTCTTCAACCTGCTGGTGAAAACTCCAGGAGTGCTCATCAACGAAGTGACATTTTTGACACCCATCTCCAAGTGATCATGCCGGAAGGCCACGGACATGCGATTCAAGGTTTGAAAGACACCTCGTTCTCGGATGGATCTGCGCGAGATGCGTCTCTCCTTCACGATGGTCGAATCCTTCACCACGATCCGTCGAGGATGATGTTTGACCTTGCCCACTTCAATGATGAGATCTCGAAAGTTGTGAGTTGCTGGTATGGAGAGGTCAAAGTCAAAACTCTCAGTCATTTCACCTCGGCCGATACTTAAAGTCATCCAGGTGTCACCACCCCAGAGATGACTGAAGAATGGACATTCACCATCGCCACTCTCCAAATTCATCACCCAACCAGTAGCGTTCTTCGGTGCGAAACGACATTTTTCACTCGACTTGTTCTCAATCAAGAAAGGTTCCTGCTTGCAATTCGACAAGGTCAAACGCAAAAAGCCCGAGACTTCATCGCGCGACACGGAGACCTCCACCGTGTCCGCTTCGCCTCCACACCGCTGCCGAAAGAAGCCACGGTAGGTGGTCATGCTCTCCGAGAGTGTCAACGGTTGGGACCATTCAAAAGATGAGCCTTCTGCATATTCACCGCAACGCTTCATTTGAAAAAGCATCTCACTCCTGTTGGAGCCTCTCGGCCATAGATCGACCCAATCGTCTGAATTCACCAGCTTTCCCATGTCAGAACTATCTGCTCGTACTGTGACCTGCCAGGTAGTCTCATTACTCACACGAACCCATGGGAAAATATGAATCTCCAAGCTTCCCTGGTGCACGGTGGTTCGCACCTTGTAGATGTCAGGTAATAGGGTTGGGAACCACGAGCTCTTCCGCGTCATCCGCGTGAGGCGTTTGGACACCACTTGACTCATACGGCTGGTGCTGCGCAGGCCGCGTTCTTGGGGGAACTCTAAGTGGTCATGTTCCCGCACCTGCGCAATGTCATAGCGTTTCAGTTCGAGTCTCTGTAGATCTTCTTCAGTTTCCACATCATCACTTGCAGCTCCCAAGAGAAGCGCAGGTAGGACATTTGTCGCATTCTCAGTGGCCGAACGAAACGAAGGAGGTGAATACCAAGCAAAGTTGAGAACTCCTTCTGCTGGCAGATGAAAGAAAGGAGAAGAGGCATGGTCCTGTCGGAAGGCCACACTTCCACGGGCGCGATTCACCATACGAAACTGTGGTTTGGCCGGATCAGAGAAGCGAATGATTAAGGCGCTGGAGTCCTCCATCGCTTCAACGGCTATAAGTCCCCATGTTTGACCCGAAAAGGCCAAAGATCCACTGCTGATTACAGAAGATCGATCTGCATCTTCATCTGATACCTTGTACATCAGCTGCAACTTCCCTCGTCTTCCGGAAGTTCCACCATCTGCTACATTGAAGAGTTGGCTCAAACGAAAGCCAGCAGTGAATGCGTTGGGACCCACACCACTAATATCCAAATGAAATTCTGCATCACTGTTGTTGGGATGATATGCCTTCGGCTCATGAGGTGGTAATTCCAAGGCCCTGGAACCATCGCTGACCCACAGGCGATGACGTTTCAAGTTCACCAAGGTGTAGCGCCTTGTCAGTTCCACTACCAAAGTGCGGTAGAAAGGAAAGGGCGCTTGATTCACGGAGAAACCCATACACAAACTGCCAGCAGCTGCTTGATCACCCAGGGCTAAGGATGGAAGCACTCCACTTTTTCCAGGCCGATCCACTTTGATGTTGCCTGTTTTCGAGTGTTTCTGTGCTGCAAACATGTGCCGCCGCGCACGCAAGGTACTTGTTCGCAGCAAGCTTGGGGAACCTGCAACCTCTTCGCCCTGCCGGAGTGCGATTTCAAGGCTCCCATCTTGTAGCGCATGTTGCGACAAAGGTCTTAAACTACGGCCCGGGATGATCATCAAGGGCTCTTCTTTTCCAGCACGTGAACGGCTCAGTCCAGTTACCAGCCGAGGATGTGGAATGATGACACTGCAGGTAGCACGGTTCACCAACCAATGGCTCACAAAGAGGGTAATTTGACTGGTGTGACTTCCGAATTGCGTGGAATGCAGATCGGGCCAAGGACAATGCTCTTGAACCACTCCTTCTTCTCGATGCACCTGGACCTCAACCAACTTTGCATCTCCTGGTGCTTTGAAAACACAGGTCGTTCCCTTCCGTTGCATCACGCCAGCAGAGAGGTTCGCCGAATAACGACGATTCGTGGGGGTGGAATTGAAGGTCGTTGCATCCAACAACTGTGCAGGTGCGATGAGTACGTAACGCTCCGACTCCTTTCCAGCCTCATGTTCAACCCCTGCTTCCAGATCTTCAAGTTCCCCTTCTTCTGCTAAGGATGCCAAGGTCCCTAAGGATCCACGGGGCACCTTCTCCTTTGGTAGTAAAAGTTCCATTTGCATTTGATCTAATTCAGGACATTCAGCATCTTCTCCCGGCAGCACGCGTTCCAGCGCGGATCCATGTCCCGACTCTTCGTTTGGTCGAAGCTCTAAGGTGCAACATAAGCGGTTGCAAACACGGACCATGTACTCCACCGTCACCAGGAAGAACAGGGAATCTTGCGGAGACCTGGGGCGACTCATGCCAATACCATTGATGGTTGAACATAAGCCCCTCAAGTTTTGCTCCAAGCGTCGACCAATCATCTCCTGTTTGTTCCAGTGCTTCTTGGCACCAATCAAAGCACTCCATGCTCCATCCTCCAACAGTGGTTGTAGGTCGCCTTGTAACAACAGCTTCTTTAAAGCTGGAAGCACCTCATCTGGTGCCTTGTGCTCCAAGTTGTCCAAACCCACCTCTTCCAAGCTGGAGAGCGCACAGCACCATGGCCGCAAGGGCTTTTTGAGAAGATGACTTTCAGCAAAGGCTAAGGTGGCACCCTTCTGCGCTGCATCCGTCACCTTCAACTCGATGCCTTCATGCCAAACCTGTGCATCTTCGTCTAAAAGCTTGGACAAACCACCAGGATGACTCTCTGTCTCTAACAAAAGTTCCTCTGCAGCTTGTTGTGCTGCATCCACTGCACGGAAGACACGCTCCGAAACACACCACATCAATGGCACAGCTTGTGGGGCCTCTTTGGGCTGCATCACTAACCATCCGCATTTCTGCAACATTCCTATTAGGTCATCTTGTTGCACTTGATCATCCTCCATGATTTTAACTTTGGCTTCATCTGTCAAGGGGAAGACTACAAGGGGAGATGATGTGCGATTCTGCAAGAAGATGGTGGAACTCATCTCCAACTCGCAGTTTCCCTCTAAGTCTTTCCTCCCTGCAGTGGCCACCTTCCGCACCAAGACTTTACTGGTGAACTCCATGTGACGGATGCCACGTTTCAACTTCCTTTGCATGGCAAAGTGCTTGACTTTATCCACTGTTTTGGCTGCCACTTCAGAGGCAAACCCCGCCATCCCCTTCACAGAGTTGTTCATCGTTTGCAGTTTTCTCTTGGCGCGATTGCCAATGTCCCACTCTACGCTTTGCCGGCCAAAGTAGACCGAACTCTGGCTGCTATCCTTTGTGTTACGTCGCCAGAGTTGAAAGCTGCTCAAGGGACTTCGGTACGACGTCTCGCTGGCCTGCGAACTCCTTGGGCTCTTGCGTAGGCTGCTGCGCATCGGCGATTTTGCAGGCGTGATGACAGTGGGCACCAACGAGGAGCCGGGCGTGCCGGGAGCTGTGTCCTCGTCTTCGTCCTCGTCCAGTTGTTCCCTTTCGCTCCAACCACTGTTCGACCTCGAATATTCCGATGCGAGATCTGTCTCAGCATCATCATCATAAAGCTTCGCCTCTGTCTGAGAGTCGCTGCGAGGCAGCTCCTGAGAGTCGCTGCGAGGCAGCTCCTCCGGGAGCTCCTCGGTGGCATCCGAAGCCTTCGAACCCCTGGAATTGCGCCGCGTGGAGTCTCGAAAGGAATCGCGGTTGAAACTCCAGGTTTCGGCAGGCAACAACGGCAGGTTCAGCACGGTGCAGGAACGAGAGCGATGCCTGATGGCTGCTTTCAAATCAGCCAAGGGCCATCCAGGTAACATGGCCAAGCCAAAGTTCTCCTTATTCCCTTGTGAATCCTTCTCCCCAAAGCCCAGTCCTTTGGTCACCACTCGTTCCAATTCATCCGCCTCATCTACCTCCCTTGAGATCACCATCTCTGCAGCAGCCGCTTTCCGAAGCTCCTTGAAAACCTCGCCAGAACGCTTCACTGTATCCTTCACTGCACCTTTGGCCACTCGTCCGGCTCCAGCTACTAAATCTTCAGCCCGAGCGATCATGGGCAGCATCCGGCTCTTCTTTTCTCCCGGCACGTCCAGCAGGGCGCTCCTGCTTTTAGCAATGCGCTGTTGCTTCATTCCTTTTGTTCGTGACACTCGAGTGAAGACTTTGTTGGCCCTTCGCTTCGCTACATCTAGGGGCAATCCCATGTCATCCTTCAGCCGCGCAATCATCCGGCTCGACCTGTCACGACTTTTCTCTGCTACTCCAAGCACCGCACAAATGCCCAAGGCATTCCGGAGAGTTTGCGCAACTCGCTTGCCAGTGCGTTCCCGGGTAATTTCCAACTGTTCCTCATCAGCCTGCATGAGTAAGAAGCCACCTTGTGGCTGCTTGTATTGAACTGCGAATTTGGCCACTTGGAAGCAACTGTAAAGTCGCGAAAGCACTGCCGCATTCACCTCGCTCGCATGTATGTTCACCCAGCTGATGGAGATCCGAGGACATGGTGCCTGGAGGAGTTCCTTGTTATTCCAAACCTTTCTCTTGGTTCTTAAGCCCTGGTATGCTGGCACCAGAAGGCTAATCATGGTAGGCTCCATCGCAGGCATCTCTTGCTCCTCGGGCCCGGTGCTTGAGACCACATCGCAATAGACGGCACCAACCTGAGCTTGAAGTCGAAAGCAAAAGTCAGAGGCGGTGACGCTTTCCTCAGCATCTTGGGCTGTAGCCGCAGCTGCTGCCGCCGCGGCTGCCGACGCCGTGGCTGCTTTGGCTGCCGCTTTGGCAGAGCGCGAGGCCAAGGCTGAAGCAGCTGCCACTGCAGCGGCTGCAGCCGCCTGCTCGGCCGCACTGCAGGTTTCAACTCCAATGGCTGTGCCAATGGCTGCCATGGCATCTGCTGATACGGCCTCCAAAACCAAAATGCAGGACTCCGGCTCTTCAGGTAAAGCAACAGCACCCACGCGCAGCACAGGGATGCTCACCTTCAGATGCCCCGTCCATGGGTGGCTTGCAGCGACCGGTGCAACGGTGGAGCTGCGTGATGGGTGATCCACCTGCGTTGGAGCCTGTGGGGCCGTATCCATCTTCTCCTTCAACTGGTCGATGTTATTTTGCAGCACCGCCACCGCCTTGAGGTGATTCGGTTGAAGCGTCACCCTCACTGGCTCTACCAGAACCCTGAGACCATAGAAATCCGTGTTCCTGGTCTCCTCGCTATCATCAGATTGAGCCTCCTTCATCGTCAATGTGAGCTGGATGCGCATGGGGTGGAGAATGGCGCTGGATCCACTCCTGGCCAGGCTTGGCTCTAACGAATCCACAGCCATCAATGACAACTGACAGACCTTAGCCTGGCCCTTCCAGTGTCCTTTCCGCTCAATAGGGCCACCAGCCACTTGAAAACCACAGCAAAGTAGAAGGCCCCCTTGCTCCTCCAGTCCTTCACCAAAAGTTGGCACATAGAGCAAGATCTGCTGAAACCGTCCTCTCAAAACCATGCCATTAATGCCTTGCTTCCGTTGCACCGGTGCAGTTTGCGAAGGTCGTCGGGTGCCACGCCGTGGCGAGGGTGGAGCGTAGGATTGTCGACCCTGTAAAGCCATGACGGTGCTCTTCAAGGCCATGAGGTATACAACCAGAGCGCTAAAGAGATTCCAATGTGCCAAGATTTGCAAATGTCCCAACAAAAGCGATGTTTCTGGACACTTTTGTTTGGTGTAACGCAGCTTGGCACAAGGATTGTTTTCTTCTCCAAAGAAGCGCAATAAAATCAACTCCTGTTGTCGATCTGACAGCAGCACATGCTGTAAGCTATATCGCAACAATTGAAGCTCCTCTTCCTGAACCAAATGAAGTTCTTGAGTTCCAATATCCAAACGCACCAAGACCTTCTCTCTTCCTGACACATTTTGCAAGAGCCTCACAGAAAGCCCTGCAGCCATCAACTCCACAGAGGTCTTTGGTGAGGGATCCACCTCCGACTCATCGACCTCCGGATCCACACGGGACGCACCACTGGGAGTGTTCAAGCTGCGGAAGAGCATGGATAATAAATTCACATCGCGTTGGCTCACATGCAACATCACCTCTGACATGTCGATCTTGAAGTGCAGTTCCTCCTCTTGTGCCACACGACATGTTACCTTCTCACATGCCAGCAGTATAGGTCGCCCCTGGTGTTGCGTCAAATCCACATCTGCGAAGCTGGTCTTTAGCAGGTGCCGAGCGGGATCTTCTGGTAAGAGCCAAGCAGAGAGCTGTGTGGCTGAAATCAACTTGGAGGACACTGTATGGCTTTCTTTGGTGGGATGCGTCCTCAACATGCCATGAGAAGGAGAAAATTCATCCGCTTTCAACAACGGGCTCTCGGTGGGCTCACACTGCACTCGCAATTGCATCACTAAAAGGCCTTCTAATGTGGGTCCAAGGACACGATCCTCAGCTCCATCGATACTTCGGGCACATGGTACGACCAATGTCAAAGGCGCGTTCAGGGCGTTGATGCGCAAATCTGTGCCAGGTGGGTTCGATGACGCAGGCAACGAAAACTCGTCGTTCACCGCGCGGATGGTGCCAAGGATCCCCACCAATGCGGAAAACTGATCCTCTTCACTCAAATTATCTTCGTCTATGCTGACAGGCATATACAGCAATGAGCTGCGTCGCTCCTTTGGGCTCCCGTCTGAAGTCGTTCGTTCCAGTAGGATCTCCTCCTCCTGACTGGTCACCTCCAATAGTTCCAGCTGTAGCTGTCCGACCAGCTCTAACACATCCAACACCAACGGATAGGACACACAAGCGTGTAGAAGGCCTCCAATATCCAGGTACCAACGAGGAGACCGTAAATCAGCCACTTCAGCATCATCCGGCTCTTGCAAATCCATGACCAAAGTCGCAACACCCACAACCCGCAACAAGGGTGGCTCTCCAAAGGTCATGGCTTTACCCCAAGTTGCCACGTTGCTGCTACCCTGGCTGCTGCTGTTGCTACTTCGCTGCGACAACGTGGAATCCCGTTGCGCCGCCGAGAGCGGCCGGCGCCGGAGCTCGCAGTCGGACAAGGCCAGGTTGAGTGACAAGGGTTTCAAATCCGGAGCATCATGCACACCCAGGTCCACCACAATACGTGATTCCAAAGAGGTTGGCAACACTGCAAGGGACGAAGTTTCGCTTTGGAGTTCCACTTCACTGCAGGTGATGTTCACCATCAAGGCAAAGGTATGACGGGCGGTTGGATCGGACAGTAAGGTCTCATAAGAGGTACGAGTCTCGGAGCAGATGCATTGTTGGGAGGCGAGCACCAAACCACCGTTTTCCTCAACCACATTGCCAGGATTCAGCAGCGCCAAACGCCTCTCGCGCAAGGTCTCTCGGACGTGATGCTTCGCTTCAAAACCAGCCAATGATGGATCTTCACAGCTTGGTGAAACCTCCACTTCAGCATCACCGGACGAACGCACCTCCGCTGGTGAAGCGTCCAAGAGCCTCGGCAATCGTTGGAGCCAACAGCGGCGGTAGCAGCTACCAGGGCCTGAGTGAAGATTCACGCCATTCTCCTCGCTCTCCATCTCATCAGACTCTGTCTGACTGAGGCGACTCGCTAATGCCTCTCGAAAGGCAAACCACCGACTCCAACAAAGACCGTGAGAGGTGAAGAAGGCGACTTGTGCGATGCTGGCACGCACCGGGCATGACGTTGAAGTCACAGCCAAGCTCACGGTGGGGAGCTCTTCCATCTCCTCAAAGGTCTTGGCCATGGCACGTGGCCGAGACCAATCAGGCAACTCCTTGCGACCTTTCACCTTCCGTTGCTGAGCAAAAGTGAATTCCAAGCCCAGCTCTTCACAAGGCCCAATACATGCAGCAGAACGCCCATCCACTTCACAGGAGGCCGTCAACTCCAGGAGGCGAAAATCCAGGTGCCACGCCTGGCTAGGATTCAAAATCTCATTCAGATTGACTCCATCACGAATCTCCAGGCCACTTCCAGTCAAACTGATCTGGCCACTGTCCTCTTCGAGGATCAGCTGAAAACCCTGGTCAACACCATCCGTAGAGTGGGCAGCACCTCCAAGCTTGAATTCAAGATCCGGCATGGAACCGCTCTGATCAATGGCAGCCGTTCCCAACAAGCGTCGAGCCAGATCCAAGACCTCCTCTTCATGAGCTACGAGCGTTGCTACCTTGAACTTTTGTGCCGCTTCTCTACTCTGAAGCTCGGGTGCTTCATCTCTTAAAAGCTGCTCCCAGTCCTTGTAGGGTCGCATTTTGGCCTTGACCACCAACTGCCGTGCTTCCACCACAATGGTGCAAGAGGATCCTCTCCATCGCAACGAGACCGCCACATCTTCCAGGTATGACTCACCCACCTGAAAAGGTAAAAGCACCTCGAGATTTTCGAAGAGTCTCTCCTGCAAGTCGAGACGTTGCAATTCCACTGAGCAGCTGGACAGGGAAAACTGGAGCAACTCCACTGGCACTTCCTTGACAAACTTCTGGCCATGTTTATGGATCAGATGCGACACCCACTTCCTGACCAAGGAGAACATCACATAAAAGCACCAAGAGTGCCAAAGACGGTCGATAATTTTACAGCCATGCCATCTGCAACCTCTTTCATTGCAAGGGGCAACGTCACGACCGACATGGTGGAAATGGCAAAAAC
>Ga0099819_1172165_pt1 | contig 11221 bp, 10 predicted proteins | sample SidTnscriptome_FD_81129 | JGI IMG/M metagenome (GOLD analysis project Ga0099819, IMG submission 81129) | Coral microbial communities from Puerto Morelos, Mexico - Siderastrea T A metatranscriptome (Eukaryote Community Metatranscriptome) | ecosystem: Host-associated > Invertebrates > Cnidaria >...
GATCTGGGTGGTGTACGTCATCGGTGTGGAGTTTCTGCGCTCGTTGCTCAGACGTTGATTTGCGAGGGCTCGGGTGGCGACCTCGCGGAACGTCGGCTGTTTTCTCAGGCTAGGCCAGTGTTTTTTGGTTTAATCAAGAAAATAATTATCGTTCCTGATTTTACTACAGGATGGTGCTCCTTAGGACATTTATGTACATGTATTCTAGGTAGCCTCACTGGAAGACGTGATATGTTTGGCTCTTCCTTTCCACTTCCAGTCTCTTTGATCGCTAAATCTCTCACTGGATGGGTGTGATCTCTTCTTAGTTACCAGTAGCTACTTTTGCTTGAGGTTTTGGGTGGTCCTTTACAACAACTGTTTTCTTGATTAAACCAATTTTCTTGCAAATCAGAAATGCAGAGGGTAATAGATTTGTTGCAATGGGGGAAATTCCCTTAACAGGACAGGGTTCTCCCATAAGATGTAGCAAGTACGATCTAATTGCCTCTTAAAAACCAAATTTAGAAGCACTTTGGTTGCTTATTAACTGGCTGTCGCCATAAGGTGACCACAGGTTTATAAATTGGGCTGCATTTTTTTTCAGCCTGACTTGCCCAATAGTCATCCGGTTTTGTAACAGCCAACACAGTCTCCGAAAACTTCTGGTTTTCTCTTGATGCTTAACTTAAACTACTGGTTCCGGTTATGATAACAATCAGTCTTGATGTCAGGACACGTCAAACACATAATCCTTGTCTCCATATCTGTGTAAATATTCTCAGTTCTGGACGAATTTATACCAATGTCCAACATTTCAGTAGAATTAGCTTTTTTCAGCAAAACAAATAACAGTTGATAAGGAGGATAAGCTGAGTCATGAGCTTAAACATTATGTCATCCAGTAACGCTATAGTCAAAATATTGTGTCGCACAATCGCACTTCGTCAAGCTGGCTTGTATATCATGCGACGTAAATATACAGGATTTGTAAAACATTGAGTCATGCTAACATTGTTTAACCTCAGTGGGTGTGGGTTTGAGGGGCAAACCACATATATATGGTGCAACAATTTAACACACTGCAAAATTTATTGTTCATTGCACCAATTTTGGTTCCAAGAAAAAGACGACCATTTTTAGTATTTAATTAACTAACCTTTGTTATGTTAAAGCCAGGACAAAAAAGGTAGGTGTTCGTACACTGTAATAACTGTTATGTGATAATACAAATTCTAACAACAAACATCAACAACAACAATGCTCAACTTTATTTTGATAAAAGAAAACCGAAAACCTGCTCCCCACAGATAGCAGAACATGCTATTCACCAATGCAAACAGAACTCTCAAATAAATATGAAACCTCATGTGAAAGCCTTTTAAATTGTTTCAAGTCTATATATAATACAGCTATTTTTGTTTGACCTTGAAAAAATGTTTCCGTGAATGATCATATTTTTTACTTTGTTTCGTCTACCATTAGCTGAGAGGATCTAAAAAGACCTACTGTAGTTCTTTTGTCTGCTTAAGTAACCTGAAGTGGGAAAAGGTATTGTACAATTCGACCAACCAGAATGTTGAAACTGAGTGAACAGAATACATATGTTTATATTGATACATGTATTAATACATTCTGGATGCCATTAAGAAACAAATCAAACTACACGTATTTTTTTTTCATCTCCATTCGCTAAACCAATCACATAACTCCATGTACTTTCCCCGTTCATGCATAATCATTTCAAGATCAAGCAAACATTGCTCTAAATATCATAATTCATCTTATTGTAAGAGGTCTGGATAAGAAAGTGAGTGCACGTTTCTTGGAACAAAATTTGCATCCTTTCATTTATAAAAACAAAATCCACTTGCATATAAAAATAGTTATAAAGAGTAGTTCAAATGTTCAATTTATGTGAAGAAAGCATGCAGATGGAGTTTCATGAGGTGTTATATATAATACCCGATTTTCGCCTCAAAAACAGACCAGTTAATGTAGTTCCATATTATCTTTTCATCTGAGGGCCTAAATCTGAAGAATAAGCATCTTCAAATTAAAAGCAATGCGTGAGTAATTTCTTTTTTGTTTGTATTTAGGCAAACAAAAGAAATCAATCATCACTATTCACCAAATTCTTAAATTTTAGCTGGAAGGGAATTAGAACATTCCGTTTTTGAGGCAAAAAGGCCTTTGATACTGTGTGGTTTTGCAACAAAACCTTGTAGATAAGAATACATATTAACTTAAACCAGCCTCCTTACCCACTGAAAACGACCTTTAAATAGTATACATGTTAGTACAACTTCAGTTTGAATCCTCATTAACTGTATTGTGTTAAATAAAGTTTACTATTATTAACTAACTTAAAATAAACTAATTAAATAAAGTTTATTGTATTAAAGTTTATTATTGATATTAGTATTTTAACCTCTTTTATACCGAACTATGTATGTTTGTTTTGTCAACGTCAGCTGGGCTTTTAAGCATTTGAACTTCGCTTTATGTTCTCTCATGAATTGACAAAACAGTTGTTGGTTAGTACAATCTGTGCATGTTATGTTGAGATTATCATAATATATGCCAAGACAGGATTCGTCCTGTGATCAGCTATGAAACTGTGTATGCTAAAGGTTAAGAAGTTGAATGTTGAAACAATACAAAGTTCTGCTGTATAACCTTCCAAAGCTCACTCACTTTTCCTATCACTTTCTCTTAACTACTGATCACACTGGATTATGCTCTGAGTCAGGCATTTTTAGAGGACGCAATTAGTTAATGTTAATGTGTACTAAATGTTATTTTAAAACAAATGTAAAGTCCTCTCCAGAGTTAAATACTCCAAAGTTTGAACAAGTATAAATATTTGGTTTTTGTACGACAAGTATTTTTTTCAACAAACATTTGTACCAAACTGCACGTTTTTCCTGTGCCAAAAGTATCAATTTTACTTGCTGATTTTACATATTCCTTTTATAAAATTTACTGCTTGCAGTAGCTAGTGTGACATACCTTACCATGGTCACCCAACAGGCTTCTTAAAAAGTGGCTTTTTGAAAAATTCCAGGAGGAAAACAAATGCAACTAAAATTAAGAAATTCTCAAGAAAAGAAATGTTGCCAAAAATCTTTGGAAATCAATGCCGAACAAATCAGTAGACCTCTTGTCATATCGAAATATAAACTGATTGATTAATGAAACCAATCAATGATCTCTTGACATTGAACTGCAACAATGCTTATTGGTTAAATTAGGTTCGAATTTTACAAAATTGAACAAAGTATTTAGGTTAAGTTTTTCAAGTTATCAAAAAACACAATGTATCAGTCGAGAGAAAAGAATCACCATTAAAGATCACGAGAGAGAATATGAAAGTGGCGACGAGGAAAATCTAAAGCAAGCACAATCATCAAATCACACAGGATAACAAGACCTCCAATACAATGCCTTCTGACACTGAAGAAACACACACGACCACGACTGGTGCACAGTCAAGCAGCGCAATTACTCCGCCAATTCAAGTGAGTGCAAATGTTCCTTGGAGCAGTTTACCCCCAATTCCCCCGTTCGACCCACTCAGCGACAGAGCTAGTCTTGGTCTACGGTGGCATAAATGGAGTAGACACTGAAAACCTTAACTCATCAGTCTGTGTGAGTTCGACCCTACGATCCAAGGAGGCCTGCTACTCAGACACATACATCGGTGAAGCCACAAATGATATCTTCAGCATACTACCTGACACGGGAACCGACTATAATGCCGCCATTGCAAGTCTTACTACCCATGTCGATCCAGTCCACAACAAAGACATGGATATCTATGAATTCCACCAATTCAACAGGAACCCACGGCTAAAGAAAAAATCAATTCTCTGCGAATTCTCCAATAAAGACGGCGAGATCAAAACACAGATTATCCACAATACCTCGGGTTTCAGGATTTGCCGAAAAGTGCTTCTCAAACAACTGGATCTGAAAGCCATCCTAGCTTATGAAAGCCCAACCTTGTCCCCAGGATCTTCTCGTTCAAAATGGCAGGCGGAGAAACCCCTGGCCAAGGCTACCAAAGTGGCTCCAAAAGTTCATTGGAATTTCGTCACGCAAACACGGTGAAATGTCTTCATTTTGTTTGAATAACGGTTTCCGATTGCAGAAAAGAAACAGGGCCGCCAGACGCTGGAAACAACCTCAGAAAAAGCCATTTCATCAAGTGACACGTGACAAAATACTCCAGGGGTTTCTCTGCCCACCATTTTGAACGAGGAGAAGGCCCTGGGGACGAGGTTGATGAAAGCCATCCTAGCTTATGGTCCTCAACAGATCTCGACACCAGACAACTAGAAGGTAATCGCCAAATTTCACAGTAAGCGATGACAAATTGCACCGATTGCACCGATTGCAAACAACAGAGGAAATAGCCAAAACAACCACATCATGCAGCAGCGCCCTGTCAAGTACCGCTGCACTCGATAAAAAATACAGACCACAGGACAAAGCACAATAAAGACAACTGCCTTTATTGCGGTGGTCCATATCCTTACAAAGAAGGAAGAGAAGCATGTCCTGCAAGTGGAGTAATAAGTTGTACATGTTCGAAAACAAGTCATTTTGCTAAATGTTGCCTTTGAAAACCTCAGCAATCTCCAAGGCACCGAGACATCCGTTAAATCACTGAAGTGGAGAAACCTGAGCCATCTTATCTCAGTGACACTGATGAGGAATTCATTTATTCAATTAATGCGTCAAATCACGGACATTCCAGTTAAGGTTATCATTGACACCAGATCATCAGTGAACTTACTAAACAGCTCAATTTTTGACAAGATCAAACACCACATCTTCAGGTGTCAAATTGGAGACATGCCACTATCGCATATTTCCATGCAGAGCAAACAAGGCTATCGAACTGTTACAACAGTTCACTGACGAGATCAAATTTGATAATGTCGCAAAAACAGACATGTTTCTCGTCACGAAAGCAAACAGTAAATGTTTACTCAGCTACAAAACCTACGGAGCCCTTGAGTTATTGGATGTCAAAGTTCACTCCAATTCTCTTCAACACCCAAATCCTGAGATCGCACACATCTACACAAACAGAAGGACGTGTTTTAAGGCATGGGAAACATCAAGAATATACAAATAACCTTGGACATCGACCCCTCCATTCAACCAGTCACCCAACGACCGTACCAACTTCCCCACAGCATGAAAACCAAAGTCAATAACAAGCTTACCGAGATGCGAAACCAAGGGATCATCGAGAAAGTCTAAGGCTCGACACCCTGGCTTTCACCACTCATTGCTATATAGAAGAAAGGAGGAGATATTCATTTAGTACTTGATATGCACGTCCCAAATCAAGCACTCACATGACGACGAGTACAAATACCAACTGTGGAGGACATTCTACAGAAGGTGAAAGGCACAACAATCTTCACAGAAGTAGACTTATCACAAGGATACATGCTAGCAGAAGAGTCACGCCACACAGCATTCCACCACACAGATTCACCATTTAATCATAGGAGCTTGCCCCTCGGGAGAATACTTCCATGAAGTTATCAAGCAGATTATCAGACATGTCCCAAACTGTGAGAACATATCAGACAACATCTGGTTATGGTCCCAAGACATGGCTGAACACACCAAACAACTGGATCAGCTACTTGGAACTCTTCAAGTCAATGGCATTACCCTAAACTACCCAAATGTTCCTTTGAAGTTCCAGAAATTAACGTCTTTGGTCATATCGTCTCTGGTCAGGGAATTCGACCTAACAACAAGAAAACCGAAGCCATTGCTAATGCACCCCAGCCCAAATGTGCGTCAGAAGTATGGTCATTTCTAGGGCTCACAAACTACTGTTCCCAATACGTACCTGACTACAGCAGCATCACCTATCCCCTCCGGAAACTGACAAGGACCAATAGCACCTTTCTGTTGGGAAAGGAACAAGAACAAAGCTTCCAAAGGCTGAAACAAGCTCTCGCAAGTCCCCAAGTGTTAGCGCACTACAGCCTCACCGCACCCACTCAATTTCTAGTTGATGCATTACCATGGGCACTTGGAGCAGTGTTACTACAGCAACAAACTGATTCATCGTATCGACCAATTGCCTAGGGATCTCGATCATTCAGCGAAGTGGAAACGAAATATGGCCAGATCGAGAAAGAATCACTAGCCATTGTATTTGATTGTGAACACTTCCATCAATACCTTAAGGAAGACACTTTGAGCTGGAAACCGATCACCACCCATGGGAATACATCTTCAAACCCAAGGCTAGCTTCCAAGGCAAGGCCACTCCAGCCTGAGTTGAGAGATGGGTACTGCGACTCCAAGAATATGACTTCACTGTAGTGTATTGTCCTGGAGAGCACAACCTGGCCGACCCATTGTATCACCTACCCACCAAGCTACCAAGAAATAACAAGGAAACATGCACAGATAGATACGTTCACTATCTTGTTGAGCAACTAGCACCACAAGCCATAACAATTGAACAACAAACCTCCACAGACGATTGAAGAATTGACACAGATTCGGGATCACCTCAAAGCGAATCAACTGCAGAAACTCCCTCAGCCATACAAAGCGATTGCAGAAGAACTCTGTGTCACTGACCAAACATCCAACTCAGAGGTACCCCCATGGTACTTCCAACTAAGTTCAGACATTGAGCCATCAGCCTGGCCCATGAGATCATGCTGGAATGACGAAGTGCAAACAATGCATCCGTTCAAAATTGTGGTGGCCCCAAATGGACACTCAAATGGAAGAACACATAAGGTCCTTTCACACGTGCCAAGTCACCAGTTGACCAGAATGACCTGAACCAGTCTGTCCAACCGAGCTTCTCAAAGAGCCCTAGAATTACCTATAAGCCATTGATGTTGGTGGACCATTCCCCACGGGAGAATCAGTAGTCATCCTAACCAATTACTATTCCAGGTGGCCAGAGGTGAAAATCCTCAAGTCAGTTACATCTGCCAACATACTAGTCTGGCTAGATACAATGTTTGCCTCACACGGCTATCTCATCCAAATCAAAGCAGACAAGGCCTCACATTTAACACTGCACGAGTTCTGTTCCACCCTCAAGTCCTAGGGTGTAGAGCTGAAAACAGTAACCCAATACTGGTCACAGGCAAATGGGCAGGTTGAGCGTTTGAACCAAAATCTCTTGAAGCGCATCTTAAAAGCCATCACCTCCAACAAGAATTGTTGAAAAATACTACCCACAATGCTGCGCAATTATAGATCAATGCCCCACCAGACTACACAGGCGGCACCAACCCAACTCCTTATGCACCACGAGCTGCGGACCAACTTGCCGAACATAACAGAACAGCAAGAGAATGACAGCGAGGTTCAAGAAATGGATCGGAGTGAAACGGTACGCAAAAGACTACACTGACCTCAATTGTAATGCCAGAACCAGAAACCTACAGCCTGGAGACCTAGTACTGCTACAGCAGAGACACAGAAACAAGTACTCCAGCACTTATGGCCCCGAGTTCATGCAAGACTCCAGTGGAAGTTACATCCGTCAAACTGTACCACCCAGACCCCAACCTACCTGCAGCACCACAACCTGACTACCATCAAGAGGAAGAAGAGGAAACCATCAGAGCAACACCTGAAGCAATGACTGCAGAAAGACCAGCACCTGAACAGCTAGCAAGCCCCAGCACTCCTGAACAACCAGCAGACCCTGGCAGTGTACCTTCAGCTGCAACACCAATCCCGAAACCACCAGACATCCTGCTGCAAGCATCAGCAAGGAACAGAAGACCCCCAAAATATTTAAAGGACTTTTTCAGAAAATAATGGACTTTCATAAACTTATCATGGAATTTAAATTCACAACTCTGTGAATGGACATTCGAAAATGAACTAAATTCAGAGATTGGAATCGGTGAAATATTCGTTGAATGTTGCATCACATACTCAATTTTATCTACACAATTTTAAGTTTGATTTTTTTAGCTCGATACAGAACTAGACTAAAGAAAGGGAGGAAAACCGTATCGAAATATAAACTGATAAGTGATTAATGAAATCAATCAATGAACTCTTGACATGGAACTGCAACAATGCTTATTGGTTAAATTAGGTTCAAATGATAGACATTATTTTGATCATAGTATTTAAGTTTAGTTTTTCAAGTTATCAAAAAACACAATGTATCAATCGAGAAAATAGAATCACCATTAAAGATCACAAGAGAGAATATGAAACCTCTGCAAAAAAGAAAGGCCCATCGAGCAAATGCGTGCTCAAAGACAGGTTAATTTTTAAAACGTTTGTTGGGTGGCCAGTGTAAGGCACAATATCAATCTAAAAAATTAGCTATTGCATAAAAATACCTTTGCCTTTTTTTGTAAGGATAAACCTTTCCCCCAATCTAAAACAGTAAATTACTGACCTTAAAATGGTGTGCTGCAATACAATGCAGTGCATAAATTCAATTTAAGTTACCATCTCAGCATCTGAAAATTAAAATTAAACTACAAGCGTTTGACTCCACCGTGGAGTCTATTTTAAGTTATTGAATTTAAAGTATTGTTACGTGAACTACAATTGTGAAAGTCATGAAAGTAGTCAGGTATATATTGCCGGGAGCTTTTGTTTTTTTTGCTGTCTTGATTCAGAGCAGAGTCTGGCGACGTATTAAAATAGTCTTTTTGACTCTTTTCCTGAGATGTTATCTTTGCAATCACGTCTCCTGAGGATGTTAGCCTCCTACTCCAATGGCCAACAACACAAGGTCCAATGAGACTTTGTACCAGGTCATATTTTAGCAAGCGGCCCACATAAGAAAACATAAGAGTGCTGCTAAAATTAGTCCTGGCCACAGGTTAGGGGGGTGCAGTGTCCGTAATGTTGTAAATGTGCCCCTTGAGCCTGGTTCCAAAAGGGTCTTGCAATGTATTATTCTTTTTGCAATCCCTGCACCGGGTTGTGTACACCAGCATGTACTTCTTTTCCTTGACTGTGGGATGTCTTGGGTGCTCATGGTAGTGCATACCCACCCCTTGATTTCTGAAAGCCACCTTGGACATAGGGGAGTGGGGCATTGTACTTGAGGCTGCCAATCTTGACTGTACCATCAAGTTTCTGGGTCTCTCTGTGAGCGAGCTTAAACATTGTTACTATGCAGGACGACTAATTTCAGGTGTTCCATGTTTTTACTGCTGATTGCTTTTTGTCCAAATGTTAAGAAAAAGTTACTATATAGATCTGTGTTAGCAGGCTTCCTTTAAATGGTGACCTTAGCTGCCCCACCTCCTTTGATCTGTACACAGGTGTCCAAAAAATATAACTTTCTGTTGGTTTCTGGTTCAATGGTGAACTTGACATGTGCGTCCCATAAGTTGAGATGGTCAGTGAAACTATCCAATTCATATTGCTGTAGCTTGGTAAAAGTATCGTCCACATATTGTGGTACCAGATCTCTTGTGGCCAAGGAAATGTTGACAATGCTTCATGCTCAAAAAGCTCCATATAAAGGTTAGCAATTATGAGTACTATGGAGATTCCCCGGGATATGGCACATCCCTTGATATGCTTCTAATATGTCTCCCTGTACACAAAGTGTGTGGCCAAAAGACGTTCCAGGAGCCTGATGATATGTTATAATGTAAGCATGCATGATCCTGTCATTTCATAACCTTTCCAACTTAGTTTTCCTGCATTGGATAGCTTCAGCTACAGCCATGATAGTAAAAAGGGCAGGCATTCCCTCGCCCAAGTTTTTGGCCCAGTGTAACAGTGGAGTCTTGAATGTTGTTAAAGAAATCTGCAGTGGTATAGGATGATTGAGAAATTCTGCCTTTTTTGGACACAATGGGCCTCGAAGGATAGTCTTTTTTGTAGGTCTTTGGGGCACAGTAGAACACCAGAACCAGTCCTCCCTGATTGGAGGAGATTGTGAGCATCCCACTTCCCTATGTCCAAGGTGTTTCAAGACAACCCTCACAAGCTCTTTCAGGAAATGAGGGTAGGGTGTGTACTGCAACTCCATCAACACCATTACACAACTAGTACACCAAAAGCACATACCCCACAGCAAACGGAAAGAAATAAGGGCCTGTGTACAAAATCCGGTGCAACAAGCACAAAACGAATTACACCAGAGATATGGCAAGACCTTTTGGCACCATGCTTAAGGAGCACTATGACATCACAATAGTGTACACAGCGGATTCTCGCCATCACTGATCTATCCGGGCATTTTTTCATGACTTTCACTATTCCAAGTCACGTGACAAGACTTCAATCACTTCAAAAGTATTCTGGAATGGATTTGCAAGCTTGGATGAATTTTTAGAATTCTGAGACTGGAATTCATACAACATTACAAGATCAGAAACAAATTTATCTTCACTAATGCAGTGCATGTTTTGAACGAAAACCGCAGTTGTGCATGGATTTGGTGAAATCAGTTGTTTAATGCCTTTAGTTTCTGCCTTTAGTTTCTGCAACAGAAATTTTGTGGTATTCTATGAATACGGTTGTTACTATAATTCTAACAGATTCTGAACAGAACGTTGAGTAAGTGAGTACTTGATTTGAAAAATGAGCAATTGTACATGAAATCACTAAATTAAGTAGTTGCAAAAATAATACCAAAGCAACTAAAACTGATAGTAAGAAATACAAGGGATAATGCTAGAAATGCAAAGTTAGGAAAGTGTTACTTTACTTACGAGCTGAGATTGTCAGCACCAAAATTCACTGTCCCTTTCAACAACACAACACCCTAAAAGTAAAAAATCAAGCAGTGGTTTCTTTTGAAACTTCTGTCCACCATAGTTACAAACACACAAAAAAACTCTAGTCAGAGAAAAAGGGCGCAATATCAATAAAAATTTAATAGTCACCAGTCACTACCAATGACTGTGACCTTTAATCCTCATAAACCAAACAGATTGCCTCCTGACACTTCCAACAATGGTGAATTTAAGAGTTTTCATGTTGTTGAATGGTTCAGTACTGGCAAACACTGAATTAAATCCCTTCTCATGACCAACTACAGGACCTATTCTTCTCCACTGGATCTAATGTTAGCCCTCTCCTTGCTGCTGTCCATTTACACGAGCATCCACTAAGGTCCAGATGGCGATTGAAAAAAACAAGGGTATCTGCTCTGATGAATCAATGGTCAGTGTTATTTTGCCTTGCTCCTGACATGGCTTTCTAGGTTCTCCCACATACTGAACCCTAAAATGTGACT
>Ga0099819_1056009_pt1 | contig 11177 bp, 1 predicted proteins | sample SidTnscriptome_FD_81129 | JGI IMG/M metagenome (GOLD analysis project Ga0099819, IMG submission 81129) | Coral microbial communities from Puerto Morelos, Mexico - Siderastrea T A metatranscriptome (Eukaryote Community Metatranscriptome) | ecosystem: Host-associated > Invertebrates > Cnidaria >...
TCTGATGGCGTTTAGGATTGATCTCGTTGTTTGATTAAAATTTTATCTTCCGTCAATATTTTTTCGTGGACAAGGCATGCAGAAGGGGAGTGATCTCATGGTTGTAGATCCCGGTTTCTACTGTAAGAAGACAAGTACTTCCTGAAGAGTACTTAGGGTGCTACACCATATTTGAGGAGGACCGTGTGTTTCGTTCAAGTCCCGGGGATTATAACTTACAGGATATCAGCCCTCTTCACTGCCTGAGACAGTGTGGCAGGAAATACCGCTACGCTACCTTGCAGGAGGGAAAGATCTGCTTGTGCGCAAATTCGCTTCCCGCTGCTGGCAAGGTGGATGATTCGGAGTGCAATATCCCGTGCCCAGGCCACGAGACCTGGCCGAGCGAGGCTCGGGCTTCACTCAAATGCGGTGGCCGATTACGGAATAGTATCTATTCTGCATCCGAGAGAATACTGGGACTGAGTCTCATCAAGAGTGGTCGCCTGCCTGTCCTGAAACCTGTAACGATATCCGGGAACATGATAAATGGAATGAACGTCACTTTTAGCTTCGCATTTGGAGATGGTTTCCGAACCATGCAGCCTTCAGAGCAGCCGTGGGTGCGCCATATTTATGACCAGCCGGGGTCATATATAGTGTCCATGACAGCAACCAATCACATCACAGGATCCATCACGGTATCAGAGATGTATGACGTAGATGATCCCATGGGACCTGTGATTTTGAGCTGCCCACACTCGGTTCCTCTTGGATCATGGGTAGAGTGTAATGGCTCTCTCATCCGGGGAACACGAATTAACAACACTTTCTCCTTTGAAGATGGGCAATACGAGTCCATCTCTTTGAGTTCCCGCTATTACAGTGCCGGACCAAGCATTCCCCGTGAAAATAACTCGCTTTCCCTCATCTCGTCCAGCCCCCAGGGAACAATCGTATTCCCGGCGTATGAGTTCCGTCATGACGGTAGAGTAACAGAGTGGGAGTTTGAAGCAGTAAAGCCAGGAAACATAAGATTGCAGATCTTCCGTCCCCGTTGCTTGGCTGGCGAAACTTACTGTTTGTCCAACAAGACCTGCCTGTCCAACAATGAAGCATGCGAACTTCCGAATAAGAACAGATGTCAACCGTCGGAAATCTTCTGCATTTTCCGTCGTCGTTGCATTAGCAACACTACAGAGTCCAAAATCTCTTGTGCGCCTCTGGCACCTTACCAGACCGACGTGCCCCGAGCGGATTACGAACTTATATCAGAAAATCGAATAACAATCGATAAAATTGGCCATCATATCAAGAGCTTGCCGATCAGCGAGCAGCCCGTGGTAAAGCAAGGAGATGTACTCGGGTGGATATCTGAAGGAGGGGAGCTTGCATTCAAAGTAATAACTCCAGCTGATGGAGCAGCGTTTGAATTCGAGTACAGCAGTTACCCAAACGTTGGAGAAAAACTCATGCGGACCAGCAATCCAAGCATGTATCACAGGCATTACATCATGGCAGCACACTATGTTCATGCGGCAGATTTCGTCATACGTCATTTGTACAATTCGACTGGGATTAAACACGTGATTTCGAACATTACGCAAACTGTGCTTGTAGCCGTTGATATTCCAGTAGGAGACGAGGTCACCATGTCTCACCGCAGTGTAGTAAATACACATGACCCCGTCTTGTTTAATATTCCGTGGCATTCAGGTTCAAACATCACCTATATTTGGGACTTTGACGATGGAAACAGTTTGCGCACTCATATAAACTCGACCAGCCACGCATATACTTCCCCTGGTAACTATCACGTCACTCTTACTGTTGCAAACTCTTTGAACCATAAGGTTCTACATGCGACTATCTCCGTGTTTGATTTCATTCGGGATTTGCGGTTCTCGAAGCCAATCGAAGCAAGGGCAATTGGGCTGGCGACGGAAATCAAGTGGGAAACAGTAAAAGGTACCAACCTTACGTACGTGGTGGATTTTGGAGATGGAAGTCCCCGCTACGAAAAAGTTACCACGCTTGAAGAGAGTAGAAAAGGTTTCATCACTCACAAATATGCTGCCGTGGGAAATTACACGGTTACCGTCTTCGCATTCAATTTGGTTGGTCCAAACATTTCTGTTAGTTCCCAGGCGATGGTTGAAGTCCCAGTTGCTGAAGTCTACTTCACTCTCCCCGCTGAACATATTACGCAGACTGTTTATTTCGCGGTTGGTGACACGATAACTGTTAATAGAGTCGTGAGCAATGGAACGAATGTCAAGTGCGCTTTTGATTTCAAGGATGGCTCACCTCCCACCCTCAGCACAGAGTACAGCACAAACCATGTTTACAATGACACTGGGACCTACAAGATTGAGATCACATGTTTTAATGCTGTGAACTCTGTTAAACGACTTCTTAACGCGACTGTAGTAGTACAGAATCTTGAGGAAATCACCGGACTGGTTTTAAGTGCTTCTCCAACAATTTTTGGCACAGATTCCGAGATAACTATTCACATGAACTCTGGTACCACTTTCTTCTGTGCCATAAGCTTTGGAGACGGGAAAACCCTCAAAATTGACTTCTCCCATCTTAGTGAGGTGCTCTATCACCGTTTTCCAGCCGTTGGCTCTTATAACGCCTCAGTGAAGTGCCGCAACCGTCTGGGAAAAGCAGAATACAATGCCACCTTTGATGTCGACATTTCAGTAACAGGCGTCACCGTGACGAGCGACAAGCGATTCATTCAGGTACATGAAAACATTTCAGTTGACGTCACAGTTAGGGAAGGTTCCCGGATCAAATTCGAGTGGGATTACAGTGACAGTAGTAAGTACGCCGCATATCGCGCGTTGGCTGATGCAGATGAGCTAGTATCTCGCATTCGTACGTTTTCTGATGCAGGGACATTTCTTGTTAAAGTGACAGTTTCCAACTCTCTGTCTAATGCCTCGGTTGCGTTGCCTCACGCTTTAGTAGTTGAGTACCCGGTGACAAACATTGCTTTGACTACAAACAGCCCAGTAAGGCTCAACCCTGGTCACGTGACCTTCCGCTTAAGTTTACCAGCCAACATAACGCCTCCCACAGACGCCGTCTGTGTTTGGAATTTTAATGACGGGTCTGGACTTGCAGAGAGCAAGCATCTTAGTATCTCATCCGTCAGACCCTACGTACATACTCACACGTTCAAGCACGAAGGGATTTTTACCACCTCGGTCAACGTCTCAAACAACGTAAGCAGCGTAGTGTTGACGGCTGACGTTGACGTCCAGAAACTCATTGATGTCACCATAACCGTAGAACGTTTTGAAGACGGGGTGCGGACGGAAGGATTTGGACCCATGAAAAACTATTTCCGCTCAGACGAAGTTGTGCTCTTTAACGTAACATCTCAGGCAAAAGATCTCAGCTACACTTGGGATTTTGGAGATGGTTCGCCATTAAATATCACTACTGAGCCGTATACTACACACGTTTATAATCAACCCGGATCGTACAAAGTTGAGGTGATAGTTGACAATATTTTGGAAAATATGCCTGTGACAAAAGAGATTATTATACAGAAAGCTGCAGGAAAAATTTCGATGAACTCCAGTTATACATACAATGGTGATCCCACATATTTTTCAATCGATATCGAAGAGTTTGGTACAGACACATGTATGATACTTGACTTTAATGATTCGTATAAGGCATATTTTGGCGATGAACAATGCAGACCACGGTTATTATCACCAACGTACAGATATTACACGTTCAACGCCAACCAGACGGAAGCCAATGTCACCCACGATTACGCCACCTTTGGAACGTACCGTGCAACGCTAACCGCTAGTAATGTCGTCTCTACGAAAGTTGCAACAACGCTCGTGAATATCACGAGCAATCCTTGCGATGTTCCCACGGTGAACATTGTTGGTGATGAATCCAGGGATCCGCCATCAAAAATACAAAAGTCGGAAATCTTGCTGTTAAAAAGTCACGTGACATACAGATGCCCTGTAGCTTCGAATCTTGTATTTACGTGGAGCGCGTTCCAAGTTACAGATGATGACCCGACGAGCGAGGATGAAAAATTGGAATTACCCGTGGAACAAGTTATTTTGAATCTTCCCACAACGGCAGTCGATTTGGAGAGAGCTGATTTGTCCATTAGAGAAGGAGAACTCCCGTTTGGCCTCATCATGTTCAAACTTAAACTTGGTTTCATTGGAGTTGATATTTTTAGCACACACACCGTGTGGGTTGAAGTAAAACAGTCAGAAATGTATGCGGTTATAAGAGGAAGTGTAAAACGCTCAGTCGGGTACCAGTTACCGCTAATACTGGACGCCTCGGATTCTAAAGACCCGGATGTACCAGGTGACATGGCTGGCATAACATTTACGTGGATGTGCAAAAGAAAGGACGAAGATTTTCCAATAGCAGATTCGGTTCCAAGCAGCAATGGTGGATGTTGGGAAAATGGAACTTTTGTTTTCGGAGGCAACAACAAAAAAGTTGAAGTATATACTGGGGATTTCTACCAGCGAGCTTTTTACGATTTTAGAGTAATTGTCGGCAAGGATTCCCGCAAGGCGCATTATGATCAAAGAGTTGAAGTCCTTGTAGGACAACCTCCTACCATGGTCATTGAGAACGTGTTCAACAACCTTGCCAAGAGAAATCCCTTGCAAAGGCTTATCGTGGAAGCCCGGTGCATTGATTGTAGGTTAGACGATCGCCTGGAGTACAACTGGAAGCTGTTCTTGTTGGAAGGCGTGGATGAAACCTTGGACGAGTCCTGGGAAGAGAAAGCCGACTGGGAAGACAAAACCGCCACAGGTTTGAGCTCGTCTAGCTTGGTTATCGAGCCAGGGTATCTTTTATCCGGAAAAAACTACAGACTGCAGCTGTTTGCCTGGAAAGCTGGAGGCGATGCCGGTTATGTGATAGAGGTATTATTCATGAACATTGCTCCTGCGGACGGCTGGTGTCGGGTCCCGATTTCTGAAGGATTTGCGTTAGAAACAGAATTTAAAGTCAAATGCGAGGGCTGGAAAGATGACGATAAACCTCTCTCGTACTTAATAGAATTAAAAAATGGTGACGAGATCATTCCCATGGCAGCAGGGCGTGAACCAGAGATGTCAGCATCATTTCCGCTTGGGAAACCGGAAAATAATTACACAATCGAAGTTAACGTAAAAGTGATGGACGCTAACATGTTGAGTGCAAAAACGGTCTTTACTGTCAGGGTTTTAGAACCATCGGTAGTAGATTACAAGCAAGTGATGGGAGACTTAAAGAGTTCAGCAGAACAGGACGGTGGGGCCCAAAAGGCAGTGCAGCTTGCCATAACATCCAGCTCAGTGCTAAACGTCAAGACGGGAGAAGAAGGGGAGCAGGGAAGAGCTGCGTTTCGCGGCCAAGTAGCGGCCGCGTTAAGCGAGCTTCCCGTGACAGATTTTGATGGTGTGGCAATGAAAGGAGAAGCCCTCAACTCACTAACACAAGCAACGGGTGAGGTCGATGAAGATGCTCAGAACGCTACTGTGAAAGCACTGGACGAGATGGGAGATTTCTTATCAGGCAGCGACAGTGCACGAGATGTGGAGAATGTTGCGAAGAGCCTGGGCTCTGCAATTGGCAATGTTCTCGGAGCTTCAATCGACTCTTACCAGAAGGCTGCCAATGGAACCTCTGCGGGGGACCCGAGTAAGAGTCGAAACAACACCAAAAACGCCCTCGGTGTAGTGGACAAGGTCAGTGGTGCCCTTCTAAAGCAGCTAGCGGCCGGAGATAAACCCAAGTCGATTTCCTCTCCAAACCTGGATATGTCCGTGGGAAGGAAAACCTTGGAGGGAATAGGGGGTGCGGATGATGATGAGGATGCGGAGGAGAGAGAGGGAATGGGCGGAGTTCGGTTGCCAGACCCTATGGCACTGTTTGGAGGAGCTAACGCTTCTGTTGAGGAGGGAGCCACAAGTGCTATTGGTTCAACACTAACAGCCATGGATAAAAATCCGTTTGCTTGGGATAACAGTTCAAGCGATCTAAATTCCAAGACAATTGGTTTGTCGCTCACTGATGGAAATGGCAAGCCGCTTGACCTAGCGGGCCAGGAACTTGAAATGTTTGTGCCTCGAAATCTCAAGATCAACCCGGTGAAACCAATGGAGCTGAACCATTTTGAAGATGGTGACCCCCCCATGCGAATACACAAATTCAATCGCTCAAGCATTGAGGCAGCAATAGCCATAGAAATAAAAACCTTTCATTCGGGTATCAAATTTATGGTAGCGGTGAGGTATGGCAAGAAGCCAACTGCAAACCACTATGATTATGCGCACACTTTCCCGTCTCTGGAAGAATCCAAAACGATGAAGAAACGGCCACACCCATTTACTTATGTTATTCCTCACACATTGGTAAACTTGCTATTGACCGAGGGTAACAATGGAAGCGGGAATGGTTCTGAACCGATATCACTAACGAATGTGACTATCAAGCAGTTTTATTTGGGTGTTAAAGCTATAAATAAGGATTCACTCGACGAAATGAATACGAGTTATGCGCTACGTATCTACCTACCTTCCTGCAAAATGTTTGATGAGGAAACCAGCACTTGGACAACGAGAGGCTGCAGGGTTGGCCCAAAAACCATAGCTAACAGCACGCACTGCTTGTGTAAACCCGGCGAGGAAGAAGAGGTGGAAGAGGAAGTGGAGGTAGAAGAACCTACCACCGCAGCTCCAATAACACATGGTGCTCCTGAAGGGCAGTCAGGGCCTGTTAAACAGGTCATCAAGCGAAAACGCTTCAGAAGAAGTGTCAACAAAGTGTCCATTGCAAGCAGCATGTTCGTGGCACCAAACCCGATTGACTTTAACAAAGTGTTCAACGCTAATTTGGCGGAGAATCCAGTTGCACTTGCTGCTGTATTGGGAATATTTGGAGTCTACCTGATACTGGCTATTTATGCTCGAAGAGAAGACAAAAAGGATATTGTCAAGGCTGGAGTAACTCCTCTTGAAGACAACGATCCACTCGATCGTTATCACTATGAACTTACCGTGTATACAGGATACGGAAAAAGTGCAGGAACTACGGCGGAAGTAAGCTTTATTCTGTCAGGTGATGAAGGTGAAAGCGAGCCACGCCTTCTCAGAGATTCCAAACGGAAGACGTTCCAGCGCCGCGGCGTCGACGTGTTTTTGGCTACGTTTCCGGAAAGCTTCGGGGAACTGAACTATTTGCATATATGGCACAATAATGCAGGTCGGTCCCCCTCGTGGTACGTCAGTCGCGTACTCGTGCATGACCTGAACAACGACAGGAAGTACATGTTCATCTGTGAAGGGTGGTTAGCAGTGGAGGAAGGCGACGGCACAGTGGATAGGCTCCTGCCAGTGGCGGGTCACGAGGAAATGACAAGCTTCAACCATCTGTTCTACTCCACTTCTCAGAAAAACTTAGCTGACGGCCATCTTTGGTTCTCAGTGTTCATCCGCCCTGCGAAAAGCCGTTTCACGCGACTACAGCGTCTGACGTGTTGCTTAACACTGCTGTACTGTTCCATGATTACAAACGCCATGTTTTATCAGGTGGGAGGAGAAAGCGATCCAGCTTCCACGCTTCAGATCGGACCTCTGGCGTTCAGCCCCGCGCAGATCGGTATCGGCATCATGAGCAGCTTGATCATCATTCCCGTCAACATCTTGGTGGTGGGGATCTTCAGAAACGTTGAAGCCAAACCAACGAAAGAGGAACTTAGAGAAAGACGCAAAAATCGCACCTGTTGGTGGTTTCAAGAGTTATTCTTTTGCTTCTTTGACTTGAACAAGAACAACAAGAACGACTTCATCGAGATTCTACACACGGGTTCCAAACAAGAAGAACAGTTTTTAGACTTTGCCTCCTCTAAAACAAACTTGGCAGAACATGAAGAAATAGGGCTGGGCATAGGCGTTGAATCTGAGGACATAAGCTTCAGAATTTCCAAGCAAGAACGTAAAGAAGAAATGGAGAAAAAGAAGAAGAAGAAAAAGAAGAAGAAAAGATTACTGCCGTACTGGTTCCTTTACGTTGGTTGGGTCATCAGTTTCTTGACATGTTTTACTACCTCGTTCTTCTGTGTTCTCTATGGCCTACAGTTTGGCAAAGAAAAATCAGCTCAGTGGATCTCGTCAATGTTGATAACCTTCTTTCAAGACGTTCTGATAAGCCAGCCAATCAAAATCCTTGGAATAGCGCTTATCATCGCTATCATTATCAAGAAACCCGCCGAAGAAGACGACGAAGATGGGGGCGACAAGAAAAAGATGGAGGACGAAGATTGGTTGCACGACAGTCCTAGAGATTCGGGAGACAAAAGGATGAAGCCAAAGTCACTTATTCGTCTTCAACCACCTGACAAAACTAAACTGGAGAAGGCAAGAGAAATCAGGTTTAAGGAAATGAAGATGAATGCCATAATCAAGGAAGTTGCCCTGTATGTGTTCTTCGTGGCTTGTTTGTGCATCGTGAGCTACTCCCATCGTGATCCAACTTCATTTGCCTTCAGAAAAACAATGTATGACACATTCGTGGAGGGTGTTAATGGCGGAAAGAAATCATTCTCAGCAATTGGGAGTCGGGAGAACTTTTACACGTACGCTAAGACAACTCTGATGAACGCCCTGTACACAAACACCTTGTATAATGGGAATTACACGGAGCCTGGCTTTACACCTGACATGATCGCTTACATTGTGGGGATGGCGAGACTAAGACAACTTAGAGTTGAAAACAGTAGGTGTGAGGTTGCACCGGATTTCCAGCCTTATATGGATCAATGTAATACCTGGTACGGTTTCTTTGACGAGGACCAGGGCCAGTATGATGTGGGCTGGGAGCCATTGAAAAACGAGTCGTTATACATTCCCCCTTTCACTTACGAGGCCTGGGAATTCAACACTTCTGATGAACTGGACACAATGCCTGTCATGGGATTCGTGTCAACATATGGCGGAGGTGGATTTGTGGCCGATTTAGGCGACTCAAGAGACAACGCGACTAAAATAATTGAGACACTGGAAAGCAAAAATTGGATCGACTCCCAAACCCGCGCCGTCTTAGTAGAGGTAGCAACGTACAATCCAGTCGTGAACCTGTTCTGTATCATAACTCTAGTAACAGAATTTCTTCCAACAAACGGCGTTTTTCTATTCACTGATCTCAAGATTGCTCGCCTGTTTACCTTTGGAGGCAGTTTTGAGTCGTTTCTCCTAGCTTGCGAATTTTTTATCCTACTTTTCTTCGGCACGTTCATTTATCAGGAACTGAAACAGCTTTACAGACTGCGGAAGGGCTACTTCAAAGAGTTCTGGAACTATGTGGAGTTCTTCATGATCGTTTTGGTGTTCACTTGCGTCGGAATGTTTTTCACTCGTACGATGCTTGTAAGCAGGGCCATCTCCAAGTTGGAGAACAATCCAGGGAAATTTATCAGTTTCAGCCGAGTAGCGTCCTGGAATGAGGTATTTATGTACATGATTGCCATGGTCGTTTTCACTGCGTCCATCAAAGGAATCAAGCTGCTTCGCTTCAATCGTCGTATCACCATTCTCGCGCAAACTCTAAGAGGTGCCGCGGGACCGTTAGCCGCTTTCTCTGTGGTGTTTCTTGTGTTCTTCTTGTCATATTCCCTGTTCGCTTTTGCTGTGTTTGGAAAGGATGTACCTGAATTCTACAACTTTGTCTCCACTTGCGAGACCATCATGGGGATTCTCCTCGGTGCGTTTGATTACTTGGCCATCGAAGAGGCAGCCCCAATACTGGGGCCGATATTCTTTTTCACCTTCATGGTCTTCGGCACCTTTATTTTGATGAACATGTTCCTTACCATCGTGCTAGACGTGTTCTCTGAAGTGAAAGAGTCCATAGACGAGCAAGAGAATGAATACGAAATCGTGGATTTTATGATCAAGCGCTTCCGGAAGTTTACTGGCATGCAACCGAACAAGATTACGGACTCTGACGAACCGATTGAAAAGAAGGACTTCGAGGAAGAAGTGCAGAAAGATCTGATGGCGATGAAGAACAAGCAGAAGACAAAAATGAAGCGGAAGTTTAAGCCGATGGATCTGGTGGCTCAACGGTTTACCAGGCTTGATTCCTCCCTGAGCGGTTTCTACTGCGAGGAGTGGACGGAGGAAAGGCTGCTGGATCATATCGTAGAGCGACGGTGGGGTGTAAACCCGGAAGCTGCCTATGCTGTAGCAGATGCTGAGCTGAAGGAAGAGCAGCAGGTGGAGGATCTGCGGCAGGATCTGTACGCGGCAGCGGAGAGGTATGATCCGGATGATAACGGAGGAATGATCAATCTGAGCTTTGAGGAGGACGCTTTCAGGAAAGACATGTACGCTCCCTGGAATTCAACTGATGCTTGAGACTTGTCAGTGTACGTTCATTCCACATGAGGGAACGGGATCTTGCTAATTAACTTTAAAGGGAAAAATAAGTTTAACTAAATAGTTGGTGGGGACGTAGATGTATTTATAACCGTACAAGTTACAGTATTTGCACAGTCTTTGTTGTTGTTAGTTGTCAGTTCCACATTAGAGCCGTTCTCATTTGAGTGCCGAAAGTAATTCCCAATTGGCTTGGTTTTGCTTTACTTAGATCTGTAATTGGTTTAATGCTTTAAGCCCTAAGCCCTGATGAAAATGAAATTTCTCTTTACATGATCACTACTTGTTTGAACATTCAAGTGACAAGAATAAAAGAAGTGATCACTGAGGATAGGATGTCTTGATGTTAAGACAAATTCTCCTTACTAGTCCCATAAGAAATGTATGGAGATCAGTAATGAGAATATGCATTTTTATATCAGAGCTTAAAGGTTTAAAATTCCTGCGCCACATTCTCAACCAATCAGAAGTAAAACGAAAAACAATTTTGTCTTTATGGCATGCGTTTTCCCCGGTTTGGCGCCCGTCACAGGTATTTGCTTTGAGATCTGATTGGTTCATTAGATAATTTGCCTCTGTTGTGATTGGCTGGGGTAATTACTTTGGTTTCGGTTTTACGACACTCAATTGAAAAGCTCTTTATCAGAGCATGCGTTTATGGCATGCGTTTTCCCCGGTTTGGCGCCCGTCACAGGTATTTGCTTTGAGATCTGATTGGTTCATTAGATAATTTGCCTCTGTTGTGATTGGCTGGGGTAATTA
>Ga0099819_1104682_pt1 | contig 10908 bp, 3 predicted proteins | sample SidTnscriptome_FD_81129 | JGI IMG/M metagenome (GOLD analysis project Ga0099819, IMG submission 81129) | Coral microbial communities from Puerto Morelos, Mexico - Siderastrea T A metatranscriptome (Eukaryote Community Metatranscriptome) | ecosystem: Host-associated > Invertebrates > Cnidaria >...
TTTTTTCTTGCTTTAATCCACCATTCAGGGACTTTTCGTCTCTTAGAAGCTCTTCATATTCTTGTCATCAGCTGTTAATATTCTCCAAGATCATTCCCACCAAGAGATCTCATAAAATGAATTAATTCTTAGTGAATTCTTCTTGGATTGCCCCTACCCTACCGTTTCGTCCCAAAGGGGCCCTAAGATACACTTCATTTATTAATTGGGGTGCCTCGCTTCTTCCACCTTATTGGCTTCCCTTACGACCGAGGCACCATAAGGATGAAATAATCCATGTAGATTGATTAGAAGATAGAGCGAGAGCCTCCAATAAGTGAAAGAAATGTAATTTTAATGGATTTTAGAGGAATATTCTCGTCTCTGGAGGCTCTCGCACGAGTGTAAGGACCAATAATCACTGATTCATCTTTGGCGGCTCTTTACTCACGCCGGATGCGCTAGCGCGAGCATATTCACTCATATTAATAAAGTTATGCCAAAGGAAGGAGAAACGAGGTAGCTGTAAGGTTTAGACAATAAGATCCCAGCCAGTTATTACACCTTCTAGACTCGTCTGTTGGCCAATAATCATTGATTTTTATGTGAATAAGGCCAATTAAATAGCAAAGTTATGCCAAAAATCAATGATTATTCCCGCGTAACAGACGAGTCAAGGACACAATCTAATTACCTGGATTCACAATAAAGTCCTGACATTACCAAGGTTTATTATTGGTTATAGGCCCAAGATATCCTCAAAAATCAAGTATTTTATAGTTTTATCTTCTAATGAACCATATAATTGATATCTTCCAGGAATTTCCTTCTTTCTTGGGCCTGTCTAGGAAGCTTACCAACTGGATCTAGATCACGGGCAAGGACAAGAATGTAGCAGCAGAAACCCTTCTAAGAGACGAAAAGATAACATTAATATCACGAATAAAGAGAATGAACATGAAGATATAATTGGTATAAGAGCTGTTAACAAGCCACATTAACAATAGAATACAAAGAATTCCAAATTTACAATAGAATTATATCTGATTAGAAAGCCAGGCAGTAGAAACCCAAGAAGTAAACCTACCATAGAAAACAATAAGATTAAGAGAGACAAGTAACCAAAAGTAATAATAAATAATAGAATCGCATGCCCAAGTAAGTTAAAAACTCATAAAATTACAATTATTTTATTGTATTTGGAGGAGATTATAGTGGGCATGCGGAAGTAAGTGGAAGGTTGTAGGATATTAGAAGTCCCTAGAACATACAAAATATGACCAAAAACAACCAGAAGACCCAGAAAACAAGATTAATTCCCTGTAAACCCAAAATAATATCATGAATTCAATAAAATTCCTTTAAAAATCTCTTAATATTTTCATTATTTATATCTTTTGTATAGTATTTTAAAGGAATTTTATTGGATTCTTAATGGGGTGTGGGGGCACCAAAAGATCCCTTAAAGCCCCCACCCAAAGAAACCATTAAAAAATAATAAAAAAATTATAGTTTTTATAGGTTTCTTTGGCCTTACAGGTACCAACTTCTCCTTCTATCCAATAGGTGACACAGTGTCTTACCTTCATCCCACTCACTCCCCACCAACCAAGAACATAAAAAATTATATTTTTTAATTCTTTTTGGTGGGATATTAGTGAGTGGATGGGCCAAAAGACCTAATAAAACTATTAAAAATTAATATTTTATTCGGGCTTTTGGAGGATATGACAGGAAGGTAGAACCGGTAATCATGAGTGAAGACAGAAGTTGAAACGGTAAGGGAATCTAGGAAATCCTTGGAAGTGAGTGAAAGCCCCTTAAAAGATTAAAAAGTTATTATTTTTTAGGGATTTTACTTGGTTTAAGGGGCTTTCACCCTATATCTGCTACCACTCACATGGCCTGCGGCAGCCTATCTTCTTGGGACTACTTGCGTGTGTGGGGCCCTCTCTCCCTTCGTCCCTTATAGGCCCCACTAAGACGAAACAACCTGACTGGTCCTAAAGTCTTGACTCACCATCCAGTCTATGCGTCCTTACACTCACTTCCAAGAACCAATTAAAATCAAATAAAAAATGTAATTTTTAATGATTTTATGCGGGTTCTTGGGCGTGAGCGTGAGTGCCCCCTCCATTAACCCGCTCCATTCCTCGCTCCTCGCCCGAGCGCGCATGCGGCTCTTCCCCGAGGGCGAAAGGAGCGAAGGAGCGGGTGAGCGTGAGGGGGCACCCAAGACGCACGAAGGAAACGAAGGATAGCGTCTTGGCCCCATAAAACACTAAAAATATTAAAGATTTTATATTTTTATTAAGTGTTTTATGCCCGGGGCACCCACAAGCCTAAATAAAATAAAGAATTTATAATTTTTATATTTCTTTAGGCTCTTGTGCCCCGGTTCTCTCCCTCGTATAAAAGCCAATAAAATTCTATATTTAAGATATTTTATTGGGCTTTTATGGGAGAGAATGTAGGTAACTGGTGAATCCTTAAGGCCAAAGAAAACCCCAAATTCCCACAAAGAATGAAAGAAATTAATATAGAATTTGGGGATTTCTTTGGGTGGATGAAGGTAAGGTGGTAACTGTAAGGCTCTTGAAATCGAGGAAGGACTGGTTAATCCTTGATTCATATTCTGTGGTCAATGTCCTAACCTTACAGTCCCTTCCAATAATAATAACCAGAGAATCCCATCAACATAATTTTTATTTTTATTATCATTTCTTATATGGGATTCTCTGGGGATTATTATTGGCCCATCCGTCCCCTCGCGTGTGGTGTGCTTGGGGCTCGGGGAAGAGCCGCATACGCGCTCGCCCCAGCACACGCCCCACACACGCGAGAGGAAAGAGACGGATGGGAGGGACTGGTAATCACTGGTCAATCCTTAAGTCATGAAAGGTGAATCAGTGTTCAATCTTATGTCTTGGGACCAGTGTAACACCTTAAATTCCTTACAAATGATACAATTAATATTATTTTCCTAATGTAATCTCTGGTATTCGTCTGTTGGATTTTACTTGGTGCTTGCCATGCCAATTATCAATTATATTTTCCTTTGTTAATAACTTACGATTGGCAAGCACCCAACAGACGAATCCCATAAATAATATAATTGTATCTTTGTGGGTGTGTAAGGGGCCTTGTGGAGTGACTTAATAGGCCCCAACACACCTACAAAGAATGAAAATGATAACAGATGTAAACCTTATAATCCGCCCCAAGGAACCCGCGTAAATAACTATAAAAAATATAATTTTTATTTTTATTTCCTTGCTTCCTTGAAGGTGCCATATGATTGAGACCCAGCAGCACGAAAGGCTCGTCAGTTTACAGTTGTGGACTTAGCACGAAAGGAGTAACCTGTGCAAGTAATCCTCAATTAGAAACTGTGTAACCAAGAGATTTAAACTGTCTAGGTGGGACCTATAAACTCATGAGATTTAATATGTAATCTTAGGACTTCTATGTTACCTTCAAGGACTAATAATCTTGTCTTAATAGGGCCAATCACCTGTAAAGAGACTTGCGAAGGAGGGAAGATTGGCCCATAAGACGAGATTATATTGTGGAAGGTCTTACCTCGCTCTATCTAGGTGTTCCAATGTCCCAACCTTACTGTCGAGGGAGGAGTGTTGACCCTTTGTATCAAGGATTAAACCTCCAGTAACCAGACGATTACATTGATCACAGAATTATACCTGGATGACCTTATCCTATCGTATGTGAGGGTGATGCGGCTCCTTAAGTTACCTAAAAACTCAATAATATTTGCGTGTCTTTGGCCGCATCACACATATAATCACATAATAATAACTTACGCTGGCGAGGCTAGACCAAATAAGCCAGTTAGTGAGTGAATGTCAAGCGCCTGTAAGCCTTAAGAAAGGAAGAATCCAGCCAAAGAAAGCAATAAAATGAATTATTAATGGCCATAGCCGGGCTCATCTCGCTCACTCGTGTCATCCGCCCGGACGAAGCAAACAAACCACTGTAAGCGCCTAAGAAGAGTGAACCTGTTGTGCTTAGACCCACCTCACACGATAGGACGAGACCCTGATAACTACAAAAGATTATAGAAATAAAAGATGAGATTATATGGTGGGTCTATAACAGAGAATTAAACCTGGAGATATAAGAGAGACGAAGTAATCCTCAAAACTATTGGATATGGGGACTAATGACACAGATTATTTTCTTAGGACTTAGTAAGCTTCTGTATGGGACAAGTAAGGCAAGATAACCTCAGAAACTAGAGAATGGACCATAAGATCGATAGCCCCAGAATAGGAGATGAAAGAGGTAGCAGGATCCAAGAGACCAAAGAATTAATAATAATTTCTTAGTAACGTTAACATAGAAAGAACTAAGTTATAGATGTAGAGGTTACTCCCGGCCAGCGATCATACCAATAATAATTTCCTTTATTCGTCTTCTGGCCGGGTGTGCTAAGACTCATTACTGGAGGAGAGGATTCACTAACCTAAGATTCACTCAGATAAATCCTCAAGACTAAACCCAAGTAGCGGAAACTATGATAATAAGATAGAAAATTGACCCCAGATATCCCTCAAAATCTAGGAAATTAGAAGTTGATGACGGAAGAAGTGGGATGTGAGCTTAGAACCTTCAATAATATAAGGCTTTCATTGTGGTAGCTGCATGTTCTGGACCAACTATCACAGGTTAATCTCGTCTACAACAGGCTGGCGGGTCTACTCCATCTATAATGCTTTCCATCATGCGTCTACACGCGGGATTGACCATTAACCCACTTATTCAGCTTAGAATTCAAGTTCTTGGCCTAATCTCACCTTCTATTCACGCTTGGCGTGCTCCCTCCCTACATTCTCTCATAATTAGTGCTTTCTGGGTGGGAGGGAGGACGCAAGCGTGCCAAGAGTGAGAGGTGGTTAGTGGTAGACGGTAGAAGTGGATGGGGAAGAGGAAGAGGGAAGGGTAAGGCCATGAATCCTGGAAATTATTATAGTTTTATGGGATTAGAAGCTCTTGTAAGGCACTATAAAGACCCAGAAATCCTTGCAATCGTCTGTAATGGCCATATCCTTGCCGCTCCATCCCTTTCTTTTGGTTCTGTGGTTAGTGTCTCATGCGCAAGCCGCGTACAGGGTCTTGTTGGTCCTACGCTGGTGGGCCTAGAACACTTAAAAATTAATGTTATTGTGCGGGCCCTTAGGATTCCTTTCAGCCCGCGTGTAGGCCCACCAGAGACTATGCCAAGAGAGTATGCTCCCGCCAGGGCCCAGCCGCGCTATCGCGTGTGAATCGGTGGAGGAAGAGGTGGGACTGGGTAAGTGGAGTCTTTGGTCACTATAAAGCCTAGAATGTTGAACCTGTTGTGCCTGGCCTCTTCTCACCTATTCTTCTTGGTTGGTCTCTCCTTATCCTTTTGTTGGGCCCATTATCCAAATATTATTCTTGATTATATAGCCTCTAAAGGCCCAACAAACTCACTTAATAATAACTTTATAATTCTATATTAATTGTATTTTCTTATATTATTTCTATTATACATTGTGGTTGGTCATGAGAGACATTAAAACTCTTGTATTTTTATTGCATTTTTCTCTTATATTCTTTCTGGGTTATTTCATTTATTAAGTTCTATCTTTATATTAATTATTTCATTCATTATATTTATTGTGTTTCTAGTGTTCTATTCTCTCTTATTATAGTTTCTTCTGTTAATTGTCTTCATTCTCAGTATCTGGAGTCTTGTGATCACATGTTATGCTTAATGCTTTTATGCCAATATGTTTCTATTATTTATTATCTGTGTTCATTGTCTCCCATCATGACATAAAAGCAATTATTATTGATTCTTTGCTCGAGATCGTTGGTGCCAGTTAATATCTTATTTTGGTTTACTTGGATGCTTTCTTGCTCCGGCCGTTACCATCTTCTATTTGCATGGGATTAATATTGTCATTTCTTTGATTCTTTGTGTCTATGCGTCCGCCTTATTCCCTTCCCTCGGTTCCCTCGCATGGCGGACGCCCCAAGAAGATTACAAATAAAATAAGATATTAACAGTCCTTAGAACCGAGAAACAAACCATCAGAATCATAAAAGAAGAGGAATAAAGCCAAAGAATAAGAAGAATGCATCATTAGAATGGATTATATCATCCAGATACATAAATTAATGAAGATTTTACACTGGGAATAGAACCCAAAAGATATAATAAAATATAATTAATTTTTTAGTGTTTTTGTGAGTCTTTTTGGGGATCTTTGTGGGGGCCTTCACTCCTTCCTTTCGCTCCGCCCCTAAGACGCATTAATAATAAGTGAGAAAGGTGGGGCGGAGGGGGAAAGGAAGGAGTGGATGACCCAAACAGCCTAGATTCTATGACAAGATCACCGGTAACTACAAAGATAGGAATTAAGAATGAATCTATAATGGCCAAGCAAGCATAACCGCTTCTAAGCACTGGTCCCGCCACAGAAGAAACTATTATTAGAGATTATAAACCTAGAATTAACTCTAGATAGAAAGCATGACACCTTAACAGATAATAAGACACACCATAAACTCAATTATTGGTAAAGATCCATTAAAATAAGAAAGACTATTAAAATAGAATGATAATGCCAAGAGAAAGACACTTAATAATCCAATAGGAAGCACTAATTAGAAAGAAATCCAAGCAATATAATCACTAGAAAGAGACAATAGAATGAAGAAATAGATGTGACTGGGAATAGATGTATAAAATGAGATTATTTGTGAGAAGATCCCAGAGAATGGAAAATGAAAGGCATTTTATGACCCTATCCACCTATAACTATAATAAAATAACTTTAACATGAGAATATACCAGATAAGAGAATTAATGATACAGATAATGACAATAAACTATAGAAATGACAATATTAATAGGTAATTAGAAAGGAATAATAATAAGATTGCAACTATAGAATTAATAAGATCTCATATTATTGAGACTCATGCCCTAGATTTATGCTAAAGATCAAGGAAAAACAGAATTAAAATAGAAGAATATTGGCAAAGAAATAAGCATAAATTATGATAGAAAATAGAAGAGATTCCAATAATTAAGAGATTTAATCTATAAAGTGAACAAAGAAAGTGAAGAATTCTATGGAATGGTCCAAAAAGACCCAAATGATGCAGATATAGCCCAAGCACATAAAACCCATTAAAATTTATTGATTTTATGGAGTTTTATGGGATGCTTGGGGGCGTATAAGAGGTGTTAAAAGTCCTGTGATTCCCAGTCGCAAGTTGAACCTTCCTTGATGGCCAGACAGGATTGGTAAGCTTCTTAGGTGGTGAGGTTCCTTGACCGTAAGCTGTATTATTAAGTGAGGAAGTTGTAAGTGGATGATCCTTGTCACCAGCAAAGATTCTTGAGATTCAATCCTAAAGTTACCTCAGATATAAACTCAAGACTCAATAATATTCCTTTATAGAGACCATAGAACAGCTAATAAGAAAGGAAAACATAAGTTGATATAGGAAGATAGAACGGTTAATAAGAGAATTAAAGATATTAAATTTACAACTTACGTAGGTTCCAAGGACAAGAATCCACCATTAGAAAGTATTATTAAGGAAATCATTAATCCTGGAAATCAACATGAGATATAAGATAGAAAGCTTTATAGATGAAGAAATATTAAAAAATAAGATTAAATCTTGAATGCGACGGTTGGTACAGAGAATAAAACCTGCATAAATGGCATAGAAGAGGAGATCCAACTTATGGTCATAACTTCATAATTTCATTTATATTTTTATGGTTTCTTGGTTGATTCCTATCATAGAATTCTCTATCTTCAACATTTATTAATCTTTCTGGGTCTTATCCCTCGCATAAACACTTTATTCACTTCCAAGCCTTTTGGCTTCTGTTATCCCATAAAAACCTTAACAAAAGAAGAAAGAAATGCATTTACAATTTATATTTATTTGCTTCTTCCTTCCACCATTATTAATTATAAAGTCTTATTTTCTTATCTTGCCATCTCTTTTATTCCCTTGTCTATCTACCAATATCATATCTTTTTCATCTTGTGGTGGCCATGAAGGCTCTATTATTTCTATCTTTCTATCTCTTATGCCAATAAACATATTATTTTCTTCTTTTAATCTTTTATTCAGGTAAAATCTTCATTTAGAAATCTCTTTTATTACATATTATACCTGCATGTTTATTATCTTCTGTATCACCAATTATTAACTTCTTTTATTTCTTTATAGTTCTGCTTTCTTATTATCTTGTGTCTTTATGCAGATATAATGCTATTTTATAATTATTTCCTTTTATTATTTCATTTATATGTATCTTTATATTATTTCTATTGCCTTTTCCTTTCATCCTTATGGCTGGCTCCCGAAGAAATCATTAATAGAATCATGCCAGCCATCCACAATATGCTTTATTATTAGAGGTTTATGCACAAGGGAGCGGATGAACGCGGATATGGCCAAGTAATCCCTAATAATTATTGAATTTATAATATTATTTTATGATATCTTCTTGGCTTACAGGTTCCAGCTTTCATGCGCATAACTGGGGTTCCATTCTCAATAATCCAGGCTGTTTGGCCCAGATCAACTGTAACCGTCTATCACCAAGGAACCCCCGTAAATAACCAAGAAAAATCCAAGAAAATTATAATTTTAAGGGATTTTACGCGGGTTATTGGGGTTCCTTGACCAAATATTAAAGCTGTAACCCGAGAATCCATCCCGCCTATCGATCTTATCTTGTGTCTTCTGCCCCAATCCTAGCCTAAAAAGCCAGGAAATTTATTGAGGTTTCTGGTACACGTCTCTTGGTTCCTTGGCCTGGGGGCCCCCTTAAATAATAATAATATAATGTCAAGATACGACCATAAGATTATAAAATATATTTAATTTATAGTTGACATTATATTATTAAAGGTCCACAACAGATAATAAGATCTCGCCCTAGACAGTCCTACACAGACGATTACAAGATTTCTATCTTATTATGTGAATCTGTTGTGGCTCTATACTCCCTTAGCAAAAAGCAATAAAAATACAAAAAATTATGAATTTTATGATATTTTTTGAGGGTTTTTGCAGATAATAAGAGAGACAAGAATCCTAAAGGTAACAAAAAATCCTGGAAATCGAGGGAGATGTCGTAAGTTGTCTTTATGATAGTGCCAAAAACCCCCACAAAACTCATTAAAAAGATAAAAAATTAAATATTTTGGGGTTTTTGGTTAAGGTGTTACTAAGATTGACAGGCGAATAAAGCGTGGTAACTGGACCCTCAAAGATAGAACGATATTATCCTTGCCAACTAAGAAAACCGAGAATTCTATTGATTGGGAGGCATAATATGAGTGTTTACCCGCCACACCTGGGATAATTGGACCTTCCTAGACAGCCTCAAGAACGAGGGAATGGGTTAAAGGAGGAAGTAATCACCCGTAAACATCATAATAAATCTTGGAATTCACGGTTAACGCAGGATTACTCTCACCTTCATTCATCAACTTTCTTAATTATTAGAGGTAACCAGTGCATCTTCCCTGGCCGGTACCAACTTCCATTCTCCACTTCTAACGTCTTCTGCTTGGCATCGGTTAACATTTCATTTTTAATGTGTATTTATTAAGGTTTCTTGGTAATTTATTGTCATCTCTTTCATCTTTTGTTCTTTCTTTGTTATCATTCTAAGGTTCATTTCTAAGGATCTTATCTTTATTCTCTTCTATTATCTTTTCTATTATCATTCCTTTAAAGAATTCTATCTTTATAGACGCTTACCAACCATTCAATGTAATGTCCAAGATTCACCGGTTAATATTCTTGTGTCTTAGAGGCCAAGCTTCCTCAGTTTTTCATTATTATTAAGTGATTATATGTGTGTATCTAGCCCGGCTGCAGTGGGCCGGTCCTACGAAAGGAATCTGGGAATTATAGACTTTTCTATTACCAATCAGCCCCTAAGATACAAGAATAATGTGTGAGAATAGGCGCTCGGATGACTTCGCGAGTGTACCATATCCTTCAACTTTTGTCATTTCTTAGGACTTTCTTGGAGGCTGTAGTGGCCATGGAACTCGCGATCGTCTGGTTTACTCTTCCTTGCCCGCGATAACTCTCTTAGTTGGACCGGTTGTTGGAGCCAGCCTTAGGACCTCTTCTACGTGGGAAAGGCAAGTGAGTTGATCCTAAAGTTACTATAGAATTATTAAGGTTTTTTACTGGTGTTTTAGTGTCTTATTGTCAGTCTTCCATCCAAGAGTTCACTCGATTCTAAGGCTGAAGACACTTTAAAATCCTATATTATTAGCTGCTTCCATTGTGGGACATCATCCGCTGGATCGGGTGTAAGGACTCTTGGATCTTTAATCTGGTGTATGGAGCGTCCAAGAAGCAATTAAAATATAAAAAATTATGAATTTTTAGTATTTTATGCGGCTTCTTGGGATTATATCCTTAGCATTCTTCATTCATAAACCAATTAATCTTCCATCAACCAAGCCGCGCTAGCGCTTGGGGCCTAAGGACTGTTAAGATGACATTATTTCTTTTGCCTCACATTATTTTCATATTTTGTTTCTATTAATAATGCTTTCTATAAAACTCTTCACTATTTATTAATACAGAATTATTATTTTATTATCTGTATCTATTGGTATTTTGGAAATCATTACATTTAGAAGTTACATCAGATTTATTTTGTTTTCTTATTAATACTCACCATTTATTAATCTTTGCTCTTATTATAATTCTATTTATCTTTACAGGATTTAATATTTATTGTTGGACTGGAATTTACTTCTCATAGAATTATTTTCTTATATTATTTCATCTTAATTTTGGATTAATTTATAGTTTTCATATTTGGTCTAGAGATTTATTAAGAGAATTCACTAAAAAATATGAAGTCTTATTAAT